>Ga0079225_10000413_pt1 | contig 23062 bp, 19 predicted proteins | sample Poulit2012_FD_76344 | JGI IMG/M metagenome (GOLD analysis project Ga0079225, IMG submission 76344) | Agricultural soil microbial communities from Georgia to study Nitrogen management - Poultry litter 2012 | ecosystem: Environmental > Terrestrial > Soil > Agricultural land | place: USA: Georgia... | reverse complement strand
GCCGCGGAAGGAGCCACCGATCAGCCGTGATCACCGTGCTCATCTCGGGTGCCGTCGCACTCCTCATCGGCCTCCTGGGGACGCCGCTGTTCATCCGCTTCCTCGTCAAGCGCGAGTACGGCCAGTTCATCCGGCAGGACGGGCCCACCGCCCATTTCACCAAGCGCGGCACCCCCACGATGGGTGGCGTCGTCATCATCCTCGCCACGGTCGCAGGCTATGCCGTGGCCAACATGTTCGCGGGCCGCATGCCGGGGGCTTCCGGGCTGCTCCTGCTGTTTCTCATCATCGGCCTGGGCGTCATCGGCTTCCTTGACGACTACATCAAGATCTCCCGGCAGCGCTCGCTCGGCCTGCGGGCCCGATGGAAGGTCATCGGCCAGGCCGCGGTCGGCATCACCTTCGCCGTTCTCGCCCTGCAGTTCCCGAACGACAACTTCCGCACACCGGCGACGACGCGCATCTCCTTCGTGCGGGAAAGTTCCATCGACCTGGCCGCCTGGGGCGCGGTGGCCGGCATCATCCTCTTCATCATCTGGGCGAACTTCCTTATTACCGCCTGGTCCAACGCCGTCAACCTCACCGACGGCCTCGACGGTCTGGCGACGGGCGCCAGCGCGATGGTGTTCGCTGCCTACACCGTCATCAGCATGTGGCAGGCCAACCAGAACTGCCAGTACCTGCCGGCAGACTCGGTGTCGTGGTCCGCGTGCTACGAGGTGCGCGACTCGCGCGACCTCGCCCTCATCGGGGCCGCGCTCATCGGCGCCTGCCTCGGCTTCCTGTGGTGGAACGCCTCGCCCGCCCAGATCTTCATGGGCGACACCGGCTCGCTCGCCCTCGGCGGGGCAATCGCCGGGTTCTCGATCTTCACGCACACGCAGTTCCTCGCCATCGTGCTCGGCGGGCTGTTCGTCATCATCGTGATGAGCGATGTCATTCAGATCGGCTTCTTCAAGGCCACCGGACGGCGCGTGTTCCGCATGGCCCCGCTGCACCACCATTTCGAGCTCAAGGGCTGGGGAGAGGTGACGATCGTCATCCGGTTCTGGCTCATCGCCGCGCTATGCGTCGCCGTGGGCCTGGGCCTGTTCTACGCGGAATGGGTCACGGCGTGAGCGCGCTCGGACTCGCTTCGGCCCGCTTCGTCGTCGTCGGCCTCGGGACCACCGGACTCGCCACCATGCGGGCGCTGCGCGAGATCGGTGCGAGGGCCAGTGGCATCGACACCTCGCCCGCCGCGCTCGAGGCCGCCAGCGCGGCACTCGGCGGTGACGCGCACCTGCACTTGGCCGCCGACGCGGACCGGCTCGCCGAGGAGGCCCTCACCGGCCCGGCAGGCTCAGGAGCGCCCGACCACCTCGTCGTTTCGCCCGGGGTTCCCGCGACATCGCCGCTGCTGCGACGCGCCGCAGCACGTGGCGTCAGCGCGTGGAGCGAAGTCGAACTTGCGTGGCGGCTACATCAGGCCGGTTCCCGGGCCGGCGTGCCCTGGCTGACGGTGACCGGCACGAACGGTAAGACGACGACGGTGGAGATGCTCGCCGCGATCCTGCGGGCCGCGGGTCGCGAGGTGGCGATGGTGGGCAACATCGGCACCCCGGTCATCGACGCCGTGATGGCCGGCCGCGGCGACGTGTTCGCTGTCGAGCTGTCGAGCTTCCAACTGCACCTCACCCACACCGTGGAACCGCAGGCGAGTAGCTGTCTCAACCTCGACGCCGACCACCTCGACTGGCACGGCTCCATGGCGGCCTACCACGACGCCAAGGCGCGGGTGTACTCCGGCACTCGGGTGGCATGCGTGTACAACGTCGAGGACGAGGCCACGCGCGAGATGGTCGCGGCAGCCGAGGTGCAGGAGGGCGCCCGGGCCGTGGGCACGACCCTCGGCGCCCCGCAGGTCGGGCAACTCGGCGTGGTCGCCGATGTCCTGTGCGACCGCGCCTTCGTCGCCGGCAGGCAACGCGAGGCACAGTACCTGGCGGAGCTGGACGACCTCGCCCACCTCGCCCCGGCGGGCGTCTCGCCCCACATTGTGTCCAACGCCCTCGCGGCTGCTGCGCTGGCGCGGGCTCACGGCGTAGCCCCCGGCGACGTCGCCCAGGGGCTACGTGATTACCCGGGGCAGGCTCACCGGATCCAGCACGTCGGCGTCGTCGACGGCGTGGCGTGGATCAACGACTCCAAGGCCACCAACAGTCACGCAGCGGCCGCCAGCATCGCGGGCGTCAAGGAGGGCTCGGCCGTGTGGATCGCCGGGGGCCTGGCCAAGGACGCCGACTTCGCCGACCTCATCCGCCACGTGCGCACGCGGCTGCGCGCCGTCGTGCTCATCGGCCAGGACCGCCGGCCGCTGCGCTCGGCACTTGAGCGACACGCTGGCGGGGTGCCCATCGTCGAGGTCGCGGCCGAGGACACTGGCAATGTGATGTCGCTGGCCGTGAGACACGCCTATCGCCTCGCCCGCCGAGGCGACACGGTGCTGCTCGCGCCCGCCTGCGCCTCGATGGATCAATTCGCCGACTACGCCGCCCGCGGCGAGGCGTTCATCGCGGCGGTGGAGCAACTGCGATGACGACGATCGAGCGCGGCACGGCCCTGTCCCGGCTCACCGGGCGCAGAGGTCCTCGCGCGGCCGCGGCCGCGCGCCCGGAGGTGCGCGGCCCGGCGGTGTTGAGCTACTACCTCATCGGCGGTGCCACGCTGCTCCTGCTCGCCATCGGGATCGTCATGGTGCTGTCCGCCTCCTCCGTTTCCTCCATCCGGGAGAACGAGGGCAACCCGTATGTGTACTTCCTCGCCCAGGCGCAGTTCGCCGTCATCGGCCTGCCGCTGCTCATTGCCGCCAGCAGGGTCCCGGTGGCGTGGTACCGGCGACTGGCCTGGCCGGCGTTCATCGCCGCGCTCGGATTGCAAACGCTCATCTTCTCCCCGCTGGCACGCGGCGAAAAGGGCAACACCAACTGGGTGTTCATCCCCGGCCTGGGACAAACCGTCCAGCCCTCGGAGTTCCTCAAGGTCGCATTGGCGCTATGGCTGGGCATTGTCCTCACCCGCAAGGCGCATCTGCTGCACCAGTGGATGCACGTGCTCATCCCGGGAATCCTCGGCGCGGGGCTGGCACTCGCGCTGGTGTTGGGTGGTCGCGACCTGGGGACCGCTGCGATCATGGCGGGCCTCGTCGGCGGGGCCATGTTCGTCGGCGGCGTCCCGTTGCGCTGGTTCGGTGTGGCGGCGGTGGCCGCGGCGGGGGTCGCCGCGTTCCTCGTCGCGGCGTCCGGCAACCGGATGCTGCGGCTCGCCGCGGTCTTCGGCAGCGACTGCGATCAGGCCGGCGCCTGCTACCAGGCGACCCACGGTTTGTGGGGCCTGGGCACCGGCGGCATCTCCGGCGTCGGCCTCGGCGCCTCGCGAGAAAAATGGTCTTATCTGCCGGAGGCGTACAACGACTACATCTTCGCGATCATCGGCGAAGAACTCGGCCTGCTGGGCACCCTGTTGATTCTCGGGCTGTTCACGGCCCTCATGGTCGGCATGGCCCGCATCATTCGGCGCCACCCCGACCCCTTCGTCAAGATCACCACGGCCGGTATCGCCGTGTGGATTCTCGGCCAGGCCCTCGTCAATATCGGCGTGGTCATCGGTTTCTTCCCCGTCATCGGAGTACCGCTGCCCCTCGTGTCCGCCGGCGGCTCCGCGCTCGTGGCCACCCTGTTGGCGATGGGCGTCGTCCTCGCCTTCGCTCGCAGCGAGCCAGGCGCGCCGGAGGCCCTGCGTGCACGCCGGGGGGCCGTGCGTCGCTCCATGGCAGTGTTGAGCAAAGACCGTGGCTGACCTGCGGCTCGTGCTCGCCGGCGGCGGTACGGCAGGCCACGTCAACCCCCTCCTTGCCACCGCCGCTGCCTTGGCGCCGGCCGACATCCTGGTGCTGGGCACTCAGGAGGGGATGGAGGCCCGGCTCGTGCCCGCCGCGGGCCTCCACCTACGGCATATCCCCCGGGTGCCGTTGCCGCGCAGACCCTCAGCAGACCTGCTGCGGCTTCCCCTACGGTTGCGCCGCGCCATCCGCGAGGCCCGCGAGGCCATCAGCGACCACCGAGCCCACGCCGTCGTCGGATTCGGCGGCTACGTCGCAACCCCGGCTTACTTCGCCGCTCGCCGCCTGGGAATTCCCATCGTGGTCCACGAACAGAACGCGGTGCCGGGGCTTGCCAACCGCCTCGGTGCTCGCTGGGCCGACGCCGTCGCGGTGACGTTCACCGACACGCCCCTGCGCGGCGCCCAGGTCGTGGGGCTGCCGTTACGTGCGGCCATCAGCGAGCTCCTGGAGTCGCTGCGGCGCGACCCGCAGGGCACGCGCCGTGCAGCGGCACGGCGCCTCGGACTCGCACCGGACCGCCCGACCCTGCTCGTCACCGGCGGTTCCCTGGGCGCCCAGCGGATCAACGAAGCGATGACCGCCGCCGCCCCAGACCTCAGTCGGGCCGGCATTCAGGTCCTGCACCTCACCGGGGCGGGCAAGGATGGCCCGGTGCGTGCCGCCGCGGGCGAGGGCTACCACGTCATGCCCTACTTGGACGACATGGCCCTGGCCTACGCGTGCGCCGACTTCGTCGTGTGCCGGGCGGGGGCCGGCACGGTCAGCGAGCTCACCGCACTCGGGATACCCGCCATGTACGTCCCGTTGCCGATCGGCAACGGTGAGCAGCGACGAAATGCCGCGGGCGTGGTGAGCGCCGGTGGCGGAGTGCTCGTCGAGGACGAGCACTTCGGCCACGGCGACATCATCGGCACCGTCATCCCGCTCCTACGGAACGACGAACAGCGGGAGGCGATGGCGACTCGGGCGGAGGTCGTGGGCATCCAAGACGGCGCCCAGCGCCTGGCGTCGCTCGTGACGGCCATCGCCACCAAGGAGCGGGCGTGACTCGGCTCGGTCCCGGGAGCCGCCCGGCTGCGGGCACGGCCCACTTCATCGGCATCGGCGGGGCCGGGATGGCCCCGGTCGCCCAGCTTCTCGCCGCGCGCGGCTGGCTCGTCTCGGGCTCCGACGCCCGGGACGGCGCGACCCTGGCTCGCTTGCGGAGCCTCGACATCGCCGTCCACCTCGGCCACGATCCCGCGCAAGTGCCGAATGACGCGACCGTGGTCATCTCCACCGCCGTGAGCGAGGACAATCCGGAGCTGCGAGCGGCCCGGGAGCGCGGGCTGCCGGTGATCCACCGCAGCGAGGCCCTCGTGCTGGCCGCCGAGGGCAGGGATTTCATCGCCATCGCCGGGGCGCACGGCAAGACGACCACCTCCGCCATGCTCGCTGTCGCTCTGGACGCCGCGGGGGGCGATCCGAGCTTCGCGATCGGCGGGCGCGTGCTTGACCTCGACGCATCCGCGCGACTGGGCTCCGGCAGCGCGTTCGTCGCCGAAGCGGACGAGTCCGACGGCTCCTTCCTCACCTACCGACCGCGCATCGCCGTTGTCACCAGCGTCGAGCCCGACCACCTCGACCATTACGGCAGCGCTGCGGCGCTGCACGAAGCCTTCGACGACTTCGCGGCGCGCGTGCAGCCCGGGGGACTGCTCATCTGCTGCGCCGACGACCAGGGCGCCGCGGAACTCGCGCAGCGCCACGCGGCGACGCAACGCGTACTGACCTATGGCACCAGCGCGGCCCCCGCCGGCGTCGATGCCCACGTCCAGCTGCACGACGTGCACGTCGAAGGTCACCGCGCTCGTGCCGATCTCGGTGACAACGCCGTCCGGTTGTCGCTGGCCGTCGGCGGTGCCCACAACCTACGCAACGCCGCCGCCGCCTGGTGCGCGGGCGTAGAACTCGGCACCGACCCGCAGCGCCTGGCCCGGGGGCTGGGGGAATTCACCGGCACCGGCAGGCGCTTCGAACGCCGCGGGGAGGTTGCGGGCGTCACCGTCGTCGACGACTACGCCCACCATCCCACCGAGGTCGAGGCCACCTTGCGCCACGCCCGCGCGGCGGCGGGGGAGGGGAGCGGGCGCGTCCTTGTCCTGTTCCAGCCCCACCTGTACTCCCGCACCGCAACCTTCGCCGCCAGCTTCGCGCGGGCGCTCGGGCAGGCCGATCTGGCGATCGTCACCGACGTCTACGGCGCGAGGGAGGAGCCCGTGCCCGGCGTGACCGGCGCGACGATCACCCGACACATGCCGGTCGACCGCGGCAGGTACGTCGCCGAGGGCGCCGTTGCGGCCCGCGCCATTGCGAGCGTCGCAACGGCGGGAGACCTCGTGCTCACGGTGGGCGCCGGGGATGTCACCGACCTGGCGCCGGTCATCCTCGAGGAGCTCAGGAGTAAGGCGTGAGGCCCCCGGCCCGACCGCGGACCCCGCGCATACCAAGCAATCCCCGCCCGCAGCAGCCGAACGTCGCCCAGCCAGGCGCCGACGCCGCCGAAGCGGCGACGTCTCCGGCCCAAGCGCCGGCCGAGCGGCCGACGGGGCGGGCTGCCCCTCCGGCAGTCGGCGCTTCCGAGCGCGCGATTGCGCCGCTGCCTCTGACCTCGACCGCCGCACGCGTGCGGGAGCAAGCGCCTGCCGCACCGCCGCCGCCCTCCGGCGGCCTGCTGGAACGCCTGTCGCAACGCGCGCGTGCGCGACGCCGGCTCACCTGGCATCGGGCGGGCCTCGCCGCAGCGGGGCTCGTCTTCGTTGCGGCGATCGCCTGGCTCGTGTTGGCCTCCCCGGTTCTCACGCTTCGCGAAGACGCCATCGAAATCCACGGCGCGGGCAGCGGCACCACGGTGGCGAGCGCGCAGGTGAGCGACGTCGTGGCCGGGTACCTCGGCACACCGTTGGCGCGGCTCGACACCGACGCCGTCGCCGCGGACATCGGCCAGCTCACCCAGGTGCGCGACGTCACCGTCCAGCGCTCGTGGCCGCACGGGATCATCGTCGATATCGAAGCCCGCGTGGCGGTCGCGACGATCGCCGACGGCGATGGTTTCGCCGCCCTCGACGTCGACGGCGTGAGCCTGGGGAGCAGCGAGGAGCCACCAGCCGACTTGCCGCTGGTGGACCTCCCGCAGGCCGAGGACCGCGCCAGCGCCACCCTGCAAGCGGTACTGGAGGTGCTGGCCGCCCTTCCTCAGCAGCTGCGCGACGACGTGGCGGTGGCGGGCGGGCAGAGCCCGGGAGCCATCGAGCTCCAGTTGGTGGACGGTGCGACCGTGCGATGGGGTGACGCGCAGGATTCGGAGCTCAAGGTCGCGGTCCTCGACGTGATGCGTGATGAGCCGGCACGGGTCTATGACCTCACCGTGCCCCAGGCGCCGACGGCCACGGGCTAACACGCTCCGACGAGCGGCGGGCGGCGCGGCGCGACACACCCCGGGATGTCGTTGCCGCCGGGCAATCGGCAACCTAGCGTTCCGGATGCCTTGAAATGACATAAGTCTAACTCTCAACTCGAGGTTGAAGGTTAGGCCCGGTCAGGGCATGGCACGACTATGAAGGCAGACGACTGAGGGGGGCCCATGGCGGCACCGCAGAATTACCTGGCGGTCATCAAGGTGGCCGGCATCGGCGGTGGCGGAGTGAATGCCGTCAACCGCATGATCGAGGTTGGGCTCAAGGGCGTGGAGTTCATCGCGATCAACACCGACGCCCAGGCGCTGCTGATGAGCGATGCCGACGTCAAACTCGACGTCGGCCGCGAACTGACCCGCGGCTTGGGAGCCGGAGCCGATCCGGAGATCGGCAAGAAGGCAGCGGAGGATCACGAGGAGGAGATCGAAGAGGTTCTCCGTGGCGCCGACATGGTGTTCGTCACCGCCGGCGAGGGCGGGGGTACCGGCACCGGCGGAGCTCCGGTGGTGGCACGTATCGCCAAGGGCTTGGGAGCCCTGACGATCGGTGTGGTCACGCGGCCCTTCACCTTTGAGGGGCGGCGCCGTTCGACCCAGGCCGACGCCGGCATCGAGGCGCTGCGCGCCGAGGTCGACACCCTCATCGTCATCCCCAACGACCGCCTCCTCTCGATCTCGGACCGCAACGTCTCGGTGCTCGACGCCTTCAAGAGCGCCGACCAGGTACTCCTATCGGGTGTCCAGGGCATCACCGACCTCATCACGACGCCCGGCCTCATCAACCTCGACTTCGCCGACGTGAAGTCGGTGATGCAGGGCGCGGGCAGCGCGCTCATGGGCATCGGTTCCGCACGTGGCGAGGATCGCGCCGTACAGGCTGCCGAACTCGCCATCTCCTCCCCGTTGCTGGAGGCGAGCATCGACGGGGCCCACGGCGTCCTCCTGTCGATCCAGGGCGGCAGCGACCTCGGTCTCTACGAGATCCACGAGGCAGCCCGGCTCGTGCAGGAGGCGGCCCACCCCGAAGCCAACATCATCTTCGGCAACGTCATCGACGACGCGCTCGGCGATGAAGTCCGCGTCACGGTCATCGCTGCCGGATTCGATCCGGAATCCGCCACGGCCCCGGCACCGCAGGTGGCGGCCCCCGTGGCCCACACCCCGGCGCCCCCGCCGACGGTCCCCAGCGTGGCTTCGGTCGACAGTCCCGAGGTGGCCGCGGCCCCCGAACCCGACACCGAGGCGGCCCCGGTCGTCGCTGCCGCCGCGGGCGCCGCCGACAATGCGGCCACGCTGCGGCCCGGGGACCTGCAGGTGCCGCGCGTCTTCGACGAAGAGCCGGCGCGCGCCCGGCAGGAAGAAGATCTGGACGTCCCCGACTTCCTGCGCTGATCCGGTGCCCGACGTCCTCCACGCCAATGTGGGACCGGGTGCCCGTGGGGTGTTCACCACCCGCGTTGGGGGCACATCCACCGGGCCATGGGGTGCGCCGGGGGGCAGCCGCGGGAGAAACCTCGCCCGCCACGTCGGGGACGACCATGCCGCCGTCGAACGCAACCGGCAGCTCACCGAGGCTGAGCTCGGCCGGCCCCTCATCTGGATGGACCAGTGCCACAGCGCGCGGGTCGCGGTGCTGCGAGAAGCGCCACCGCGGGCCAACGCCGGAGAGGTCGATGCCGTCGTCCTGCACGGCGGGATGAGCCACGGCGCGGGGGCGCTCGTCGCCGACTGCGTCCCGCTGCTGCTCGCAGCCACCCACGGTCGCACCGTGGCTGCGGTGCACGTGGGCCGCGCCGGGCTGGTGGCCGGGATCGTCGCGGCCGTGCTCGCCGAATTCTCCCGGCTGGGATCCCCGGCACCGACCCTGCACGCGAGCGTGGGCCCCAGCATCTGCGGCCGGTGCTACGAGGTGCCCGAGGCGCTGCAGTCCGAGGTCGCCTCGCGGGTCGCCGGCGTGCGCGCGAGGACCGCGTGGGGCACCCCGTCCCTCGATATCCCTGCCGGCGTGATCGCTCAACTCAGCGCCGCGGGGGTGAGCCACATCGAACACCTCGCGCGCTGCACTCGCACCGACCACCGGTTCTACTCCTACCGCCGCGACGGGCGCACCGGTCGCTTCGCGGGGATTGTCATCCCCGCAGGCGACGACACGCCGTAGCGCAAGGGCCGGCTCCGCCCCGCCCTGGTCTAGCGTCACTACCAGCGCTATCCCCGTCTAGACAAGGAGCAGCCATGGCCGGAGCACTGCGCAAGACAATGGCCTACTTGGGGCTGTCTGAAGAGGACGACACCCAATATCCGGAACAACCCGCCGCGGCCCGCGCCGAGCAGCCGCGGCCCGTGGAGCGTGAGGCACAGGTGACTCCCATGCCACGACCCACCATCGCCCCGGCCCCCGAGCCCACCGCCGACCTGCGGCGCATCAGCACCGTGCACCCCACCACCTACAACGAGGCCAGGGTCATCGGTGAATCCTTTCGGGATGGCACGCCGGTCATCATGAACCTGTCGGGCATGAGCGAGACCGAGGCCAAGCGGATGGTCGACTTCGCCGCTGGCCTGGTCTTCGGCCTGCACGGCACGATCGAGCGGGTCACCAGCCGGGTGTTCCTGCTGTCGCCGGCGGACGTCGAGATCGCGGGAGATGCGGAGCCGGAGGGCGGCCCAGGGCGCCTGTTCAACCAGAGCTAACGTGGGGTTGCTCTTCTCAGCGCTGTATGTGCTGCTGCTGATCTACATGTTCGCCCTCATCGGGCGACTGGTGTTCGACTGGGTCCAGGTGTTCGCACGCGACTGGCGCCCACGCGGCCTGCTGCTCCTGCTCGCCGAGGCGCTCTACACCGTCACCGATCCGCCCTTGCGATGGCTCCGGCGCCGGATTCCGCCCCTTCGATTGGGGCCGGTGGCCCTCGACCTGGGATTTATCATCTTGTTTCTCGCCGTCAGCATCGCGATGCGGGTGGCGTGGTTCCTGTCTTTGTCCTGACCGATCCGTGGTACAGATTCTCCCAGCGTCACAGCGCTGCGCTACCGTGGCCCAGTGGGTTGCGCGACAGTGACGCTCACAACTTACCGATAGACAACAGAGGTGACGACGATGGCGCTGCTCACGGCAGATGACGTCCTCAACAAGAAGTTTCAGCCGACCAAGTTCCGCGAGGGTTACGACCAGGACGAGGTCGACGACTTCCTTGATGAGGTGGTCAACACGCTGAGCTCCCTCACGAGTGAGAACGAGGAGCTCAAGGCGAAGCTGGCGGCAGCCGAGCGTCGCATCGCGGAACTCAGCGACGGTTCCGCCGCGTCTGCATCCAGCCCGGACACCCCGGCGGTTGTGCCCGCCGCAGAGGCAGCCCCCGAGCCCGCCGCCACGCCGGAACCGGAGCCGGAGCCGGAGCCCGAGTCGACGAGCGCGCCGACCACCGACGGCCCGGAGTCGGCCACCGGGATGCTCGCGCTCGCCCAGCGCCTGCACGACGAGTACGTCGCCAACGGCAAGGAGGAAGGCGACCGCATCCTCACCGAAGCTCGCACCGAGGCCGATCGGATCGTGCGCACCGCCGAGGAGAACCACAAGCGGATCGTCACCCAGATGGAGCAGGAGCGCAGCCTGCTGGAGCGCAAGATCGACGAGTTGCGCGTCTTCGAACGCGACTACCGCACGCGCCTCAAGAGCTACCTCGAATCGCTGCTGGCCGACGTCGAAGGGCGCGGCAACGTCAGTGGCGGCCAGGCGCTGCCCGAGTCCGGTCCGCTCCAGAACTAGCACGGCGACCCTCGGGTGCCCAGGACCACCCGAGGCGCGCAGCGCCACGAAGGAGCAGTAGTGGGCGACGCCTCCGAGCACGCGCGTGGCATGAAACCGCGGCGCACCCGTCGCGGGGTTCTGCTCCTCTTCGCGGCCCTCACGCTGCTCGTCGCCGGAGTCGATCAATACACCAAGGTGCTGGCCACCCAGCGCCTCGAGCCCTACGTCGTCTACCCGTTCCTGGGCGACGTCATCAGCCTGCAGCTCATCTTCAATCCGGGTGCTGCGTTCTCCCTCGCAACGGGGCTCACCTGGCTACTCACGGCCGTGGCGGCCATCGTCGTCATCGTCGTGCTGCGCGCCGCGCGGCGGATGAGATCCCTGGGCTGGGCCATCGCCCTGGGAATGCTGCTCGGCGGCGCGATCGGCAACCTCATCGACCGACTCTTGCGGGAACCCGGTTTCGCCCGCGGTGAGGTTGTCGACTTCATCAACTACAACGGCTGGTTCGTCGGAAACATCGCCGATATCGCGATTGTTGTCGCGGCCATCCTCGTCGCGCTGCTCGCGCTGCGCGGCGTCGAGATCGACGGTCGGCGTAGCGGCGACCCCGCCCCCGATGACGCCCCCGCCGGCGCGGAGGAGGCGCCACCGACCTACGAGGCCAGGATCGCGGAGCCGGACGGCGGCGAAACCAACATCGCCCGCTGGGCGGATGGGCCGACCGACGCCGACGCCACCGACGGGGCGGAGGAGGAGGAACCCCCGCGGCGCGGAGGCAGGCGATGAGCGAACAGCGTCAGTTGCCGGTGCCCGAAGGGCTGGCCGGTGAGCGCGCGGACGTCGCACTGGGTCGGCTTCTCGGCTTCTCACGCAACCAGGCCGCCGAGCTGCTGGGCTCGGGGGGCATCCGCCAAGACGGCGAGCCGCTGGCGAAATCCGATCGGCTCCGAGCGGGCTCCTGGCTGGAGATCGACATGCCCGCCCCGCGCGAGGCTGCCCCGCGTGAGCCGGCCCAGGGCCTGGTCGTGCGCTACGAAGACGACGACCTGCTCGTCGTCGACAAGCCCGTCGGGGTCGCCGTTCACGCCTCACCCGGCTGGCTCGGCCCCACCGTCGTCGACACCCTGGCGGCCAGCGGCTACCAGCTTGCCCGCAGCGGCCCCGCCGAACGGCAAGGCGTCGTCCACCGCCTCGACGTAGGAACTTCGGGCGTGATGCTGCTAGCCAAGTCGGAGGTGGCCTACGTTCACCTCAAGGACGCCTTCCGGCAGCGGACCGTCACTCGCGTCTATCACGCCGTCGTGCAGGGCCACATGGACCCCCTGCGGGGCACCATCGATGCACCCATCGGCCGCCACCCGGGGGCCGACTACCGCTTCGCCGTCATCGCCGACGGCAAGCACGCCGTTACCCACTACGACACGCTGGAAGCGATGCCGGGCGCCTCCCTGTTGGAAGTGCGCCTCGAAACCGGGCGAACCCACCAGATTCGGGTGCACGCCTCGGCCATGCGCCACCCGTGCGTGGGGGACCTCACCTACGGAGCGGATCCGGTGCTCGCCGACAAACTCGGCCTGCGCCGTCAGTGGCTGCACGCGATGCGCCTGCAGGTGGCACACCCGACGAGCGGCGACCTGCTGGAGGTCACCAGCTCCTATCCGGCCGACCTCGACGCCGCCCTGCAGCGCCTGCGGGCCGGCACTCTCTGAGGCGTGCCACCGCGACACGCCATGCCACCTGCCGCTGGGTGATCGGTCCACCGGGCACCGAAGGCGTCGGCCTAGGATGTGGCCTATGACTTCGGGGGTTTCTCAGGATTTCGTTCACCTCCACGTCCACACCGAATACTCGATGCTCGACGGGGCATCGAAGGTCGATGATCTCCTCGGCGAGGCGGCTCGTATCGGGCAACGGGCGTTGGCGATCACGGATCACGGCTACCTCTTCGGTGCCTTCGATTTCTGGTCGGCGGCGCAACGCCACGGCGTCAAACCCATCATCGGCCTCGAGGCCTACGTCACGCCCGGCACCTCGCGATTCGACCGCACCCGGGTGCGGTGGGGCGAGGAACACCAGGCGCGAGACGACGTCTCGGCTCGCGGTGCCTACACCCACATGACCCTGCTCGCCCGCAACAACACGGGCATGAACAACCTCTTCCGGCTGGGCTCTCGGGCCTCGCTGGAAGGGCAGTGGGGCAAGTGGCCGCGGATGGACCGGGAGTTGCTCACCACCTACGCCGATGGCCTCATCGCGACCACCGGGTGCCCCTCCGGCGAGGTTCAAACCCGGCTGCGCCTCGGCCAGTACGACGAGGCCGTTCGCGCGGCCGCAGAGTTCCAGGACATCTTCGGCAAGGAGAACTATTACGTCGAGGTGATGGACCACGGCCTCGACATCGAACGCCGCGTCATCGCCGACCTGCTGCGCCTTTCGCGCGATATTGGCGCCCCCCTGCTGGCGACCAACGATTCGCATTACACCCGCCCCGAGGATCGCGTCACGCATGAGGTCATGCTCGCCCTGCAGTCCGGGGCGAAGCTCACCGACCCCACCTACGACGAGGGCGGGAACCGGTTCGCCTTCAGTGGCGACACCTACTACTTGCGCCCGGCCCAGGAAATGCGCGAGCTGTGGCGTGACCATGCCGAAGCCTGCGACAACACGCTGCTTGTCGCCGAGCAGTGCGAGGTTTCCTTCCGCACTGCGCGGGACGGCGCGAATTTCATGCCGCATTTCGACGTTCCCGAGGGGGAGGACGAACACTCCTGGTTCGTCAAGGAGGTCGAGCGGGGCTTGGCCTACCGCTACCCGAGCGGCGTCCCCGAGGAGGTGTCGAAGCAGGCCCGTTACGAGGTCGAGGTCATCACCCAGATGGGCTTCCCCGGCTACTTTCTCGTGGTCGCGGACTTCATCAACTGGGCGAAGGACCGCGGCATCCGGGTGGGCCCCGGGCGCGGTTCGGGCGCCGGGTCGATGGTGGCTTACGCGTTGCGCATCACCGATCTCGACCCCCTCGAGCACGGCCTCATCTTCGAGCGCTTCCTCAATCCCGACCGCGTCTCCATGCCGGACTTCGACGTCGACTTCGATGAGCGCCGCCGTGGTGAGGTCATCCGCTACGTCACTGAGAAGTACGGCGACGACCGGGTCGCCCAGGTGATCACCTACGGCACGATGGGCGCCAAACAGGCGCTGAAGGACTCGGCGCGCGTGCTGGACTACCCGTTCCAGATGGGGGAGACCCTGACCAAGGCGATGCCGCCATCGGTCATGGGGAAGGACATCTCGCTCACGGGGATCCTCGACCCCGCCGACAAGCGCTACGCGGAGGCCGAAGAGTTCCGCCAGCTGCTGGCCAGCGACTCCGACGCGAAGACGGTCTACGACACCGCCAAGGGCCTGGAAGGCATCAAGCGCCAGTGGGGCGTGCACGCGTGCGCCGTCATCATGTCCAGCGAACCGCTGCAGGATGTCATCCCGGTCATGCTTCGAGTCCAGGACGGCGCCACCATCACGCAGTTCGATTACCCCCAGTGCGAGGCGCTGGGCCTGCTCAAGATGGACTTCCTCGGGCTGCGTAACCTCACGGTCATCGACGATGCGTTGGAGAACATCGCACGCAACGGCAAGGAGGTCCCCGATCTGGAGAACCTCAGCCTCGACGATCGAGCGGCGTACGAGCTGTTGTCCCGCGGCGACACCCTCGGTGTGTTCCAGCTCGATGGCAGCGGCATGCGCACGCTGCTGCGCCTCATGCGTCCCGACAACTTCGAGGACATCTCCGCCGTCGGCGCGCTCTATCGGCCCGGCCCCATGGGAGCCAATTCCCACACGAACTACGCGCTGCGCAAGAACGGCCAGCAGCCCATCAACCCGATCCACCCCGAGCTCGCCGAACCGCTGGCGGAGATCCTCGACACCACCTACGGCCTCATCGTCTACCAAGAACAAGTGATGGCCATCGCCCAGAAGGTCGCCGGCTACACACTGGGCCAGGCAGATCTGCTGCGGCGAGCGATGGGCAAGAAGAACAAGGCCGAGCTGGATGAGCAGTTCGCCTCCTTCGAGGCCGGGATGCTGGAACGCAACTACTCCCCGGAGGCCATCAAGACGCTCTGGGACATCCTCCTGCCGTTCTCCGATTACGCCTTCAACAAGGCGCACTCGGCGGCCTACGGCCTCATCTCTTATTGGACGGCCTTCCTCAAGGCGAACTACCCCACCGAGTACATGGCCGCGCTGCTCACCTCGACACAGGGCAACAAGGATCGCCTCGGCCTCTACCTCGGCGAATGCCGCCACATGGGGATCACCGTCCGCCCGCCCGACGTCAACACGTCGGTCGGCAGCTTCGCCGCAGTCGGTGACGAGATCCGCTTCGGGTTGGCGGCCGTGCGCAATGTGGGCGCCAACGTCGTGCAGGGCATCATCGATGCGCGCACCGAGCAAGGGGATTACACCTCGTTCCAGGATTTCCTCGACAAGGTTCCGGCCGTCGTGTGCAACAAGCGCACCGTGGAGTCGCTGATCAAGGCCGGTGCCTTCGATTCCCTCGGCCACGCCAGGCGAGCGCTCGTCGCGCACCACGAGGAAGCGATCGACATGGTGGTCGACGTCAAGCGCAACGAGGCGGTCGGGCAGTTCGACCTCTTCGCGGGCCTGGGCGGGGACGGTGACGACGCGGGAGGCAACGGCCTGACGTTGGCGATCCCGGACATCCCGGAGTGGGAGAAGCGGGAGAAGCTGGCCTTCGAGCGGGAGATGCTCGGCCTCTACGTGTCGGACCACCCACTTTTTGGGTTGGAACATCTCCTGCAGCGACTGGCCGACACCTCCATCGCCTCCCTGCTCACCGATGAGAACCGCACCGAGGGATCCACGGTGACGATCGCTGGGCTCGTCACGTCGCTGTCGCGCAAGACGACCCGCAAGGGCAACTCCTGGGCGATCGCAACGGTCGAGGACCTCGAGGGGGCGATCGAGGTGTTGTTCTTCCCGCAGACCTACACGACGGTCTCGACGATGCTTGCCGAGGACGCCATCATCACGGTGACCGGGCGGATCAATCGCCGAGACGACGTGCCCAGCGTCGTGGCCTCGCAGATGACCCTGCCCGACGTCTCGCAAGCCAACAACGGGCCGGTGCAGCTGACGCTCGATGCGAGCCGATGCACCGTCCCGCTGGTGGAGCAACTGCGGACCATCCTCACCGAGCACCCCGGCCCCTCCCGCGTTCACCTACGGCTACGCAGCGCGGGCCGATCCACCACCATGCGGCTCGAGGACTCCTACCGGGTGGACCCCTCCAGCTCGCTCTTCGGGGACCTCAAGGCGCTGCTGGGGCCGGACTGCCTGGCGCGGTGACCACGCAGCCCGACCCCAGGGCCTCAGCGGCGCCTCACGGCTGACGCGGCGGGCTCAGGGCAGCCGGCCCACGAGCCGCCAGGTCAGCGGTAGGAGACCCGCGGCGGCGACCGCCTTGAGGGCGTCACCGATGAGGAAGGGCACGACGCCCAGCACCAGCGCCTCGCCCAAGCCCACCCCGGCGAAGGCCATGAGCCACGGCACCCCGCCGGCGTATACGACGAGGGTGGCCAGCACCGCGGTGCCCGCCATGCGCAGCGGGCTGCGGTCCGCGCGCTTGGCGGCGAGGGCACCCACGAGCCCGGCGGCGGCGACGTAGCCAACGACGTAGCCGAAGGAGGCCAGCTGCCAACCCGAGCCCTGCTCCGCGAACCAGGGCACCCCGGCGACCCCGGCGCCGAGGAACAGCAGCATCGCGAGCGTGCCGCGCAGCGGGCCGAGCGTGGCTCCGACGAGCAGCACGGCGAATGTCCCCAGCGACAGTGGCACCGGCGTGAACGGGAGAGGGACGACGACCTGGCTCAACGCGCCGGTGAACGCGGCGCCACCAAGCACGAGGGACGCGTCACGGACGCGCGAGGATCCCAGCACATCCGCCAAGACGCGGCATTCGGGGGCAATCGAAGTCATTCTTGTAGATCTTTCTGTCAGGGAGCACGACGGGTGAACACCGCCGTGCTTTGAACGCTACCGACGGCGCCGTTCGTGGTGGCTGGCACGGCCGGACAAATTTCGCTGCCCGCCGCTGTGCGACCCCCACGGCCGGCGAGTGCGCCAGCGGGGCTCTCCTCAGCCCTCGGCGACCGTCGCCCGTACCGGACCGGTGGGACGCATGAGCGTGACGACGTTGCCGGCCACGAGGCGTCGCCCGCGCCGGGTCTCGACCTCGCCGTCCACGCTCACGTCGCCGCTGGCGATGAGCTCTCGGGCGTCTGCGCCCGACTCAGCGAGGTTCGCCAGCTTGAGGAACTGCCCCAAGCGGATCTCGCCGCTCACCGTCACGATGTGCTGCGCCATGCCGCGATTCTGGCACACGTGCATGCGTGAGGAGCATCACGACGGTCGGGCGCACGCCGTCCCGCCGGCCCGGGCACCCCGCAGTATCGCGGCGGCTCACCGGCCGAGCCGAGCGACGGACCTGTTCGACGGAAAGCCGTGAGCCAACGACGCTGAACCTCCCGCCCCCTCGCCTGACTCATGGGAATCCGTCGCAACGAGCGTCTGAAACCCATGAGTAACGACGGACTCCCATGAGTCAGCGTCACCAACCGTCTGGATCCCATGAGTCAGCGTCGTCGACGGGCCTCCAACCTGCTGGATCCCAGGAGCCAGCGTCGTCGACGGGCCCCCAACCTGCTGGATCCCAGGAGTTCGCGCCGCCGGGTGGGGGCGGAGGCCCGGGCCGTGGCGGCGTACGATGCCAAACATGTTGAGGCGAATCGATCTGCGCGGCACGGAGCTTGCGGCCACGAACATGGACGACGTGTTGCCACGGGCAACGCTCGACGTCCACGCGGCAGTGGGGCAGGTGCGGCCGATCATCGATGAGGTCGCGGCGCGTGGCGCAGCGGCGCTGCGCGACTTCGCCGACCGCTTCGACGGCGTTCGCCCCGAGCACCTGCGGGTGCCGCGCGAGGCGCTGCGCGCGGCGTTGTCCGAGCTCGACCCGCAGGTGCGTTCCGCCCTCGAACTCGCCATCGACCACAACCGGCGCGGCCACGAGGCCCAGCTACCCGAGGAGCGCACGACGCAGATCGTGCCCGGGGGAGTGGTGCGGCAACGGTGGATCCCCGTCACGCGGGTGGGGCTCTACGTGCCCGGGGGACTGGCGGCCTACCCCTCCAGCGTCGTCATGAACGTCGTGGCGGCCCAGGTCGCCGGCGTGGCCGAACTGGCGGTGGCCAGCCCACCGCAGGCGGATCACCGCGGCTTGCCGCACCCCGTCATCCTTGCCGCGTGCGAGCTGCTCGGCGTCGACGAGGTGTATGCCGCCGGCGGAGCGCAGGCGGTCGCGATGTTCGCGTATGGCGCGGCTGGCGAGCCAGGTACGGCGGACGACGCGGTGGTGTGCCGGGCCGTCGACGTCGTCACCGGGCCCGGAAACATCTATGTGGCTGCGGCCAAGCGTGCGGTCATGGGGCGCGTGGGCATCGATTCGGAGGCCGGCACCACCGAGATCGCGATCCTGGCCGATGACACCGCCGATGCGCGTTACGTGGCCGCCGACCTCATCTCCCAGGCGGAGCACGACCCGGCGGCCGCCTCCGTCCTTGTCACCTCGAGCGAAGCCCTGGCCGAACGGGTGGAGGCGGAGATCGCCACCCAGGTGCCCGCAGCCCGTCACGCGGAGCGCATCCGTGCCGCTCTGGGCGGCCCGCAGTCCGGCATCATCCTCGTCGACACAGTGGACGACGGCGTGGCGATCTGCGATGCCTACGCCGCCGAGCACCTGGAGATTCACACCCGGGAAGCAGCGAAGGTGGCGGATCGCATCCGCAATGCCGGCGCAATCTTCGTCGGGCCATACACCCCCGTTCCGCTGGGGGACTACCTCGCCGGCTCCAACCACGTGCTGCCCACCGGGGGAACCGCCCGCTTCGCCGCTGGGCTCAGCGTCATGGCCTTCCTCAAGCCCGTGCAGGTCATCGACTACACCGCAAGCGCTCTAGCGGAGCTCGCCGCGCCGTTGCGGGCGCTGGCCGTCAGCGAGGACCTTCCCGCCCACGCGACCGCCGTGGATCTGCGGGGTACCTAGGACTCGTCCGTACCACCCGCCGCTCTCACCGTGGTGCGGGGGCGGCAATGCCGCCTGCCTGCAAGGCGCCGAAGATCACACCGAGCGCGAATTACGCAACGTCCGCGTGATCAAATGCTGGACTAGGCTTGTAGGTAAGCCTTACCTAAGTCCAAGCTAGGGGGGGCCAGCGTCCGCTGGCAGCGGTACGACACGAGAACGGACCAGGACGATATGCGGCATTCTTCCCACCGCCCGATGACCATGCTGGCGCTTGCGGCCGTGGGCGCGCTCGGGCTCGGCGCCTGCAGCGACGCGGCTGGCGAGTCGCCGACCGGCGGTGGCGAGGAGATTGTCATCGACACGCGGCACGGCCCGGTGGCGGTGGAGCGCAACGCGCAGCGCGTCGCGGTCCTCGACAACACGGCGATGGAGACGGTCCGCGAGCTGGGGGTCGAGCCGGTCGCGTTACCCAAGCCCCTGCTGCCCCGCGAGATGTTCGCGGACTGGATTGCGGATGACGAGATCCGTGACGCCGGCACCCACCGCGAGCCAGATCTCGACATGGTCTCGGCCGCCGATCCCGATCTCATCATCGGCGGATCGCGCTTCGATGAACACACCTCGGACCTCGAAGCGATCGCGACGGTCATCGACATCGCGCCGAGCGACGACTCGCCGGAAGGATACGTCCAAGGGCTGCGCGACCAAACCCTCGCGCTGGGCGAGATTTTTGACGCCGAGCAGAAGGCCGAAGAGCTTGTGGCCGAGCTGGACGACGCCATCACCCGGGCTGCCGAAGCGACGAGCGGCCAGAGCGTCTTCCTGGCGGTCGCCACCGGCAACATCATCGACAACGGTGCTGGCCGCATCGGGCGCATCATCGAACCCCTCAACCTCAACGACGTCTTCGCCAGCGAAGACCTCGACGCCGATTCCGTCCACCAGGATTCCGGGCTCGCCCCCGAGACGATCGCCCAGGCGAACCCCGACTGGGTCATCGTGCTCGACCGCGACGCGGCCACCACCGCCGCGGCGGAGGCCACCCCCGCGCGCGAGCTCATGGCCGCGCAGGAAGCCTTCCGCGGCACCACCTTCATGGCGCAGGACCAGGTGATCTACCTCGACCCGTACTTCTACACCCGCGAAGGGATCCAGGCCTACACCGAGGCCTACGTGCAGATTGCCGAGGCGTTCGGCAGCTAACCGGTTCCCCACCTCAGGCGGGGTCACACCGTTCCCCGCCCCGCAGCAGGCCTCCCGAGCAGAAAAGACGACGACCAGACATGAGCACCACCGCGGCGCCCACGACGAGCGCGATCCGCGCCCGTGGTGGCGCGCCACGGGCGTGGGTGCGCCCGGTCGCCCTCGGCGTGCTCGTCGCGGCCGTCATCGCGCTCGTCGGGGCCTCCTTGCTCGTCGGGGGCTACGACATCACGCTGCGCGGGCTCTTCACGGATCCGGTGCAACGGGAGATGTTCTTCATCTCCCGGGTGCCGCGGACGCTCGCGCTGGCGTTCGCCGCCGTGGCGATGAGCATCTGCGGGGTGATCATGCAGATGATCACCCAGAACAAGTTCGTCGAGCCGACGACGGCGGGCACGAGCCAGTGGGCGGGCCTGGGAATCCTCGTCGTCTTCATCGTGTGGCCGGGAGCGCCGCCGATGGGGCGCATGGTGGTCGCAAGCATCTTCGCCTTCGTCGGCACGATGGTGTTCCTCGCCGTGCTGCGCAAGGTGGCGGTGCGCTCCCTCATCGTCGTCCCGCTCGTCGGGATCATGCTCGGCGCCGTCGTGGGAGCGATCACCACCTTCCTCGCCGGGAACTTCAATCTGCTCCAGTCGATGTCCGCGTGGCGCTCCGGTGGCTTCAGCGGCATCGTGCGCGGCTTCTACGAACCCCTGTGGGCCGTGGTCATCATCGCGATCCTGGCCTTCATCCTCGCCGATCGGTTCACAGTCGCCGGGCTGGGCAAGGACCTGGCCACGAACGTCGGACTGAAATACGAGCAGACCGTGTTCATCGGCACCGCGATGGTCGCGGTCGCCACCGGTGTGACGACGGTCGTCGTGGGGTTCATTCCGTTCCTGGGCCTCGTCGTGCCCAACATCGGCTCCATGCTGCTGGGGGATGACACCCGGCGCAATCTGCCGTGGGTGGCACTCATGGGCGTCGGACTGCTCATCGCGTGTGACCTCGTGGGCAGGCTCATCGTGGCGCCGATGGAGATCCCCGCCTCCGTCATCCTCGGCGCCGTCGGTGCCGTGACGTTCATCGTCCTCGTCCTGAGGCAGCGTCATGCAGGCTGAAGTCGCCACGCGAATGCGCGAGCCCGCGGCGGTGCCCGCCATCGCACCCGAGCGCGCCCCCCGCCTGCGGCTCGTCATCCTGGCCGCCATCCTGCTCGTGGCCGTGGCCGCCTTCCTGTTCCTCATGGTGCGCGGCAGCTACTCCTTCACCGTCCCCCGCCGGGCAACCATGGTGGGGGCGATGGCGGTCGCCGCCTTCGCCCAGGGGGTCGGCACCGTCGTCTTCCACACGGTGACTCAGAACCGGATCCTCACGCCGTCGATCATGGGCTTCGACTCCATGTACGTGCTCATGCAGACGCTGCTCGTGTGGTTCTTCGGCGGGGCCGCGATCGCTGCCACGGACGGCCTGCCCAAACTGCTGGCGCAGACCGTCCTCATGGTCGTGCTCGCCACCCTCCTGTACCGCTGGTTGTTCTCCGGGCGCTTCGCCAGCCTTTATCTCCTGCTGCTCGTCGGCGTCGTCCTGGGCATGGCCTTCGACTCCGTCGCCACCTTCATGCAACGCCTGCTGGATCCCACCGATTACGACATGCTCTCGGTGCGCCTGTTCGGGCGGCTCTCTGCCGTGGACGGCACATACCTGCCGTTGGCCTTCGCGGTGTGCGGGGCCATCGGCATCATCCTGTGGCGGCGCCGCTACGTGCTCGACGCACTCCTGTTGGGTCGGGAGTCGGCCACGAGCATCGGCGTGGCCTACAAGCGCGAGCTCACCCTCATGCTCATCCTCATCGCGGTGCTCGTCGCCTTCTCCACCGCCCTGGTGGGCCCGATGACCTTCTTCGGCTTCATGGTCGCCTCCATCGCCTACCAGGTCGCCGGCAGCCATCGCCACGCCTTCGTCATGCCGATGGCCTTCCTGCTCGGGATGCTCACCCTCGTCGCCGGGCAGTTCCTGCTCCAACACGTCTTCTACGCCGCGGGATTCCTCACCGTGATCATCGAGTTCGTCGGCGGCGGCCTGTTCCTGTTCTTGCTGCTACGAAAGGGAAAGCTGTGATCGAGTTCTCGCAGGTCTCGAAGTATTACGACGGCAAACGCGTGCTCGGGCCGGTGAGCGGCCACATCCTGGAAGGCGGCATCACCGCGCTCGTCGGCCCCAACGGCGCCGGCAAGTCCACGTTCCTCACGATCGTGGGCCGACTGCTGGAACCCACCGATGGCCGCGTGACCATCGGTGGGAAGGACGTGAGCACCACCGGCGCCGCAGAACTGGCTCGCACCGTGTCGATCCTGCGCCAGGACAACCACATCACCGCCCGCCTGCGCGTACGGGAGCTCGTGGCCTTCGGCCGCTTCCCCCACAGCAAGGGCCGGCTCACCCCGCAGTGCCGCCAGAAGGTCGACGAGGCAATGGAGTTCCTCGGATTGACCGACCTGGCCGACCGCTTCCTCGACCAGCTCTCCGGGGGACAGCGGCAGCGCGCCTACGAGGGCATGGTGCTGGCCCAGGACACCCGCTACATCCTGCTGGACGAGCCCCTGAACAACCTCGACATGAAGCACGCAGTCGCCATGATGAAGATGCTGCGGCGAGCGGCCGACGAATTGGGCAAGACGATCG
>Ga0079225_10000411_pt1 | contig 23128 bp, 24 predicted proteins | sample Poulit2012_FD_76344 | JGI IMG/M metagenome (GOLD analysis project Ga0079225, IMG submission 76344) | Agricultural soil microbial communities from Georgia to study Nitrogen management - Poultry litter 2012 | ecosystem: Environmental > Terrestrial > Soil > Agricultural land | place: USA: Georgia... | reverse complement strand
GCAACGACTCGGCGACGTTCTCCGCCGCCTGGCGCCACACCGAGCAGTTGAGGAACAGGGCCTCGCCGTCCTCCCACTGGCTGGTCTGCCGGTTGAACGTGCGCGGGGTGGAGGCGACCCGGAAGTTGGCAACCGCCGCCCCGGACGGGGTGAAGCGCAGTTCTGGGTCGTCGGTGAGATTGCCGACGACCGTGATGATGGTCTCGCCTGCCATAGGTACTACTCCTGGGATCGGATGTGACGAGCGTCAGCGGATCTCGGGCCGCACGACCTTGGAGCGCATGACCGACTCCGTCAGACGGAACTGGCGCTCCAGCTCCTTGACCGCGGCAGGTTCACAGGTGACATCGAGCACCGCGTAGATGCCTTCGGACTTCTTGTTGATCTCGTACGCGAGTCGACGACGACCCCACACGTCGACGTTCTCCACGGATCCACCGGAGTCGCGGATCACTTTAAGGTAACCCTCCAGGCTGGTCGGAACGGTACGTTCCTCCAACTCGGGGTCGAGGATCACCATGACCTCATAACGACGCATGCCGATCACCTCCTGTGGTCTGTGAGCGGCTGCGGGCTTTCCGCAGCAGGAGGGCTAACACGTCAGCCGGTCCTGGCGCTGCGAAGGCTCGCACGACGAGGACCGACCCGCCAAGACTACCAGCGCGCGAACCGTGCTCGGACCACGCTTCCACACGCCTCGGTGCTGCTCAGCCCCCGGCCACGGCATCAGGGCGCAGCGCCGTGCGTAGCACACGCAGAGTGTCGACCAGCGTGTCCACCTGGTCTTCACTCAACAGCCCGGTGAACCACTTCTCGATGTCCGCGAGATGCGTCGGCAGGGTCGCTCCCATCAACTCTCGCCCAGCCTCGGTGACCTCGGCCCAGGTCCCCCTACGGTCGGTGTCACAGTTCACCCGCTCCACCAGACCGGAGCGTTGCAAACGGTCGACGACGCGGGTGATGCCACTGGTGGTCAACGTCGTCTGCGCGGCGAGGTCGCTCATCCGGAGTCGATGTTGCGGGGAGCGAACCAGGCGCAGCAGCAACTCGAACTCGTTGTAGGAGATCCCGGAGGCTTCGATGTTTGGCCGCACCTTCGCCGTCAGGCTCTCCTGAACCTCGACGAAGAGACCGAAGGCGGTGATGCGCGAATCAGAGCTAACGTCCACGAGCGGCGAGGCTACCCGAGTTCGGTGGAATGTGCCTGTTCAACTGTGTGCATCAGTGGAAGTTGCGTTGCGTACTACTGCTATGTATATTGTTGTCTCAGAAAGTACCTTAGAAAGGAGCTCCCTGATGACCCTGACGCGCGAGTGGCAAGGCTTGACCCTTCCCGAACCGGGCACCTTCACTCTCGACCCGACTCACGCCGAGGTCGGTTTCGTCGCCAAGCACATGATGTTCGCCAAGGTGCGCGGCAGTTTCGCGGACGTGAGCGGAACATTGCACGTCGGCGAGACCCCGGAGAGCAGCTCGGTGGAGGTCGCAATCAAGACCGACTCCATCACCACTGGCGCCGCTGACCGGGACACCCACCTGCGTTCGGACGACTTCTTCGACGTGGAGACCCACCCGGAGATCACCTTCCGCTCGACCGAGATCCGCGCGACCGGCGGGAGCGACTTCATTCTCGCTGGTGACCTCACCATTCGCGGTGTCACCAAACCGGTCGAGCTCGACGCGACCCTCGAGGGCGTCGGGGACAACCCGTGGGGCGTCCAGGTCGTCGGCGTCTCGGCGCGTGCCGAAATCGACCGCGAAGACTGGGGCCTGACCTGGAACGCCAACCTGGAGGCCGGCGGCGTGCTGGTAGGCAAGCGGGTGAAGCTGGAGATCGAGGCCGAGTTCAACCGCGCCTGATCGCCTACCCCACCCCACCGTTGAGGCCGCCCCCACGCGGGGAGCGGCCTCAACTCATCTCACTGCGGCAGTCGTTACGCTCGACACCGTGACCCTGACGGTTCAGACAATCTCCGCCGACGAGCACCTGGCCGCGATCGGCAAGCGCCCTTCGGTGAGCTTCCTGCAGACTCCCGCCTGGGGCGTGGTCAAAGAAGGGTGGCTCGCGGAGTCGATCGCGTGGTTCGACGGCACCGAGATCGTCGGCGTCGGCCTCGTCCTCTACCGCAAGGCACCGCGGATCCGCCGATACCTGGCATACCTGCCCGAGGGGCCCGACATCCCGTGGGGTCCGGCCGCCGCCGCCGGCGAGCTCGAGGGGTGGCTCAGACCACTGGTCGAGCACGCCCGCGCCCGGGGCGCCTTCGGTATTCGCATGGGACCGCCGGTGGTGACCCAGCGATGGTTTGCGCCCACTCTCAAGGCGGCGCTCGCCGATCCGACCACGAGCACACTCGAGAAGGTGGTCGCCGACGAGGTCACCGAGGAGGGTCGGCAGGTCGCGGATAGTTTGACCGCCCTTGGGTGGCGACCCCCACATCCCGAGTCCGGATTCAGTGCGGGTCAGCCCCGACACGTCTTCCAGGTGCCGCTGGCCGGACGAACCGAGGAAGAGCTGCTGGCCGGGTTCAACCAACAATGGCGCCGAAACGTCAAGAAGGCAGACAAGGCTGGTGTCGAGATCACCCTCGGCACAGCCGATGACCTGTCCGCGTTCCACGAGTTGTACACCGAGACGGCGCGGCGGGACGACTTCACACCACGGCCGTTGTCCTACTTCCGCGGTATGTGGGAGGCGATGACGGACGAGTCCATCGAACGTCTGCGCCTCTACCTCGCCTACCACGGGGGACACTTGGTGGCCGCGACCACGATGGTTCAGGTCGGCGTCCACACCTGGTACTCCTACGGCGCCTCCTCCACCGAGCGGCGCGACGTGCGGGGATCGAACGCCATCCAATGGCGCATGATGCGCGACGCGCTTGCGGCTGGAGCGACCGTGTACGACCTGCGGGGCATCACCAACACATTGGCCGAAGACGACCCGCACATCGGCCTGCTCCGGTTCAAGCTGGGCACCGGCGGGTTCGCTACCGAGTACCTCGGAGAGTGGGACCTACCGATCTCCCGAGTCCTGCACGCGGCCTTCGACCTCTATATGAAGCGGCGGGGCTGAGCCGATGGCCTTGGTACTCGAGGTCGCCACCGAGCGCTGGCGGGCCCATCTGACCCGGGTGATGGCCGCGCCCGATCACGTGCGCGTCATCCCGGTCGGCAAAGGAAACGGATACGGCCTCGGACTGCCACGTCTGGCACGCGAGGCGTCCACTCATAAGGCGGCCACCTTCGCCGTCGGGCTCATCGAGGAGATTTCACAGGTCAGCCCGCACTTCGACGGCGACATCCTGGTGATGAACGCGAGCCCTGACCCGCTGGGCGCCCTGACGGCCACGGAGATCCCGGAGCAGGTCGTGCACACGGTCTCCCGCGTCGCGGACCTGGAGATGCTCGCCGACTCGCCCGCCCGCCCGCGGGTGGTGGTTGAGCTGTTGACGTCCATGAAACGACACGGCATCGCCTTGGCTGAGCTGCCGAGGGTGGCGCCGCTGCTGGGGAAGGTGAGGTTCGAGGGCTGGAGCCTGCACCTACCCCTCGGCCGTGGGTTGCTCGACGAGGCGCTCACCCTGAGCCGGGCGGCTCTTTCGGTTCCCTCAGGTCAGGCTCGTCCCCAGATCTGGGTCAGCCATCTCGGCACAGACCAGGCCGCCAGCCTCGCCGCCGCCACTGGCGCCGACGTCCAACTGCGCACGGGGACCGAGCTGTGGCTGGGTGACCGGACCGCACTGCGGCCACGGGCCTCGGTGCTCGACGTGCACCGGGTCGAGCGCGGCGAGCGGATCGGCTACCGGCAGGTGCGACCGGGCGCCGGCACCGCACTCATCGTGGCCGGTGGGACCGCCAATGGGATCGGCATGGTCGCTCCGTCGGCGATGTCCGGGATGCGCTCCCGCGCCGCGGCCGTTGCGCGAGCCGGACTGGAGGCCGCTGGGCGACTGCGTTCTCCCTACCGGATCGGGTCCAGGCGACTGGAGTTCGTCGAGCCACCACATATGCAGGCGAGCATGGTGTGGCTACCGTCCAGCACGACTCCGCCGGCGGTGGGCAGCGAACTGGACCTCGACGTCCGTTTCACGACGACGGGCTTCGACGACATCCAGTTCCAGTAACGTCTGCGAAGCGCTTCAGGTGCCGCCCACACTCGCGCTCTGCGAAGCCGCGCTTCGTTCCCATCGGGGCTGTCTTGGTGATCGGGCGGGGTGTGCGGGAAGGCCTACCTGCGGGAGTTCATCAATGACTCCATGTCCGAGGGCGGTGGAGGTCGGTGGCCGTACCCATCGCCCCGGATCAGGCGCACGAGCTCCTCGGCCGCGATGACGATGACGAGAAAGAACAGAACCGTTGTGACGATGCTCATGGCAGTAATCTTCGCGTCGTCGAACTTCTGCCACAATGGCAGAACTGACGGTATACCTCGAAAAACTGCCAACTCTGTGGCATGGTGAACCCATGCCCATCACGAACGTGGCCGCCGTCGTTCTCGACGGTGTGGCACCCTTCGAGCTCGGTGTGCTGTGCGAGGCGTGGGGTATCGATCGTCGTGACTCCGGCGGGCCATCCTTCGACTTCGCCGTGTGCGCACCGCAACCCGGCCGCGTCACCACCAGCATGGGTTTCGCCCTCGACGTCGAACACGGACTCGACCGGGTCGCCGCGGCCGATCTGGTCACGGTGCCCGCCATGCCACGCAACGCGCCCACACCCGATTCCTTGATCGCCGCGCTGACGGACGCCTACTCCAGGGGAGCCCGCATTCTGTCCGTGTGCTCCGGCGCGTTCGTCCTCGGTGATGCAGGACTTCTCGACGGCCGTCAGTGCACCACCCACTGGCTCTACACACACGAGCTCGCGAAGCGGTTCCCACAGGCAGAAGCCCTCCGCGACGTGCTCTACGTCGACTCCGACCCGATCATCACCAGCGCCGGCTCCGCGGCTGGTGTGGATGCGTGCCTGCACTTGATCCGCAAGGAGTTCGGTGCCCGCGCGGCCCTCAGCGTGGCGCGACGCATGGTAGTACCACCACAGCGCGAAGGCGGACAGGCACAGTTCGTCGAGACACCGATCACGGTCTCCGAGGCCGACACCCTGGCCCCGGTCTTGGCGTGGATGCAAGAGAACCTGGACACCGAGATGCGCGTCGACGACCTGGCCGCACGCGCTGCCATGTCGCCGCGCACGTTCGCGCGCCGTTTCCGTGCCGAGACGGGCACGACGCCGCACCAGTGGATCACGTCGCAGCGGCTGTTGATTGCCGAGCGGCTGCTCGAAGACTCCGACGCGCCGATCGAGATGGTGGCCTCGCGTACGGGTTTCGGCACCGCCGCTGCCCTTCGTCATCACTTTGTTGCCGCCCGCGGCACCACACCACAGGCCTACCGCCGCACCTTCACCTGCACGGCCTGAGCGCAGGGCTGTGGACAGCGCGTGTCGCGAATCGCTCGGTGCGCCAGACTCGTGACAACCCCGCTCGAAAGGGGCACTATGACAACTATGTCGGTGATGCCGCGTGTCACGGACGACTGGACGGTCGACGATCTGGTCCAGCTGCCCGACGACGGTCTGCGCTACGAACTCGTCGACGGGATGCTGCTCGTGAGCCCGGCACCACGTCCCCTACACCAGAGGGCCAGCGCTCGCTTGTTCACGGCCCTGAACGCGGGCTGTCCCCCACATCTCGAAGTCTTCTTCGCTCCGCTGGACTGGCAGCCCGACCGCCGCAACTCTCTCGAGCCGGACCTGCTGGTCGTAGCCAAAGAGGACATCGGAACGGAGAACATCACCGAACCTCTGGCTCTGGCGGTCGAGGTGCTCTCGCCCAGTAGCCGGTTGCGCGACACCACCCTCAAACACGCCAAATACGCCGAGGGCGGCATCAGTTCCTACTGGATCGTCGACCCGAACGAGCCCTCGATCATCGCGTACGCGCTCGAACACGGACAGTACGTCGAGGTCGCTCGCGGGGCGAACGACGACGTCGTTCGATTGGGCGAGCCCTTCCCCGTCACCGCGGTCCCCGCCGAGCTCATCACGTCATAGCCGCCAATATTTGCTCTTGCGGTTATATAACTAGATCGGTATGTTGAGGGTTCATGTCAGCCCCTTTCGGCGCGCTCGCCGAGCCGACTCGGCGACAGATCCTGGACCTGCTCCGGGAGCGCCCCCGACTGGTCGGTGAGCTCACCGACCTGCTGCAACTGACTCAGCCAGGCACCTCGAAGCACTTGCGGGTGCTGCGCGAGGCAGGTCTCGTGCGCGTTCGCCAGGATGGCCAACGCCGCTGGTACGAACTTCGGCCCGACCCATTAGCGGAGGTCGACGAATGGCTGACGCCGTACCGATGGTTCTGGGCGGACCGTCTCGATGCCCTCGAACGTCACCTGGACGGCATGCCCGACATGCCAGATGCCTGCGACGACCCCGCCACAGATTGAGGAGGAAGACTCATGGATGCGCCTTTGGGCACCCTCTATACCGTCGATGACCGGCCCACGCTGCGGTTCGAACGACGGCTGGCCCACGCGCCGGAGAAGGTCTGGAACGCGGTGACCGACCCGGCCGAGATGTCACATTGGTTCCCCGCCTCGGTCGAGGCCGAGCTACGGATCGGCGCACCGATGCGGTTCAGCTTCGGCGTGGCAGAGTTCGATGCAGGTGGCAGGTACGCGGACGGCGAAATCCTCGAGGTCGACCCACCAAAGGTGTACGCGTTCTGGTGGCTCGACGACGTGTACCGCTTTGAGGTGGTGCCGGACGGTACGGGCTGCCGGCTGATCTTCACGTGCACGCTGAGTGGCAAGGGCGACGAGAGCGATCGCCCGTCGATCGCGCGTACCGCACCGGGGTGGGACGCCTGCCTCGGCACGATGGTGGCGAGGTTGGGCGGCTCCGCGGCACCGGTCATGGACGACGCGTGGCTGCTCGAGCGCGCGGAGTGCTACATCGAGCAATTCGGCCTCGCCGAGGGCCAGCTCCTCGGTGCCGGCGATCGATACGTGGTGCGATTCGAGCGCGACCTGACGCAGCCGCTCGATCGCGTGTGGGCCACTCTCACCGGTCAGGAGGAGTACCTCGCGGCCGGGGCATCGCCACCAGTGTCAGCCACCCACGGGTACGTGGCAACCGGCGCGGTCACCGAACACGAACCACCACACGTTCTCGAGTACGTGTGGCACCACGACGACGAGCCGGCTGGCCGGGTGCGCTTCGAGTTGCGCGACCAGAACCCGCTCGGTACCCGGCTCGTGCTCACCCACTCGCTTCCGGCGCCGTTGGGGGGCCTGGTGTCGACCGTTTTGGCGGCCTGGCAGACTCACCTGGAGTTGTTCTTCGCCGCCCTGCACGGAGACGTCCGATGCCCCTGGCCAGCTGAGCGGACCGAGCAACTCGAGAAGATGTACGCCACTCGGCTCAGCGACGATTCACTGAGGTGACGGTCGGGGCCCACGCGACGTCGCCGGGTCGCGAACTTCTCAGCCGTTGGTGAGGATGGTTGCGGCGGTGATGACGGGGGTGGGGTTGAGGTGGCTGATCAGGTGTGAGCCGTTCGCGAGGGTGAAAGTCAGGGTGTTGCCGGGTCCGGCGCGGATGGCGTAGGTGCCCTCGTGGAGCAGGGTGTGGTGTCGTCGGCAGAGGCTGACGAGGTTGTTCCGGTCGGTGGGCCCGCCGTCGAGCCAGTGGATCATGTGGTGCGCGTCGGTCCACTCATGTGGGCGATCGCAGCCGGGATAGCGGCAGCCGTTGTCCCGATGTCTCAGGGCGCGGCGTTGGGCCGGGGTGATCAGCCGGGTCTGGCGGCCCACATCCAGCGGCAGCGAGTCCGGGTCGAGCACCACCCGGGTGATGGTCGCGTCGCAGAGCAGGCGGCGCAGCGCGGTCTCACCCAGCACCTCGCCGGTCTCCAGGCTGGCCATCGGCCGCAGTAGCCAGGGGCGGGCCGGCAGGCCACCAGCGGCGGTGGGGGTGGAGTCGGCCGCACTGGTGATCGCGTCGAGGGGCACGGTGATGTGCACATGCGGGCGCTCACCGCCGGTGCGCGGCAGCCTGCCGCCATCGAGGTTCTGGCGGGCCAGTTCGACCAGCGCGTCGGCGCGGCGCACCGTGGCCGGACGCTCATCGTCGGGCCCGGTGCGGGTGGTCAGGGGTGTGAGCGCGGCCAGCACCGTGGCCCCGGACTCGGCATCGAGCACGCCCTGTAGCGCCACGGCCCCGTCGATCGTGCTACTGACATCGAGCCAGCGCGCATGCTCGTCGCGGCGCGCGCGGCGGCGTTCGGATTCGGAATCGAGCCCGCGAGCCACCGCCCGCAAGCTCGCGCGCAGCCGGGTGGGATGATTCACCTTGGCGGCCTCGACGAGCCCGCTGGCGGTCTCAGCGAGCACCCCGTCCGGCAACACAGCCTTGGCATCGGTGATCACCCGCACATGCTCGATGCGCATGTCCCCGGCCCGGGCAGCCTGACCGATCTCGGGATGCTCGGCCATGGTCCGCGCCGCCGCCAGATCCCGCGACGTCTCCCGTGGGGAGACCTGCAGCTCGCCGGCGGCCCACGACCGGGTGCTCAGCCCACGCTCGCCGGCTATCCCGCGCTCGTGGAAGACCCGCAGCCGGTCCAGATAGGCGGCCTGGGCCTGCTCCCGCACCCGGGCCAGCTCGGTCAGCTCGGCCTCCAGGCCCGCATCGGACAACTCGCCCAGCCCGGCGGGATCGGCCACCATCGAATCCACGACCACCACCCCCTTTCTGGCTGGGCCAACGGGCTCCTTCCCGTCCTGCTGCTTCGCACCCTACAGACCCCCACCGACAACCCCACCAAATCGACATCACCCCAGGTCAGGGATATATCTCATGGTCGAGGTAGTCGACGACGCGCGTCGGGGAATGTCCTCCACCGCCAAGGTGTTGTGTCGACGTAAGTCCATGCAAATGCATCTACTCCGCGAAAAGCCCACGACTAACCCCACCAAAGAGGAGCACCTCGTGCAGTTCGGCATCTTCACCGTCGGTGACGTCACCACGGACCCGACGACCGGCCGCACCCCCAGTGAGGCCGAACGGATCCAGGCCATGGTCAGGATTGCCCAACACGCCGAGGACGTCGGGCTCGACGTCTTCGCCACCGGCGAGCACCACAACCCACCGTTCGTGCCGTCATCGCCCACGACGATGCTCGGCTATCTCGCCGCACGCACGGAGCGGATCATCCTGTCCACCTCGACGACGCTGATCACCACCAACGATCCGGTGAAGATCGCCGAGGACTACGCGATGCTCCAGCACCTCGCCGACGGTCGGGTCGACCTGATGATGGGCCGTGGCAACACCCCACCGGTCTACCCATGGTTCGGCCAGGACATCCGGCAGGGCATCCCACTGGCAATCGAGAACTACCAGTTGCTGCGCCGGCTGTGGGAGGAGGACGTCGTCGACTGGGAGGGTAAGTACCGCACCCCGCTGGAACAGTTCACCTCGACCCCGCGCCCGCTGGACGGCGTGCCACCGTTCGTCTGGCACGGTTCGATCCGCTCACCACAGATCGCCGAACTCGCCGCGTTCTTCGGTGACGGGTTCTTCGCCAACCACATCTTCTGGCCGACGAACCACTTCCAGCAGCTCATCGCGCTCTACCGGTCGCGGTACGAGCACTATGGGCACGGCAGCGCCGATCAGGCGATCGTCGGACTGGGCGGTCAGGTCTTCATGCGCAAGAACTCCCAGGACGCCGTCCGCGAGTTCCGCCCCTACTTCGACAACGCCCCCGTCTACGGACACGGCCCGAGCCTGGAGGAGTTCACCGCACAGACACCGTTGACCGTGGGCAGCCCGCAGGAGGTCATCGACAAGACCCTGACCTTCCGGGAGTCCTTCGGCGACTACCAGCGCCAACTGTTCCTGATGGACCACGCGGGACTGCCGCTGAAAACCGTGCTCGAGCAGTTGGACCTACTCGGCGAAGAGGTCGTGCCGGTCCTGCGCACGGAACTGGCCGCGCTCAAGCCCGCGCACGTGCCCGAGGCGCCCACACACGCGAGTCGGGTGGCCGAGTTGGACCAGGCGGTCGAACCGGTCGCCGCGAACGGATGAGCTCGATCAGCCGGGCACAGCGATCCGCCGAGGCCTGGGAGGCTCTGTTCCGCGCACAGGTCACCTTGATGCGCCGGTTCGAAGCCAATGGCGACTTCGCGCCGCTCACCGCCCGGGAGTACGACGTGTTGTTCCAACTCTCCCGCGCACCCGCGGGCTGCATGCGGCTGCGTGATCTGAACGAGGCCCTGCTGATCAGCCAGCCCAGTTTGAGCCGGATGACCGAGCGCCTCACCGAACAGGGCCTGTTGAGCAGGACACCGGCCGACGACGACCGGCGCGGCGTGGTCGTCGGCCTCACCGAACGCGGCGCGACACTACAGCGGCAGATCGGGCGCAACCATGTCCGCAGTATCCGCCGACTCGTCGGCGAGGCGCTCGACGACGACGACCTCACCGCGCTCACGACGCTGACCGCGCGGCTACGGCAGCGACAGTCTGACCTCGACCTGGAAGGAGCCACATGACCGACCGGAACGCTCGCACGGTGGTCGCGCTCAGCGGCGGGCTGGGCTATCCCTCGACCACCCGGGAACTGACCGATGCGGTGCTCGACACTGTCGGCCACACCGCATGGGATCGGGACATCGACGTCCGGACGCACACCGTGGAGGTCCGCGACCACGCGCACGACGTCACCGGGGAGACCCTGCTCGGGATGCGCAGCACCACCCTCGAGGCAGCGCTGACCGAGGTCGAGCAAGCCGACGCATTGGTAGCCGCCAGCCCGGTGTTCCGCGGCTCCTACGCCGGGCTGTTCAAATCCTTCGTCGACCTGATCGACCCGGTCGCCCTACGAGGAAAACCGGTACTCGTGGCCGCAACCGGCGGCTCGGATCGCCATACCCTCGCGCTCGACACGGCCATGCGCCCGCTGTTCGCCTACTTCGGGTCCCTGGTGATTCCGACCGGCCTGTACGCCACCGGCGACGACTACTCGGTCGGGTCCACCCCGACCGACCGACTCCGCACCCGGATCGAGCGAGCAGCGCATGAGCTGACCCAACAACTGGCAGTGGCGCCCACACCGGTGCGGCTGCAGCAGTCCGAGCCGTCGGGCGCGTCGATCAACCTGCCCACTCACCGCTGAGGAACGCCACCGCCCACACGACCATCAGCGGCGCGCTCACCGTGAGATAGCACCACAACACCCATCGTCGTCGGGCCGCGAGCATGGCCAGCGTGATGAACAGCGGCCACCACAACAGCGTCGAGCGCGGGACCGAGAAGTACCAGGTCGAGGTGGCCAGGGCGACGACGTTCAGTCCCACCCAGGTCGCCGCACCCCACCGGCGCCAGCACGCCAGCGCGACGATGAGGACCACACCCACCAGGACGGCGGCTATCTCTACCCGGAACATCCAGGCGTAGTTCGGTGACTGGCCCCCGCCGAAGGCCGCTTGCCAGGTGCGGGCGAACGCATCCCATGGCCACGTGAAGTGCCGGCCCCATCCGCGGGCCTGGGCGGTGAGCCAGGCGTCCCACGTGCCGGTAAGTTGATACAGGTACACGGTCCAGGCGCCCAGCGGCACGGCCGGCAGCGCCAGCCACGGTAGCCGTCGCCAGTCACGGTGCGGCGAGGTGAGAAACTCCACGGCCACGGCGGCGGCCAGGAAGACGCCGTTGACCCGCACCGTGCACGACAGCGCCACCAACAGCCCCGCCCAGTGCCAGTGACCTCGTCGGGCCGCGAGCCACGCGGGCACCGCGGCTGCCAGGAACAGTGCCTCGGTGTACGGCGCGGCAAGAAACACCGCCGGCGGTGCCAGCACCCAGAGGAGCACGGCCAGTCGCCCCGTCCCGGGCCCGCCCTCGAGATCACCGAGTCGGCGCAGGGCAAGGGCAGCGACCCCGCCGGCCAGCACCGACACCAGCAGACCCATGAGGACGTGCCGGACACCCATGAGGTCACCAAGCCACAGCGTCGCCGGGAAGCCGGGGAAAAAGGCCTCGGCCGGGACACCGGTGGGCTCATCCGCGTAGCCCCACAGCGCGATCCCCCAGTAATGGTGAAAGTCCCACTGCTGCCACCGGTCGAGGTAGGGCACAACCTCGCCGTCGGGAGCGAAGAACCAGGCCGCCGAGCCTGCCACGACCACCAGGACAGCGAACCGGGACGCCAGCCAGATCCCCAGTGCCGCGCGATCCTCGCGCTCCCAGCGGAAGCGCCACGAACGACCGTCGACGGGGACCTGCTCCTCTCCCACGTGATCTGCGTGGCCGGTGGGGGAGCCATGCGGCGCAGCGGTCACGATTCGTGGTCGTCTCCGGTCGGGTGATTAGCGGTCTCCACGAGTGTGGCACGGGGATGGCCGAGTCCCCTTCAGGCGACGCAATGTATCGGACCGAGGTATCATCATGATGTATCGTTTCGATATATTGACGCGATACCCGAACGAACATCAGGACGAGGAGGACGACAAGCATGGCCCGCCGCACCGGGGCGCTGGAGTTGGCCGTGCTCGGCTTCCTCCATGATGCCCCGATGCATGGCTACGAGTTGCGCAAACAGGTCAACGCGCTGCTCGGATGGGGCCGCGCATTCTCCTACGGGACGCTCTATCCCTGCCTGAAAGCGCTCGTGCGCGCAGGGTACCTGGTCGAGCAGCACACCACGGACACCCCGGCCCCCTCCGCACGCGGCGGCCGTCGAGCCCGCATCGTGTACCACTTGACCGACGCGGGCCGGGCACACTTCGAACAGCTGCTGAGTGAGGCTGGGCCCTCCGCCTGGGAGGACGAGCACTTCGGCGTTCACTTCGCCTTCTTCGGTCGAGCCGACACCGACACCAGGATCCGCATCCTCGAGGGTCGGCGGTCTCGGCTGCAGGAACGGCTGGAGAAGCTGCGGACTGCGCTGGCCCGTACCCGTGAACGCTTGGACACCTACACCCTCGAGTTGCAGCGCCACGGCCTGGAGTCCGTCGAGCTCGAGGTTCGATGGCTGGACGGTCTGATCTCTGCCGAGCGGAGCACACGTGCCACGTCGGCACGACACGAATCGGCAGTACGCGAATCGCCAGCACACGAATCCGCAGCACAAGAAGAGAACGCCAACCCGAGCCGGACGGATCCGGACACACCTGACTCGGATCCAGTTGCCCCCGAGAGGAAGAGAAACACATGAGTGCCATCCGCGTAGCGGTCGTCGGCGTCGGCAACTGTGCCGCGTCACTGGTCCAGGGTGTTCATTACTACCGGGACGCCGACCCCGGCCAGAAGGTGCCCGGGCTCATGCACGTCCAATTCGGTGACTACCACGTGCGGGACATCGAGTTCGTTGCCGCGTTCGACGTGGACGGCAAGAAGGTGGGTCTCGATCTCGCCGACGCCATCGGTGCCAGCGAGAACAACACCATCAAGATCAGCGACGTCGCGTCGACGGGCGTATACGTGCAGCGGGGTCCGACGTTGGACGGTCTGGGCCAGTACTACCACGGCACGATCACCGAGTCCGAGGTGCAACCGGTTGACGTCGCCGCCGCCCTGCGCGAGGTCGAGGCGGACATCCTGGTCTGTTACCTCCCGGTGGGGTCCGAGCAGGCCGCGAAGTACTACGCGCAGTGCGCCATCGATGCCGGGGTGGGCTTTGTCAACGCGCTGCCGGTCTTCATCGCCGGCACCACCGAGTGGGCGGAGAAGTTCACCGCCGCCGGTGTGCCGATCGTCGGTGACGACATCAAGTCGCAGATCGGGGCCACGATCACCCATCGTGTGCTGGCCAAGCTGTTCGAGGACCGTGGCGTCACCGTCGACCGCACCTACCAGCTCAACGTCGGCGGCAACATGGACTTCATGAACATGCTCGAACGTGAGCGGCTCGAGTCCAAGAAGATCTCCAAGACCCAAGCGGTGACCTCTCAGATCGCCGAGGGACTCGAACCACGCAACGTCCACATCGGGCCGTCCGACTACGTCGCGTGGCTCGACGATCGCAAGTGGGCCTTCATCCGGCTCGAGGGACGCAACTTCGGCGATGCGCCGGTGAATCTGGAGTACAAGCTCGAGGTGTGGGACTCGCCGAACTCTGCCGGTATCATCATCGATGCCATCCGTGCCACCAAGATCGCCAAGGACCGTGGAGTGGGTGGGCCGGTGCTCTCGGCGTCGTCGTACTTCATGAAGTCGCCGCCGGAGCAGTACCACGACAACGTCGGTCACGACCTCGTGGAGAAGTTCATCGCGGGTGAGATCGAGCGCTAGCCCGGCTGAGTACGCTGGGCAGTGTCGGTCGCTCGTACGGGAAGGGGCACGATCATGACGCCGGGTTCTGAGCCCAGCACGCGCACGGGCACGGGCTCTCTCGACGAGGCGAGACCTGGCCGGGCCATCGGTGGTCGACTGCGGGCGCTGACCCTCGTCCCGATCGTCGCGTTGCTGCTGCTCGGCGGCGTGTTGATCGTCGCGGCGACGATGTCGGGCCTGTCCACCGTGTGGACCGTGGTCGCCGCGGTCGTGGTCGCCGCAGTGGTGGTGGCAACGATCGTCGTCGTGCTCCGGACCAGCACACTCGTGCGCTCCTCGCTGAACCGACTGCGCTCGAGCACAAGGCGCGCGGTCGAGGATGAGCTGCCGGCTTCGATGAGCCGGCTGCGCACGGAGGGCCCCGGAGCGGCGCGGTCCCTCACCCAGGCGGTCGAACCAGAGGCCGACGACCAACTGGGCGACGTCGCCTCCGCGTTCAACGAGCTGCACGCCACCGCGATGCGGGTGGCCGCCGAACAAGCCGCACTTCGCGCAAACCTGGACGCGATCGTCGTCAACCTCTCCCGGCGCACCCGATCGCTGGTCGACCGGCAACTGCACGAGATCACCGATCTCGAATCCGGTGAGGGCGACCCGGACCGGCTAGCCCAGTTGTTCCGGATCGATCACCTCTCCACCCGTATACGCCGGCATGCCGAGAGCCTGCTCGTTCTCGCCGGAGTGGAAGAGCGCCGGACGACCACACCCGCGCCGGCGCTGGATGTCGCGCGGACCGCCGTCGGTGAGGTCGAGCAGTACCAGCGGGTGCGCTTCGGCGTGATACCGGGCGATCTCGTGGCAGCCGGCGCAGTCGATGACGTCGCCCATGTGTTGGCCGAGCTGATCGACAACGCCACCGAATTCTCTGCTCCGGAGACCTCGGTCACGATCAGCGGAACACCGCTGATCGGTGGCGGCTTGCGGATCGCCGTAGCCGATGCCGGTATCGGGCTCAAACCGGACCAGGTCGAGCAACTCAACACGCGGCTGCGTGAAGGTGGGGAGTTGGACATCGCGAGCTCGCGCACCCTCGGGCTGTACGTGGTTTCCCGCCTGTCCGCTCGTCATGGGCTCGGTGTTCGGCTGGCACCGGGTGAGGGCCGCGGCACCGTCGCCCAGGTCGATCTGCCCGCGCACCTGCTGGTCAGCGCGCTGGACACGAGCCCTGGCACCGCGGCCGAGCCGGCCCAAGAACAGCCGCTCCCCCAACGCGTCAGCGGACAGAGCGGGAATGCCCCGGCTACCCACCAGGCTCAGGAAGGACCAGCCGACGAGCGTTTCCGTGCGTTCGCCGCCGAAGACTCCCCGCCGGCGCAGGACACCCCCCGAGAGAGCATCGGTGCCGCGTCCGAGCAGCATCCACGAGAGCGCATGGACGAGACGCCCTTGTTCAGCTCGGTCCAATCCGTCTGGTTCGACGCCGAGCAGGAAACCGAACGGCACACCGCCTCTCGGCCCGCCGAGGGCGGCGAGCGGCAAGAAGAGCGCAGCCAGCCAACCGTCTCATCCGGAAAGAGCCCGCTGACCGAAGCGTCGTGGACCGCCGGTGGAGCACCCGGACCGGCGGGCGACGACGACTCGATACTGGGACCTGCTGGACTGCCGCGACGACGCCGTGGTGCGGCGCTGTCACCCGGCACGCTTCGCCAGCCCTCGGCCGAGGACGACAAGAACGACTCGGCTGGCGGCTCGTACGCGGACGCACGCGGGATGTCCGGCGCCCTTTCCAGCCTGCAGACCGGGGTTGGTCGCGGACGCGCGGAGTCATCGGGATGGGTTCCGGAGCGGCCGGAGCAGAACGACGACGGCAGCGAGTCTCCCCCCGGGACCGATCCGCCGCGAAGGGACACGTGATGACGGCCGGCCCCGACTCCGAACTCGGTTGGTTGCTGGACCGGTTCGTCGACCGAACGCCCGGTTCGACTCATGCCGTGGTCGTCTCGGCCGACGGGTTGCAGGTGGCGAGTAGTCGCGGGCTGCCCCGGGAACGGGGAGAGCAGCTCGCCGCCGTCGTGTCCGGACTGGCCAGCCTGACCTCCGGTGCCTCAGCCATCCTCGGCGCTGGCGACGTGCGTCAGACGCTCGTGGAGATGCACGACGGCTTCCTCCTCGTGATGGCGGCCGGGCACGGTGCGCACTTGGCGGTGCTTGCCGGGGCAAGTGCGGACCTGGGCCAGGTTGGGTACGAGATGGCGTTGCTGGTCGAACGCGTCGGTGTCGCGGTGAGCCCGGACTCCCGGGTCACGTGAGGCGAGGCTTTGAGCGTCGTTCAACGCGCTGGGGCATGTGTGGATCAGGATCACTTATGGTCGAGGTGTGGAGGGAGGTCTCATGGCAGCCGACTGGGGTCGGGTTCGCCCGTACGTCGCGACCCGCGGACGCACTCGACCCGAGCAGGAGATCGCGCTGGAGTCGCTGGTCTCCACCACGTCGCGGGCCGCAGAGGTCGGCTACGACCCTGAGCCTGAACGCGCTCGGATCCTGCGGATCTGCACCGAGCCCAGGTCGGTAGCGGAAGTCGCCGCGATGATCGGCACGCCGCTGGGGGTTGCTCGGGTCCTGGTGGCCGACCTCGAGGCAGAGGGCCTGGTGCAGGTGACAGACTCCCGCGCCGCAGGACGTGAACCCGGCCGCGATCGCTCCATCTTGCAACGAGTCCGGGACGGTCTTCGTGACCTATGAGGGACGTCGCGCACGTGCCCGCACGGCCGAGCCTGCCGCTGCGGACACTGTGGCTGATGCGCTGTCGGTCAAGATCGTGGTCGCCGGCGGATTCGGCGTCGGCAAGACCACCCTGGTGGGTTCGGTCAGCGAGATCGAGCCGCTTCGCACCGAAGCCACGATGACCGATGCCTCAACCCCGACTGACGACCTGTCCATGCTGCCCTCGAAGCGGACCACGACCGTGGCCATGGATTTCGGTCGTATCACCATCGCCACGGATCTGGTGCTGTATCTCTTCGGCACGCCCGGGCAGAACCGCTTCTGGTTCATGTGGGACGACATCACCCGAGGCGCGATCGGTGCCGTCGTGCTGGTCGACAGCCGACGGCTCGCGGAGAGCTTCGGCGCCGTGGACTACATGGAGCAGCGGCAAGTCCCCTTCGTCGTCGCACTCAACGCATTCGACGGGGTGCAACAGCACGAGGTCGAAGACGTACGCGATGCGCTACAACTCGGGAGTGAGGTGCCGTTCGTGGTCACCGACGCCCGCGAGCGTGAGGCCGTCAAACAGGTGCTCGTGACCTTGGTCGATCACGCGATGACACTCGCCGAGACCTGACCCGCGGCCCACTGGCGTGACGATGCCGAATCGTGCGCGCTTCGAGCTGGCTAGCGCCCGCTCGAAACGGACTGCCCCGATACAGTCGGTACGGATCTGTCAGTGCACCCACCCTCGGTGAAGGAGCGACCATCGTGCCTCCGCCTGCCGCACCCGCCTCCCCAAACCGTCACGCTCCGCCACGGCGCGACGATGCCGCAGCTCGGGCTCGGCACGTCGCCTATGAAGGACCGGGACGCTGAACGCGTGGTCGTCGCCGCGATCGAGACTGGTTACCGGCTGGTCGACACCGCGGAGAACTACGGCAACGAACGCGGAGTCGGTCTTGGCCTGCGCGCCTCGGGAGTACCACGCGACGAGCTGTTTGTCACCACCAAGTTCAACCGGAAGTGGCACGGCGTGGATCGAGCCGCGAAAGCGCTCGACGCCAGCCTGGGAAGGCTCGGGTTGGACTACGTCGACCTATTGCTCATCCACTGGCCGAACCCGCAGCAGGACCGCTACGTCGAGGCCTGGCAGGGCTTGGTTCAACTCCTCGAACAAGGCCGCGTCCGGGCCATCGGGATGTCGAACTTCAAGCCAGCACACCTGGAGCGTGTCGTGGCCGAGACCTCCGTCGAACCGGATGTCAACCAGATCCAGCTCAGCCCGCTACTCGCGCGGGTCGCCGCCCGAGAACACCACCAGGCGCACGGCATCGTCACACAGTCCTGGAGCCCGATCGGAGGCGGGAAGAACGACGTTCTGCAAGAGGCTCTGGTCAAGGACCTCGCACAGAAGTACGACAAGACCCCGGCACAGATCGTGCTGCGCTGGCACATCGAACTCGGGCTGGCACCGATCCCCAAGTCCGGCAACCCCGAGCGGCTGCGGCAGAACATCGACGTCTTCGACTTCTCGCTGAGCACCGACGACATAACTGCCATGTCGGCACTGGACCGCGGGGAGTCTGCCGCCACCGACTCCGACACGGCGGGGCACTGAACCAGAGCGGCTGAATCAGAGCGGCACCGTCATGGGCCCGCGCCCGTGGTGTGCTGTGGGCATGTCCGAGTCGGAATCGCCCCGCAACTCCAGCGACCCGAAGGACCCGAGCCGCCTTCCTCCTGGTCGAGCCCATGGCCGCACGGATGTTCACACGTACTGCCCGGGCGGGTCGCGTGGTTCGCGACCTCGTTCGGGACGACGCTGGCCTATTTGCTGCTGGGCGGGCTGAACATCCTCATCGCGCACCGGATGGCCCGGCGCGCCGAAGCCGACTGACCGCCAGGTGCACCAATCGCCACCCCAGCGTGAGCACACCCAGCACGGCGGCGGTGACCAGGATGAACGACGCAGCCGTGCCCTCCCCGACCGCGGTCCGCAGCAGCATCCCGCCGCCGACGGTGCTCACCCACACCACGAGTCCGACCGGGAACACCGCCACGGGAGCACGCCATGCCTGAGTGAGCACCCAGCCGAGCAGTAGCCCGGCAAGGAACGGCCAGCCGATACGGAACAGGCCCGCCAGCCCATCGGCAGAGTCGTGCTCCCGACTGCCGGCCAGGACAAACGCCACCACCACGAGCACGTCGAGCCCCAACCACGCCGGCGACCGACGGACGCGCCGCCGACCATGGGCACCCGAACAGCCCGCCGGCTCGCTCACGCTGACCCACCGGGCTGCTCGGGTTGCTCCGCCCACCACCGCCGAAGTTCGGCCTCGGCGGCCGCAGGTCCCACCGGTCCGTGGTCGAGGCGATAGTCCAGCAGGTGCTTGTACGCCCGCCCCACGAGGGGGCCGGGTTCGATGCCGAGGATCGTCATGATCGCCCGCCCGTCGAGATCAGGCCGTACAGCAGCCATCTCCTCCTGCTCTGCGAGCCGGTCGATACGCGCCTCGAGGTCGTCGTACGCACGGCGGAGCGCAGTGGCCTTGCGTCGGTTGCGGGTGGTGCAGTCCGCTCGGGTCAGCACGTGCAGCCGATCGAGTTCCTCACCCGCGTCCCGTACGTACCGCCGGACCGCGGAGTCGGTCCACTGGCCGCCACCATAGCCATGAAACCGCAGGTGCAACTGCACCAGCTGGGCTACGGATTCGATGGTCGCCGTGGGGTACTTCAGCGCCTTCAACCGCTTCCGGGTCATCTTGGCGCCGACGACGTCGTGGTGGTGAAAGCTCACTCCGCCGTTGGCCTCCAGCCGCCGGGTGCGTGGTTTTCCGATGTCGTGGAGCAGCGCGGCCAGGCGCACGACGAGGTCCGGGGTCTCTCGCTCCAGCCGCTGCTCCAGCTCGATCGCCTGATCCAGCACGGTCAGCGAGTGCTCGTAGACGTCTTTGTGCCGGTGGTGCTCATCGATCTCCAACCGCAGGGCCGGCAACTCGGGAAGGACGCGCTCGGCCAGCGCCGTGCCCACCAGCAGTTCCAGACCCCGTCGTGGCTGATCGGCCAGCACTGTCCGGGAGAGCTCGTCGCGGACCCGTTCGGTGGAGACGATCTGGATGCGCTCGGCCATCGCCGTCATCGCCGCACGGACGACGTCGTCGACCTCGAAGCCGAGCGTGGCGCTGAATCTGGCCGCGCGCAGCATGCGCAGCGGGTCATCGGAGAACGACTCCTCCGGGGTGCCCGGGGTTCGCAGCAGTCCACGGGCCAGATCGGCCATTCCGTCGAACGGGTCGAGGAAGGTCCGCTCAGGTAGCCGCACCGCCATCGCGTTCACCGTGAAGTCACGCCGGAGCAGGTCCTCCTCGATCGCCGACCCGTACTCCACCTCGGGCTTGCGGCTCTCCGCCGCATAGCGGTCCGCGCGGTACGTGGTGATCTCGATCTGGAAGTCGCCCTTGCGTGCGCCGATGGTGCCGTAGGCGCGGCCGATACTCCAGATCGCGTCCGCCCACCCCTGCAGCAGGGCCTCGGTCTGCTCGGGCCGGGCCGACGTCGTGAAGTCCAGGTCGTGGCCGAGGCGGTCCAGCAAGGCGTCTCGCACGGACCCGCCCACCAGGGCGATGTCGTGCCCGGCCGCGCTGAACGTGGCGCCGAGCTCGTCGGCTATCGGTGCGATCCGCAGCAACTGCCGGACCGCGCGCTTGCGTGCCGCCGTCAAGGCACCCTGATCCGGCGCGGCCCCATCCGTACGGTGCTGGTTCACGACGAACCAGCGTACGGTCCGGGCTACGACGATGACACCGTCGGTCACCGCCGCGTCGTGCCTACCCGAGACTCGTTGACGGATACGCTGAGGGGATGCCCGGATCGGCACCGACCCAGCGCGACCAGGATGGTCAACGGCCCGAACGCCGTGACAACGTCGCCGGCAAACGTCGATCCAAGCGCCGCCGTGGCGGTGCGCGCAAGAACCACCGCGCCCGGTTGCCGAATGTCAACGAAACCTCTGCCGGTGGGCTCGTGCTGGACCGGGGCGACGGCGCGACCCATGCGGTACTGATCGGGCGAGTGGATCGTCGCAGCCGGCTCGAGTGGGTGCTGCCGAAGGGCCACGTCGAGCTCGGCGAGTCGCTCGAGCAGACCGCCGTGCGTGAGGTTGCCGAGGAGACCGGGCTGGAGGCCGCGGTGATTGGTCCGCTCGGCGTGGTGGACTACTGGTTCGTGTCCAAGGGCCGGAAGGTCCACAAGACCGTCCATCACTTTGTCCTCGAGTCCACCGGCGGGGCGTTGAGCACCGACGACTCCGAGGTGACCGAGATCGCGTGGGTGCCACTGGGCGAGATCCGCGCACAACTGCGGTATGCCTCGGAGCGTCGGCTGATCGACGCTTTGCCCAGGCGGTTCGGTTATCTGATAGGCCCCACGTGACCCGCAGCCACATCGCCCGCTGGCTCACCGCCTTCGGGGCGGTCGTGGCCGCGTTGGCGCTGGCCGCACTTCCCAGCATCGCCCAGCAGGAGCCCTCGGGGCCCGAGTCCGGGGCGTCGGCCACAGCCGAGTTGACCGATGTCTCGGCCGCCGCGATGGAACCCGGCGGCACGATCAGGCTGTCCGGCCACGTCGTCAACACGTCAGAGCAACCGCTGACCGACGTGCAGGCCCTGGTGCGATTCAGCCGGAACCCGCTGACCGACCCCGAGGAGATCGCGCGGGTACCGCTCGACCCGGAGTTGCATCGTGGTCTGCGGTCGGACATCGCGATAGACGAGGCAACGGACACTCTCGAGCCCGGAGAGGTGGTGCCGTTCGAGCTCGAGATCGAGGTGGATGAGCTCGGGCTCAACCCGAACCTGCCCGGCCTGTACGCCATCGGCGCTGATGTGCGGGCCAGTGAGCAGGAGGGCGCGCGCTCCACGGTGGCGTCCAGCCGTACCGTCGTTCCGTTCCTGCCCGCCCCGGACCAGCTGACTACGCTCGATGTCGCGTTCGTGTGGCCGCTCACGCACCCTCCGAGCATCCTCGCCGACGGCACATTCGCCGATGACTCTCTGGCTGCCGAGCTTTCCCAAGGCGGGTCACTGCACACCCGGGTCAGTGCGGCCGCGGACACGCCCGTGACCTGGGCGATCGACCCCGACCTGCTCACCACCACCGAAATCATGGCGCAGGGCTATCAGGTCCGGAGCGGGGATCTCACGCAACCGCAGACCACGGAGATCCAGGAGGGCACGGGCACGGAGGCAGCGCAGCAGTGGCGCACCCTGACCGAGCAGGCGACCAGCGGTGACGACGTGGTGGCACTGCCCGCCGCCACGCCGGACCTCGTGGCTATGCAGGATCGGGAGTTCGCCGACGACGTTCTCGCGAACTCGATCGAGCAGGCACGAACGGCACTGGCAGAGGACCCCATCCTCGAAGGCGGCCGGCTGGCATGGCTGGCCGATGCCACCGACACCAGTGCGTCGCTGGCCGGTTGGGCCGCGGCTGGGGTGGACAGTGTCGTGCTGCCCGGTGATGAGCTCGACGAGGCGCCGGAGGACCTGCGCACTGTCCGCAGCGACGCGCGCCTCTCCGATGTCCTCGCCGACGCTGCGGATGCCCCCCCGCAGAACGCGGCCGACGGCGCGGGCGGCTCCCAGGTATCTGGCTTCCAGGCACAGCAGCGCTGGCGAGCGGAGACCGCCCTAGTCGCGCTCGAGGGCACGACCACCGACACCGGGACATCGTTGGTGGTGGCGCCACCCAGCGGCTGGGATCCCGATGCCGACGTCGCCGAGGCGCTCCTGGAGGCCTGGCAACAAACACCGTGGACATCGCCGGTACCACTGGCCGAGGTCGAGGGTTCCACCGCGAACCAGACCACCGGGCAGGTGGCCACGGACCCGAGCCCCACGTCCGCGCAGCAACCTCTGCCGGCGGAGAACGTCGATGCCGCCGAGGAGCTCGCCGCCGGGGCACGGCTGTATGGATCACTGGTCGCCGACGGCCCGTCGTCGACACCACAAGCCGCTGCGCAGAGCCCGGTTCGGGCCACGTCCACGAGTTGGCGAAGCGATCCGCAGTCGGGGTTGGCCAGCGCCCGGTTCGGGCTCGACGTCGTACAGGCCCCCGCGGGAAATGTCACCGTGGAGGT
>Ga0079225_10000410_pt1 | contig 23252 bp, 23 predicted proteins | sample Poulit2012_FD_76344 | JGI IMG/M metagenome (GOLD analysis project Ga0079225, IMG submission 76344) | Agricultural soil microbial communities from Georgia to study Nitrogen management - Poultry litter 2012 | ecosystem: Environmental > Terrestrial > Soil > Agricultural land | place: USA: Georgia... | reverse complement strand
GAGCATGGCTTAGTCGGATCGATGAAACATCCATAATCCGATACACGCCCCAATAATTTTCACCGATCCCAGACCGATCAGTAACCAGTGTTGGGTAGTGACCTCACCGTTTTCAACCATAATGTTGATGATGGCGAATCCGGCAAGAAATAGCCCCAGTATCAAAGTGAATAGCCACAGGACTTTGATACCGGGGGCGTATTTATGCATTAGTCGTCTTCTGCTGCTAACTGACCGCAGGCCCCATCAATGTCTTTTCCTCGAGTGTCCCGCAGCGTGGTGGGTACGCCCGCATCGTTGAGCCGGTCAAGGAACTCTTGGGTGACCTCTGGCTCCGAGGCCGTCCAAACCGACCCGGGCGTGGGGTTCAATGGGATGGGGTTAACGTGCGCCCAGCCGCGGCCGCGGGCATTAATCTTTTTCGCCAGCAACTCAGCACGCCAAGCGTGGTCGTTCATGTCTTTGATCATTGCGTACTCAATGGACACCCGGCGACCGGTAGTGACAAAGTAATTATAGGCGGCGTCAAGGGCCTGGTCAGCGTCCCAACGGGAATTGACCGGGATCATCTCATCGCGCAATTCATTATCGGGAGCGTGCAAGGAAAGTGCAAAGGTTACCGGGATGCCTTCAGCAGCAAGTTTATTGATGGCCGGCACTAGGCCAACGGTAGATACCGTGATATTGCGAGCAGACATCCCTAAACCCGCAGGTGTTTGATCAACCATCCGGTGCACAGCATTGATTACCCGGCGATAATTAGCCAGCGGCTCGCCCATACCCATAAACACCACGTTGCTGACCCGCTCAATTTCTCGTGCACCCTCGGGTTTACCCAATTGACCATCGGCAATCACTTTGTTTGCCGCAACGATCTGGTCCACGATTTCCGCCGTCGACAAGTTACGCGTCAAACCGGCCTGCCCGGTGGCACAAAACGGGCAGTTCATACCACAACCAGCCTGCGACGACACGCACAGGGTAATGCGGTTCTGGTACCGCATGAGTACAGACTCAACTAAGACGCCGTCAAAAAGCTTCCATAAAAATTTGATGGTCTGGCGATCATCAGTTTCAATCCGGCGCACTTCGGTGAGCAAGGTGGGGAAGAATGTTTCGACCAGCTCGTCGCGTTTATCTGCTGGCAGGTCGGTCATATCTGCCGGATCGGTAGTGCAATGGCTGAAGTAATGCGTGGATAGCTGGCGAGCGCGAAAAGCTGGTAGCCCGAGTTCTTTGACCTTTGCTTCACGATCAGCCATCGGCATATCGGCAAGGTGTTGGGCCGGTTGGGTTACGCGCGGCTGTTTGAACTGCAGCAGCGGACGCCCCTCGGTATCGGTCTGTTGGGTCCAACCTTCGGTGCGCGGTCGTACTTGTGGGCGTTCCATTGACGGACGAACACCGTGCCGGGCCAGTCGAGCGCGCTCATCAGAAAGCTGTTCGACCTCAGGGTCTAAGAATTGTTTGCGCGGTGGGTTGAGCTTCAGACGACCCGCACGGTCGGTCTGACGCTTGACTGGGCGAGTGCCGGGTTCACGCGGGATATACTTCTGTGCCATTTAGCATATTGTCGCACACGGTGGGGCCGTAACAGAATACGGCAAATTTAATTCTCTGGCCGCGATACATGATTTTCCGTGACGTTAGTCACGTTTAAAGCTAGGCTGCTGGTATGACTACGTTAGTTGCTTCTCGTCCCGAAATCCCCGGTGAAGACTTCTCCCGGGTGGCCATGACCCAAGACACCCTAGACCTCTTGCAGAAGCTGCGGGGCATCCACGGTGATCTGATGTTTCATTTATCCGGTGGTTGCTGTGACGGCTCAACGCCAATGTGCTATCCGATCGATGATTTTCGCACCGGTGCCCAGGATGTTCTGATGGGAACCTTTGAGATGCCTGAAACCGATGAGCTCGATGCCAGCGAGATTGGTTTTTGGGTAGGCAAGCCACACTTCGAATACATCCGCGGCTCGCATATCACCCTGGACGTCGTCGATGGTCGAGGCGCTGGCTTTTCAGTTGAAACACCCGAAGGAAAACGCTTTCTCATGCGCTCAACCCTGCTGGACTCATGACACAACTTGACCACCAACACAGTGACCCTGCCGACAACGCCTACCAACAGGCCGTGACCGCTGCTCATGAGAAACTCACCGACGCAGTGGTTGACCCTACACACGTGCGCTCGCAGGTGACCGATTCCTGGCGCCGTTGCCTGGCGTTGCACGATAATCCTGCAAAAGTTACCACTCCGGTCACCATCTCCACGGAGTCACTAGCCGATCACCGTAAAACCCACCCGATTGCCGCCGTGCTCCCGATGCTGCGAACACTGCTTGTCCCAGCTCACGATGTCGGTCTTATCACGGCTATTTCCAACCCTTATGGCCACTTGTTATGGGTGGACGGCGCCACAAAGACACGAGACCGGGCCGAAAATATTGGTTTCGCGCCGGGCGCCGACTGGTCTGAAGCATCAATGGGCACTTCCGCACCCGGGGCCGCCCTATCGACAGGAGCCACGGCCCAAGTAGCCGGCGCCGAACATTTTAGCCATAATGTCCACGAGTTTTACTGCAGCGCCATACCACTGCGCCACCCATCTGGCAGCGTGCTGGGCATGCTGGACCTGACCGGCTCACCGATAGCCGTCTCCTCGCTGGCATTGGCCATGCTTAGCAATACTGCCCACGCCATCGAGCAATTCTGGGCCACCCACACCTTCCCGGGCACCCCCTATACCGCAGAGCCAGAGCTCACTGCTGCCACCACCATCGATGTCGCGTCCGGCAACACAGCTCGCATCGGTGAGTTACGGTTATCTAACCGGCACGCAGAAATTCTGACCCTATTGGACTGGCACCGCACTGGACTCAACGCCACCCAACTTGCCTATGAACTATTCGGCGAGTTAGCACCAGACCAACTATCTGCCCGACTGACCACAGTGCGCGCCGAAATTTCTCGACTACGCAAAATCCTGGATTCCAGCGACCAACCGGTACAACTTTGCTCACAGCCGTATCGGATCGACTCCTCGCTCACCACCGACGCCGCCGCAGCGATGGCTGCACTCCATCGCGGCGACCTGAGCGCAGCACTGCGACTAGCTCCGGCAGAAGTACTGCCTACCTCCGAGGCACCAGGAGTCGTCCACATCCGACGGCAACTTGGCATCACCCTGCGCGAGGCCGTTCTGGCTGATGCAAACGCCGACCAATTATGGTGTTACCTCAGCCGCAGTGAAGCATCCAATGATGTTGAAGCCTGGATGCTCGCGTTGCAGATTTTGCCACCGGATAGCCCTCGACGGGCAGTCGTTACAGCAACACTGCAACGTTTGGGCTCCTGACAAGTTCGTGATCTGGGTTGCAACGTTGCTGCAACCCACCTGCCCCTAAAGTGATGTATATCACCGAAAACGAGTTTGTACTCTATCGAAGGGGCAGGATCATGACCACCTATGCCAACCCAAACACCTCAGGCGCCATAGCCGACTATAAATCGCGTTACGACCACTACATCGGCGGACGATGGGTAGCCCCGGTCAAGGGCCAATACTTTGAAAACCCCACCCCGATTACCGGCCAAACGTTCTGCGAGGTTGGCCGTGGCACCGCCGAAGATATCGAAGCCGCACTCGATGCAGCACATACCGCAGCCAAAACCTGGAATAACTCCTCGCCCACCGAACGCGGGGCACTACTGTTAGCCATTGCAGACCGGATGGAAGAAAACCTCGAAGCCATCGCGGTTGCCGAGGCTTGGGATAACGGCAAAGCAGTCCGTGAAACGCTCAACGCAGACATTCCTCTGGCCATTGACCACCTGCGCTATTTTGCCGGGGCAATTCGGGCCCAAGAAGGCACCCTATCCCAGATCGACGAAGATACGGTGGCCTACCACTACTATGAACCACTGGGAGTCGTTGGCCAAATCATCCCGTGGAACTTCCCAATTCTGATGGCGGTCTGGAAAATCGCACCGGCACTGGCCGGAGGCAACGCCATCGTGCTGAAACCAGCCGAACAAACTCCGGCTTCGATCATGTTCCTAATGGACTTGGTGGGCGATCTGATCCCACCGGGAGTGCTGAACGTTGTCAATGGTTTTGGCCTAGAAGCAGGTAAACCACTGGCCTCCAGCCCGCGCATCGGCAAGATCGCGTTCACCGGTGAAACCACCACCGGGCGTATGATCATGCAGTACGCCACCGAAAACATCATCCCCGTCTCCCTAGAATTGGGCGGTAAGTCGCCCAATATTTTCTTCGGCGACGTGCTGGATACCAATGACGGGTTCTTAGACAAAGCCTTAGAAGGCTTTACCTTCTTCGCCCTTAACCAGGGCGAAGTGTGCACCTGCCCATCCCGTGCCCTGATCCAAGAAAATATCGCCGACGATTTCTACGATCTGGCACTCGAACGGGTCAAAAAGATCAAGATGGGCAACCCATTAGATACCGACACGATGATGGGCGCACAGGCATCCAACGACCAGTTTGAAAAAATCATGTCGTATATGGATATCGGTAAACAAGGTGGCGCTGAAGTACTCACCGGTGGTGAGTCCATCGATCTTGGCGGAGATCTCTCCGGCGGCTATTATGTACAACCCACTGTGCTGCGCGGAACCAACGACATGCGGGTCTTTCAGGAAGAGATCTTCGGTCCTGTTGTAGCCACCGCAACATTTCGTGACTACGACGACGCCATCTCGATTGCCAATGACACTATGTTCGGGCTTGGTGCAGGCGTTTGGTCACGTAACGGCAATATTGCCTACCGTGCTGGCCGAGATATTCAGGCTGGCCGTGTATGGGTCAACAATTACCACTCCTACCCTGCCCACGCCGCATTTGGCGGGTATAAGATGTCTGGCTTCGGACGCGAAACTCACCTGATGCTGCTTGAGGCCTATCAGCAAACCAAGAACCTGTTGGTGTCGTACTCCGAACAACCCCAAGGCTTCTTCTAAACCAGTTGGACACACGTAGTGGGCGCCGACCACTTATGGTCGGCTCCCACTACTTTTTCTAGACAAATATGTGACGACTAGGTATCGTCTCGTTCCTCTTCATCGAACAGCACATCTTTTTGTTGATCTACCCAGTCCGTCTCACTAACAATGGTGTCCGCAGCGCCCAGCGGTGCCACTTCTTCGGGTTCTTCCTGCTCATCGGAGATGAGTTCTTCGGCCTGCTCGCTTTCAGGAATTTCAACTCGGAATTTCTTATGGTTTGAATGCATATCCACTCCTCCCGTTGAAGTGTCCACTAGGTTATAACAAAATCGACTGCAACTACCAGCCGTTTTCCTCGCCCACGCGCTGGCAACTTTTGCAAAACTCACCGTGCGATTAGTGTTGTGCAGGTGAGCATTAGGTACGTCCCATTTCCTGCGATCGAAAAGAGCCTACGATGACCCAACGCGAAATTGTCTACACCTCCGATATTTACGATGACCAGGGCGAAGCTGTTTCGTCACTTGACTTGCAGTTAGAAAGTTTAGGCCAGCACCGTCAATTTTACGGTCGCATTCGCACGGTAAAGTGCTACCAAGACAACGGCCTGATCAAAGCCATAGGCAATGAGACCGGTAACGGCCAAGTCCTGGTTGTCGATGGAGCCGGTAGCCTACACACCGCGCTTATGGGTGGAAATATTGCCACAGCATTTGCTGATAACGGGTGGGCTGGTGTCATCATCAACGGTGCAATCCGGGATCGCCACGAGATTGAAGCATTGCAGATGGGTGTGAAAGCCCTTGGTTCGAACCCCAGAAAATCCGCTAAACAGGGCACTGGCGAGCGCGATGTCCCAGTAACCATCCACAACGTTGAGTTTGTGCCTGGTGCCATGGTCTATGCCGACGAGGATGGCGTCATTGTGGACGCCCGGGACATCCAACAAATCTAAAGACCACGGGCATAGCAGGATGTAGCCTTTCGTGGCACAGTTATTGGTCCTGGAGGTCTCCATCCTCCGGTGACTGGCCGCTGCTTGCGATTCCTTTTTCCGCCGCTGCCGTGCGGACGGCGTCAATAACAAGATCCAGAGCCGAACGCGGACTAGCAGCACTATGTCGAGCAATCGATACTGTACGCATTACAGGTTGATCCAGTGCCACAATACTTACCCCAGTGGGTACCGAGTCCAATGCGAGGTCTGATACCAGCGATACGCCGAGACCACCTGCCACCATGGCCAACGCGGTCGACTGTTCTTCTACTGTGTGTATGATGTTCGGTTCGAATCCTTGTTGTCGGCAGGCCAACCGGACCGCTTTACCCAAATGCGAACGCCAACTGGCCAGGATCCAAGGATATTCACTGAGATCTAGCAGCGCCACGGTCGGTTCGGGAATACTTCCAGCCGGAACCGCAGCGTAAAGGCGCTCCACCGCAACTACCTCGCGGATTAGAACAGGGTCCCAGGTCATAGGATAATTCGAGTAGTCAAGAACAAATGAAAAATCTAAAGAACCGTCTATCACTGCCTCTGCAGTGGATTCGGGTGCCAATTCTACGGTACGGACTTCTAAACCCGGGTATTCCTTGGCGAGCGCACTCAGTGCTGGGGTGACCAGACCCGAAGCGACGGAGGCCCACACTCCGGCGGTCAGTCTGGTCGCTACCCCACCCTGCGCCTGCTCCAGAGCAATCGAAGCACGGTCTGCCGAGGCCAGAATCTCCTCGGCGTGCTCGGCTAACAGCAGGCCCAGGTCGGTAAGCCGGATACGTCGACCGTAGCGTTCAACTAACACTACCCCGACATCTCGCTCCAATTGGGTTAACTGTTGAGAAACTCCGGACGGACTGTAATGCAGGGCGGCAGCCACCGCGGTCACAGTACCCCTACGATGCAGCTCACGCAACATTCGCAAACGGCGCAGTGACAGGTCCATATCAGCTAGTGTAGTCCAACTTCGGCATGATCATGCAGGAATAGTAAAAATCATCGTGCAGAAATTTCAACTAGACGCTGTCGCGTTCAGTAGCTCACACTGGGGTTATAGGCTACTTGACACCAAGGGCCCAGAGCCTAGAGCATCGGCCAACCGCCGGTGCTGACATCAGTTAATGGGCCAACGGTGGAGGTGAGACCCGTGACTACAATCCCCAACCCTTCAAGGTATGAAGCATTCCACCTGGCGCATCAGGTCGATCACTCCGCTTCTTCAGGCATCATTGACGGACCTGCCATACACGAGCAAATGTGGACGGATCCGGTTACAGGAACGCGAGGTTTCCTCGTCATCCACAGTCTGGTAGGCGGACTAGCAACCGGAGGCACCCGAATGCGGGCTGGCTGCACGCTGTCTGAGGTATCCGATCTGGCTCGGCGCATGACCCTAAAGACTGCCGCCTTCGGCCTGCCTGTAGGCGGGGCAAAAGCTGGTTTGGACATCGACCCACATCACCCAGAGGCGCTTGAAGTACTGCAGCGATTCTTCACCGCCATGCTGCCATGGCTCGAAAAACACTGGGTAACAGCCGAGGATCTGGGTATCAGTCAAACTGATCTCGACGACGTCCTGGTCAACCTTGGCCTGAGCAAGTCTTACCACGCTGCTATTCATTTAGCGCACAATCCCGACCAAACGCTTCAGCGGGTTCTCAACGGGATGGCCACGCCAGCCCCGGGCGGTCTGCCGCTTCCGGCTGTAATTGGTGGGTATGGCGTGGCCCAAGCGTCCTTGGGCACTGTCAACGCTTTGGGCTGGAACCTGGCCGAGACAAAGGTAGCGATCCAAGGCATCGGTACCATGGGAGGCGGTGCCGCTGGGTTCTTATACGAAGCAGGAGCACCAGTAGTCGCAATCGCTGACGCCGCCGGGACCCTCTATGATCCGCGCGGACTAGATGTTCCGGCGCTACTGGCGCTACGGGACTCCTACGGTGAGATTGATCGTTCCGCAGTTCCCCAAGACATACAACGCTTGCCCAGTGCAGCGGTATTGTCTCTGCCCTCGGATGTGCTGATTCCCGCTGCTTTCTCTTACGCTCTAACTGCCGATGCGGTCCCTAATATTAGGGCTCGGACTGTAGTGGAAGCCGCGAATTCCGCAACAACGCCAGAAGCCGAGGAGCTACTAGCGGTACGGGGTATCCCTGTGATACCGGATTTCGTTGCCAATGCTGGAGCGGCTGCCTGGACCTGGTGGCTGTTGCAGGGTCTTGTCGGAACCGACCCGGAAGATTCGTTCCAACTTCTGAGCAACCGTATGCAAGCTAAGGTAGCTTTCATGTTGTCAGAGTGGAACGAATCTGTGGTACTTCCGAGGCGCAGCGCATTGAGTTTTGCTGATGCAAACCACCACGCATTGGCCGGCACGCAAATAACGGTTGCCTAGCTGCAAACTACATTGCGAAGAGCGCGCCGAGTTGATCATTCGAGGTCGGCGCGCCAGAAAGCCGCAATCCGTGCCAGATAGTCACCTGATTGGCCGTGAGCACGGGTTTACCCGCGTGAGCCTCCAACTGAGGCAACAACTCAATGGTTCGCATAGCGGTGTCAGGTATAAGCAGTGCATCGGCTGCCGGATCATTATGACGTAGAACAAGATCGAGAACTTGATCCGATCCTAAACCACCAACTTCGGCGGCCGTATCAATTCCAGCACTGGATATGCCGGTGATTTCCACATCAGCGGCAGCTAAATATTCAGCGAACAGTGTGGCCACCGGTTCCGGATAGCTGGCAGCTACGGCTACGTTCTTCACTTCCAGTGCTTCTAGCGCCGCTTTGAAAGCCTGACTAGTGCTGGCGGCAGGTACGCCGGCTTCGGAGGCCAATTGTTGGGCTTGTTGCTCCGCGCCCTCCAGGCCATAGACGAAACTACCCGAGGTGCACGCCCACATGACTGCCTGCGGTCGATGCTCAGCGAGTCGAGTCGCTGCTTCGGCAAGACGGTCCGGGCGCCCCAGGTCCAGTAGTTCAGGCACCGCGTGCAGGTCTGTGCCGTAGATATGTACCACAGGTAGGCGCACGTTCAGTTTGTCTGCGGCGGTTGCGTAATCATCTTCGGCGGCGTGTCCTGGATAGATAATGCCGACCGTAGTCGCCGGCTCCGGGCAATTAAGTGCGTTGGTCATATGTACTGTCCTCCTCGAAGACTCCCTGCAGCCAGCGGCCCGGTCCCACCATATTCAACCCCATCCGACCCAGACAGGCCCACACGGTCAGTTGGTTTGCGGTCAACACAGGTTTGTTGAGCTGACGTTCCAACGGAGCAATAATGTCGTAGGTCGGAAGGTTAGTGCAAGCAACGAACACCGCGTCTGCGTCTGGATCATCACCTTTCAAAATCAGGTCAGCCACGGTTCGGTAATTAACCCGCCAGATCCCACCGCCCAGGCCCAAATACTTAGATCGGGTCACGAGCACACCTAGCTCGCCGAGGAACGCAACAAGACGATCGGTCAAGTCTGCATCGTAGGGCGTGATAACAGAAATCGTCGATAGCCCAAGCTCTCGAACGGCCTCGGCCAAGGCTCCAGATGTTGTGACCGCATCCGGGGCTCCGGCGGCCACAATCGCTTGGCGCAGTTCGGCTTCACCGCTCACTCCGTTAATAAAGCTACCTGAGGTACATAAATAGGCCACTATCTCAGGGTCGACGCTCAGCACGTCTCGGGTGGCTGCCTGCACGTGATGTGCTTCGGAGACCAGCTCGGCCATCCCTAGACTGACTGAGATCTCCTCATAAGGGGTACGGGCTAAGTGGAGACTGACATCCAGGGGCGCCCATCGCCATAGCTCGCGTTCCAGAGCGAGGTCGAACGGCGCGATGATGCCAATGCCTCGTTGTGCCAATGGTCCATCGAATTCGATATCGGTGAGATCTATAGCCACCTCCGGGCTCCTTTAGACTTGAGGAAGGCGGAGTGGTTGTGCCTTTACCTTACTATGATCTCAAGACCTGTGATTCGTTGACAATACCTGGCTCCGAATATACGTTGTCATCAAGTCATACCAGTAGGTTGCTGCGGATCCATACATTGGATAACTGAGCAAACCATGCACCGGGAGCCGTTATGAACCCCACCGAGATGACCGCCACAGAGTTGGTCGCAGCCTACACCAACCAAGAGCTATCACCCGTCGAGGCAACTACGGCAGTATTAGACCGTATCGACGACGTCGATGAAACCCTGGGCGCGTTCTGCTATTTAGACCGAGATTCGGCGCTTGAACAGGCCCGCGCCTCAGAAGCGCGGTGGCACGCTGGTTACCCCCAAGGGCTGCTCGATGGTGTACCGGTTTCGATCAAGGACATTTTTCTGACCTCTGGATGGCCAACGCTACGCGGTTCACGTGCTGTGGATCCCAACCAGTCCTGGACCGAAGACTCACCGGTGGCGGCACGGTTACGCTCCGATGGGATGATTTTCGTAGGCAAGACAACGACCCCGGAATTAGCGTGGAAGGCAGTCACCGATAGTCCATTAACAGGCATCACCCGCAATCCCATAGATCCGCATCTGACAGCCGGCGGGTCCTCCGGCGGCGCTGCAGCAGCCGTGGCAGCCGGGATGGGGCCGTGTGCCGTCGGCACCGATGGAGGCGGTAGCGTGCGTATCCCTGCCGCTTTCTGCGGCATCGTGGGGTTTAAACCAACTCATGGCAGGATTCCGATGTTTCCAGCCAGTCCATTCGGGCCCCTTGCTCATGCCGGCCCGATGACTCGCACCGTTGAAGACGCCGCATTATTGATGGATATCCTCAGTTTGCCGGACTATCGAGATCCCACATCGCAGGCTCCCCCGCAGGCGACTTATCGGGGTGAGTTCAACCGGGAAGTCACCGGTATACACGTCGCATACTCTCGCGATCTGGGGTACGCTTCCGTTGATTCCGAGGTTTCCCAAATTGTTGAAGAAGTCGTCTCAAGCATTGACAATGCTGGTCTCGAGGTCACTGCTGAAGATCCTGGGTTCTCGGATCCGCTTGAGGCCTTCGAGACCATGTGGTCCAGTGGGGCGGCAACTCTACTGGATAAGATGCCCGGTGCCGCCGACACCGTCGAACCCGGGCTCAAACAAGTGTGGCGCCAGGGGAAACGGCACACAGCCGTAGAGTATCTGCAGGCCCGCGATGTGGCAGCCCAGGTGGGAATCGCAATGGGTGCCTTCCACGAGCGGCACAACGTATTGTTGACTCCAACGGTGGGTATCCCACCATTTGAAGCAGGCTATGATGTGCCGCCGAACAGTGGCTTGGATCGTTGGCCGCAGTGGGCAACACTGAGCTACCCGTTTAACCTCACCCAACAGCCAGCCATTAGCATTCCGGTAGGTAGTACAACAGCGGGGCTGCCGGTCGGTCTACAAATCGTGGGGCCACGCCACTCTGATGATCTCGTGTTAGCGGTGGCCCGATTCGTAGAATGGTTACTGGCCTAAGTCATTCACGCTCGAGCAAAAGTCAATTGCTCTCCGACAAAGCCGTTGAGCCACAGGTCATTGCACGCGACCGCCATTTCTTCAAGCCCCTCCACCACGGTGCCGAAAACATTGCCGGGAACCCAGCCAACATCACCATTAACTAACAAGTTATTACGGTCGTAAAACAATGCCAGGTCTGTGGCGCCCTGCTCGGCATGCGCCGTTGAGCCTGGTGTATAGCCGTAAGCAGGGTTACTTATTTCCCAGGGTTCAAAGTCGAAAGCACAAATATCCCCGGGAATCGGCGTTACTGTAGGATTTTCACGACGAGGCACAGCAGTAATCCGCGGCAGCAGTGCATAGACTTCGTTGCGGGCAAATTTGGCGTGATAGGCATCCCCTGTCACTGGCAGCATATCCCAAACTGCTTGGCAAGTTGCCGGCGCTTGTTCATCCAACAGTTGGACTCGACAAGAGACCCCGCGGTGTTGCAGCGTGACAGTCATGGATCGAGCCACGATGTGTACTCCTTCCCAGAAACATCTTTACTGTTATACAGCTGCGAGGACTTCAGACCAGATGGTCAGTCCCTCATTAATCTCCTCTTCAGTCACCACCAGCGGTGTGATCATCCGTACGACATTCATATGTGCGCCACACGTGAGCAGCAATAAGCCACGCCGAGCCGCTTCCTGCTGAACGGCTTGAGCTCTAGCGGTGTCCGGGGAACCATCCGAAGCGGTAAATTCGCTGCCCACCATCAAGCCCAGCCCACGCACATCACCGATACCATCAATGGCCCGCTCTTTGGCTCCATCAAGCAGTTGTGCGCCTCGTGAGGCGGCATTCTCAACCAGCTGTTCCTCAGCAATCACATCGATGGTGGCCACGGCAGCAGCACAGGCTACGGCGTTCGCCCCAAAGGTACCGCCTTGGGAGCCAGGCCAAGCTTGGCTCATTAATTCTTCGGAGGCAGCGATCCCCGATAGTGGGAAACCCGAGGCGATTCCCTTAGCGAAAGTAATCACGTCAGGTCTCACATCAAAGTGTTGGTGGCCAAAGTACCGTCCGGTTCGCCCGAACCCAGTTTGGATCTCATCCATCACTAACAAAATACCGTGCCGATCTGCGCGCTCACGCAAACCAGCAAAGAACTGTGCATTACCGGGAATGTAGCCGCCTTCACCCAGCACTGGTTCTACAACGAAAGCTGCCACTTCATTGGCAGCTGTAACCGTGGCGAAGAGATAATCCAGTTCCTGGAGGGCAAATTCTGTCGCTTGTTGTTCACTCCACCCGTAACGGTACGCGGTGGGAAACGGTGCGACATGGACACCTGGCATTAACGGGGAGAACCCAGCTGAGAATCTCGTCCCAGAGGTGGTCATGGATGCTGTCGCTACGGTGCGACCGTGAAACCCACCATGGAATACAACGACGTTGGGGCGTCCTGTGGCCTGACGGGTTAATCGTAGTGCTGCCTCAACGGCCTCACTTCCAGAATTAGCGAAAAACAAAGTGTCCAGGTGCTGCGGTAGCACATGAGTGAGGCGCTCAGTTAGTTCCAACAGTGGTCGATGTTGCACCGTAGTGTACTGGCCGTGAATCAGCGACCCCACCTGCTGTTGTGCTGCCGCTACCACGCGCGGGTGACAGTGCCCGGTGCTAACTACCCCGATACCCGCGGTGAAGTCGAGGTGTCGTCGCCCCTCAATATCGTAAACAGAGCTGCCAAATGCATGGTCGACGGTAACTGGGGTGGCCTGTTTGAGATGTGGTGACAAAGCTGCCATGAAGTACCTCACATTAGTCGGCTATGTCCTATTGACGGTACCTCTATAGCCATATGCCGACAAGAGGCTTAGGACTATAAGCGACTCTTATAAGGCATTCGAGATGTTTTGAGTAGCCGTTCCAGCTTTAGTCTTGCACTTGCCACTTACCCATCAGCGACCATAGTTCGAAGCTTGTTCAACGTTTTCCAGTTCCACGTTTTCCGTTTCACACCTATGTTCGGACACCGGCCCATAGCTCAGGTAATCGGGTGCTGTGCCAATGAAAACAACTCTTCGACCTGTCCTAGCCAGCTTCGGGGCGCTCAAGTTAGCCTGATGAATAAGGGTTCGACCCCGCAACCGCGGTAGAAGAACCACGAGGAGGAGGACGAACGAAGATGGCTCAAAACGTCGCACAAAAACTTATTCACTCCCATTTAGTCAGCGGAACACCGGAACCTGGTAACGAAATTGGTCTATCCATCGATCAAACTCTGACCCAGGATGCCACCGGCACGATGGTGATGCTCGAATTAGAAGCCCTCGGGCTCACCCGGGTGCAAACCGAACTTTCAGTGCAATACGTTGACCACAACCTATTGCAAACCGACGAGAAGAACCCCGAAGACCATCAGTTTTTACAATCGGCTGCGCAGCGTTATGGACTGTGGTTTTCCAAGCCGGGTAACGGAGTCTCCCACCCGGTACACCAGGCCCGTTTTGGTCGACCCGGTACCACCATGATTGGTTCTGACTCGCATACTTGTGCTGCCGGAGCCATTGGCATGCTAGCCATCGGTGTTGGCGGTCTAGAAATTGCCATGGCCATGGCAGGCGACCCACTATATGTACAGATGCCTGAGATTTGGGGTGTCGAGCTCACCGGTGAGCTGCCCGACTGGGTCTCGGCCAAGGACGTCATCTTGGAAATGTTGCGCCGTCATGGTGTCAAAGGTGGTGCTGGCCGGATTATTGAATACCACGGCGAAGGTCTAAAGCACCTTAGCGCCATGGACCGCCACGTTATTGCCAACATGGGGGCTGAACTTGGTGCCACCACCAGCGTTTTCCCGGCCGACGATGCCGCGGAAGCATTTTTCAACGCCGTCGGTCGCCCCGATGATTTTACTCGACTAGTCGCCGATGAAGGGGCCCAGTACGACGTTGTAGAACACATTGATTTATCAGCACTAGAACCACTGATTGCTAAACCATCTTCCCCCGGTAATGTTGTGCCGGTGCGCGAGGTGGCTGGTGAAGAAGTCTTTCAAGTGGTTGTGGGCTCTTCGGCTAATCCTGGATTGCGAGATTTTGCCATCGTGGCAGAAATCCTGAAAAACAAACAATCACACGACCAAGTATCCTTGGATATTAATCCGACATCCCGCGAGATCCTCATGGACCTAACTAAAGGCGGTTGGACCTTTAACCTGATTAGCTCAGGGGCTCGCATACACCAGTCGGGGTGTATGGGATGTATCGGTATGGGACAGGCACCCGCGGTGGGGCGCAATAGCTTACGCACCATGCCACGCAACTTCCCGGGCCGTTCAGGTACTGACGAGGATGCCGTGTGGCTGTGTTCGCCAGAAACCGCGGCCGCTGCAGCACTAACCGGCAGTATCACCGACCCACGCGATTTGGAGATGGACTATCCGCAGGTCAAGCTCCCAGAAACGTATAGCGTCAACACCGATATGCTGTTGCCGCCGCTGGATGAGGCTGAGTCGCTTGAGATCGAACTGGTCAAAGGTACCAATATTAAATCACTGCCCGAATTCGATGAGCTGCCCGACGAACTGGAAGTGCCGGTGCTGCTTCAAGTCGGCGATGATATCTCAACCGATGAGATTATGCCGGCCGGTTCGCGGGTGCTGCCTTATCGAAGTAATATCCCCAAGATCGCCGAATTTGTTTACATCCAAGTCGATGACACATACCATACAAGGGCTGCCGAGACTCCTGACGGTCACGCCATCGTCGGTGGGGAAAACTACGGCCAAGGGTCATCGCGCGAACACGCCGTCATTGCACCTCGACACCTCGGTCTGCGGGTAGTAATCGCCAAGTCGTTTGCCAGGATTCACTGGCAAAACCTGGCAAACTTTGGTGTCCTACCTCTGGAATTTACCGCACCATCGGACTACGACCGGATTACCCAGGGCGATATCCTCAAATTCTCCGGATTGCGCGAGGCATTGCAAAAGGGTCGAGCCGTCACCGCCACACTGCAAGGTGAGCCGCTCGAGTTGCAACATAAGTTATCCGATCGCCAAGTGGAAATGGTATTGGCTGGCGGACGGATACCACAGCGAGCTGCTCAAGATGAGGGCGAGACGCCACGAGAGGAAGTCAAACCCGCCCCACCTGAGGGCTAACTTCAATCCCAGTGAGCAAGGCCTGATCCGTTAGTACTAGCGGATCGGGCCTTTTGCGTTCGATGGCCGAGCATCTTGTCATCAGACACAAAACCACACTTGACTGATACCCCAGAGGGGTATATAAATGAAGTCGAATGAAGTCTTTTAAGGATTTATCACAACGATGACAGAACACGACACAGGCCACGAACCGGTTGGCTACTCATCAGATAAAGAGAACTACGCCAGGCGACTGGCCCGTATTGAGGGTCAAGTACGCGGCATCAAACGAATGGTCGAATCAGACACCTATTGCATCGACGTACTAACCCAGATTGCTGCGGTTAATAAAGCCCTCCACTCGCTAAGTTTGGGCTTGGTGACCGACCATATGAACCACTGCGTCATCGATGCCGCAGCCTCAGGCGATGAAGCAGAAATCGCAGAAAAAGTCACAGAAGTATCGGCCACCATCGGTCGGCTTCTCCGTTAGAAAGGCAATATCCATGGCTCAATCAACTCTGAAACTCGAAGGCTTAACCTGTCAGCATTGCGTTGGCTCAGTGACCGAACAACTGCAGACTCTGCCGGGTGTTACCGATGTCAACGTTGATCTAGTAGCAAACGGGACCTCAACTGCGACGATCACGGCGAATCCAACCCCTTCAGCTCAACAATTTGCTGACGCAGTGGCAGAAGCCGGCTATAGCGTCGTCAAGTAATTCTAAGGATCCTCATGTCTACCGAAACGACCGAAACCCGCGAGGTACAGCTTGATATTAGTGGCATGTCCTGTGCTTCATGCGTGGGCCGGGTGGAACGTCAGTTAGAAAAAATCGATGGGGTCGAAGCTTCCGTCAACCTGCCTCTGAACCAAGCTTTTGTTAAAGTCCCCCTGGGCTTCGAAGATAGCCTCTTGGTTGATGCTGTTTCCTCGGCGGGTTACGATGCAAAAATTCATGGCGCTGAACAAGCTTCCGACGAGCTCGAGGATACCGAACACTCGGAGCCAGAAATTGATGATGCCCCACGGGCTAATGAACTAAAAAGTAGGCTCATTGGCTCAGCGATTCTGACCGTCCCGCTATTTTTCATTTCCATGTTTACCGCTTTCCAGTTCCCGCACTGGGGTTGGGTGGCCATGGGGCTGTCACTACCAGTTACCTTATGGGGTGGCTGGCCGTTTCATCGCGGCGCGGTCAAAGCTGCCCGCCATGGTGGTTCAACCATGGACACCCTGGTCTCAATCGGCGTGACCGCTGCCTGGGTGTATTCCACCGTCGAGCTCATCTTGGACCCGACGATGACGCTAACCGCCGGTAGCCATGACCACTCGTTGTATTACGAAACCGCCGGAGTCGTAACCACTTTCCTGCTGTTGGCCCGCTATCTTGAAGCACGTGCTAAAAACCGTGCCGGTAAGGCCCTGCGTTCGCTGCTGAATTTGGCAGCGGCCAAAGCCACGGTGCTGCGTGATGGCCAAGAAGTCGTCATTGATGCCGCAGAGCTGGCCGTTGGTGATGAATTCGTGGTCCGGCCCGGTGAGAAGATCGCAACTGACGGGTTTGTGGTGTCGGGGCACTCTGCCGTCGACACGTCGCTAATCACCGGCGAATCCGTACCCATCGAAGTTTCAGAAGACGACACTGTTACCGGTGCCACCATCAATACTTCCGGACGGCTGATCATTCGGGCGACTCGTGTCGGCTCGGAAACAACGCTTGCCCAGATGGGCCAACTTGTTTCCCGAGCCCAGTCTGAAAAGGCGCCCATTGCCCGGTTGGCTGACCGCATCTCAGCGGTATTTGTGCCGATTGTGCTAATTATCGCTTTGATTACCTTGGCCGCATGGCTGATCTTCGGGGATCCGGCCACTGCGTTTCGTGCTGCGGTTACCGTGCTGATCATTGCTTGCCCGTGTGCCCTGGGCCTAGCTACCCCGATCGGTCTGCTCGCCGGTACTGGTCGGGCCTCACAGATGGGGATTTTGATCAGTGGCCCGCAAGTGTTGGAAGACTCGCGCGGTGTGGACACCATCGTGTTAGATAAAACCGGAACTGTCACCGAAGGCGAAATGAGCGTTGCCGATGTGAAGGTCTTTGATGATAGGAACACCAATGATGTACTGGTGGCTGCTGCTGCCGTAGAACTTGGTTCGGAGCACCCCATCGCCCAGGCCATCGTGACAGCCGGTAGCCAAGTAACCAAGCTTCCCGAAGTCACCGAGTTTGCCTCCACCGCCGGTGGTGGCGTGATTGGAACAGTGGACATCGAAGGCACCCAACAGCGCGTTGCCGCTGGCCGGTCTAGCTTCATTACTGAACACACCGGTGCGCTGACTAGCCAGCAAGAGCTTGCCCTGGCTGAAGCCGAAGCTGCCGGCGCTACTGCCATTTGGGTCGCCATCGACGGTGTGCTGGCGGGGATTATCTCGCTACAGGACCGGATCAAAGCTACCTCTGCCCAGGCGATAGCCGAGCTAAAACAGCTTGGTATTACGCCAATACTCTTAACCGGTGATAATGCTTCGGTGGCCCGTCAGGTTGCTACCGAAGTTGGGATCGGCCCCGAACATGTCTTTGCCGGTGTTCGGCCAGAAGACAAGGTTACCGAGGTCAAAGAACTCCAGGCGGCAAACAGGATGGTAGCGATGGCCGGTGACGGCGTCAATGACGCTCCGGCTCTGGCTCAAGCAGATCTAGGCATCGCCATGGGTTCGGGTACCGATGTGGCTCGCGAGGCCGCCGATATTACGGTAATGGGTTCATCACTGACCCAGGTATCTGAGTCGTTGCAGTTATCCCGGAAGACCCTGGGCATTATACGCACCAACCTATTCTGGGCGTTTGCCTACAACACTTTAGGCATCCCGGTTGCAGCCTTTGGCTTACTGAATCCGATGTTTGCCGGGATTGCCATGGCGGCATCGTCTGTTCTGGTGGTCTTGAACTCGCTGCGGTTAACGCGTTTTGGACGCTAAGAGACAACTGAGGTAGCTAATATTTTACCCCGTTCGGCGGTGGTGAGACGGTCCACAAAACGGGCCGCCACTGCCGCCGTTGCGTTATCTCGGTCAAAACTGGGGTTCAACTCTGCAATATCAGCGTGCACAAGTTTGCCCGAAGCAGCCACATGATCAATGACCGCCGAAACTAAGGGCAACGGCACACCGTAGGCTGCCGGTGAGCTCACGCCCGGAGCGGTTGCCGCAGGCAGGACATCCAAATCAATGGTCAGATACACCAGATCGACTTGGTCAAGTAGTTGGGCCACCGCGCTACCAACCTCTGAGGGGTAAGTGATCCACCGGTCATCGGTAGTCCATTGGATGCGTGACTGTCGGGCACGTTCAAATAAATGCGTGGTGTTCGCTGCTTCGGCAATTCCCAACGTCATGATATTCGACTGCCGATTTTGCTGGGCTTCAGCGGCAATAATCTGCGCAAACCCGGTCCCCGAAGTCGCCTGATCTGATGGCCTGTTATCAAAGTGGGCATCCAAATTGATAATGCCTAATCGCGCATCTGGAAACGCCCCGCGCACACCCAGATACGAAGCCCAGGTGATTTCATGGCCACCGCCCAAACCTACCGTCAACTTCCGTTGCCGTAGCAATTGAGTCAATGCCTGACCGTAACGTTGTTGGGTCGCCTCTAGTTCATCGTCCACCACCACGGCGTCGCCTCCATCGAAGAGCGCGATATCGTGGTGGACGGCCATTGACCCCAACGCTGACCGAATAGCTGCCGGGCCTTGTGCCGCACCAGGGCGCCCCTGATTACGCCGTACTCCTGCATCGGAAACAAATCCCAGCAACGTAAAACCCGGTTTGTTGTTATCTACCGGGGCAACCGTTGAATGCCACCGAGCGTGTTCGTGGCCTGGCCCATCATCACGACCAGACCATTCGGGGAAAGAAAATTCTGTCATGGGTACCAGCCTACGGCGCGCTAGAAGACAAGTGAAAGCACAACAGACCTATGATGCGTGTGTTTGTCCCGGCCCCTTAGTGAAGTACCAAGTATAAAACGCTCCCCAACCGGCCAGAAACACGCTAGATTTTTCGAATTTACTTGCACCCATTCGGTCCGAGAGTTTGCCTAGCCCGGCTACACCAGCGGTCACTGCCAGAAAGCGCATCATCCGAGCGGGTACGGATAGCAGCATAAACTCGCGGAATGATTCATGACCGTGAGCTAGGGTTCGTGCATAAATTTTATAGGGCACCCCTCGGGTGGGACCCAATACCAATGCGGACCACCCCTGCTCATCCAGTTGCCGCTCCACATCTGCAACCATCTGGGTTGAAATACCAGGAATCGAAGTCAGTATCTTTTCGGTGTCGTCTGGTTGCATTCGCTGAGCTACCGTATAGTTCAATGCTCCGCCAGCTAGTGCACCGGCCAGTGCTGAAACCGTTGTCGCTATACCACGACGTGGATTGTGCAGTGCCAGCCAGCTCGTCCATAGGTCCGGCACAATAAAAAACACTGTGGCTTCGGCGCCACCCCATGCGGCAGCAACGCCATGGTCAACATATTTTCGTAGCATCTGCCACCAACTCCCAGATCACAGTGGTCAGGAATATCTAGGTTTCAGCCTAACTCAACACCTACACTAGGGCAGTATCCCACCACCTGACACCAGTGAGGAGCCATGTCAGAACCGACACCACCACAAGGCACTGACCGACGTGTAATACCGCAACGTTCTACTACCTGGGCAGCCAAGCTGGCTGATGCGATGTATGCAGCGAAACTTACCCCGAACCGGGTGTCCATTGGTTCGGTACTGTTCGCTCTCATTGGCGCGGTAGGACTGATCGCATCTGGACTTGTATCTTCTGATGGTGCCCGTGCCGCTTGGCTAGTTGTTACGGCATGTTGTATCCCCTTGCGACTGTTGTTCAATATGCTCGACGGTATGCTGGCGGTCGAAAAAGGAATGCACACTCCCACCGGCGATTTATTCAATGAGGTACCCGATCGTATCGCCGATCTCTTGCTATTGGCCGCCGCCGGTTACGCCACCGCAGGCATTTGGGTGGCCGGTGGTATCAATTGGGGCGTGGCTTTAGGATGGACAGCCGCAGCAGCATCGATTCTTACCGCATATGTTCGCACGCTGGGTGCAGCAAACGGAGTAGGAAATTTCTTTGCCGGTCCCATGGCCAAACCCACCCGGATGTGGGTGCTGGTAGCTGCCAGCCTGGTATCACTATTTGAACCACTGTTTGACACGCGCGGTGTGGTCCTGGCCATCGGATTGGCGCTGATACTACTCGGCTCCATTGTTACCGTGGTGATGCGGCTCAATCGGATTGCCGAGGCGCTGCACGCCAGAAAGGATGTGGCCTCGTGAAACCCATGGCATTATTTAAGCGCGGCATCTCAGGGCTGATCACCACGCTATCCGGTGCACGCGTTGCTGCTGAAGGCACCGATGGGGCACCACCCGATTTCCCGCCACAAGCCATCTATTATGCAAACCACTCCTCACACCTGGATTTTGTCACTTTGTGGTCAATCATGCCCGCCGAACTGCAGCCAAAAGTGCACCCGATTGCCGCGGCAGATTATTGGGGCTCAGGTTTCAAAAAATCTGTGGCCCAAAATATTTTTAACGCACACCTGGTGCACCGTTATAAGGATCGGCCGCACACGCGCGCCGATGCCCAACGAACTACTCGTCGCACCAGTTCGGGCAGTTCACCACATACCAGCCAGCTCACCGGCATGACAGATATTCTTGACGCCGGCGAATCATTACTCATTTTCCCCGAGGGCACCCGCGGCCCCGGCGATCAGGTGGCTACCTTTCAGGCTGGGCTCTACAGACTGGCCAAACATGCACCCAAGGTACCCGTGGTGCCGGTCACGCTAAAAAACCTCAGCCGCATCCTGCCCAAAGGTGAAACCATTCCGGTACCTCACCTGTCCCAAGTCATTGTCCATAAACCACTGTTTGTGGGAATCGATGAACCCCAAGACGATTTTCTATCTCGGGCACGCAACATACTGGCTAACGAACTCATCGCCGAAGGAGACTCGCAGTGATCGGACTCATCGATGCTACAGTGCTCAAACTGTTTTTGGGTATCGGCGCCATCCTGGTTCTCGCTAGCGTTATCGCTGGGATACTCAGCTATGCCAACCGGGGCAAAACCAGTTCCACGTTGAAAAACTTGAACCAGCGCATCTGGGCGTGGTGGATCATGGCCTTTGGCTTAGCGATCACCCTTCTCATCGGCGAGACCGCTGTGATCATCCTATTTCTCTTGCTCTCCTTCTTGGCATTGCGCGAGTTTCTCACCATCGCACCGACACACCGCTCAGATCATAAAACCCTGGTGTGGTTGGTTTATGTCATACCGGTCATCAACTACTGGTTCCTCTGGGAACACTGGTACGGCGCCTTTGCAGTACTCATTCCTGTATATGCGTTTTTATTTCTGCCGATCCGCAACGCGCTTGCTGGCGATACCAATAGTTTCCTACAGCGAGCCGCTCTCATCCAGTGGGCACTGATGGTGTGTGTCTACGCGATCAGTTATATTCCCGCCACTATGCAACTGCCGATCATGATGTCAGATGGTCGCGACTTCGCAGAAGGTTCCACCCTTGGTTCCGGTGGGCCCGAAGGCGCATTGCTCATGCTGTTTTTAGTGGTAGTTGTCCAGCTTTCCGATGTGTTCCAATATGTATGGGGCAAAACTCTGGGCAAACATCCGGTAGCGCCATCGGTGTCGCCCAATAAAACTTGGGAGGGCCTCATCGGTGGTGTGCTTACCGCGACGGCGATCGGTGCAGGTCTTTGGTGGATTACGCCGTTTGCTTGGTGGCAGGCGGCTCTGCTGGCATTTGTTTCTTGCCTGATGGGTTTCTTCGGTGGGCTGGTAATGTCATCAATCAAGCGTGACCGTGGTGTCAAAGACTTTGGTGCCACGATCGCTGGTCATGGTGGCATTATGGACCGGCTGGATTCGCTCAGCTTCTCAGCACCGGTGTTCTTCCACCTGGTAAGGTTCTTCTTTACCGCCTAATTGCAGGTTCAACCCAGTTCTATAATTGCGGCGTCGTCTGCTTCACGTAGCACGTAGCGTTGGACCTTGCCGCTTGGGGTTTTCGGCAATTCCCGAACAACATGGATTTTGCGCGGATAAGCGTGAGCACCGTAGGTCTCCCGTACGGCCTGCTGTAACCGTTCGACTAGCCCGTCGGTGGAAGCGCGATCAGCCAGGACCACGAACGCTTCGATCACCTCGCCACGGATCTCATCGGGCCGACCAACCACGGCGACTTCTGCTATTGAAGCGTCGGCAGCAATGATGCGTTCGATGTCGAATGGGGCAATCCGGTAGCCTGCGGCAAGCATGACGTCATCGTCCCGCGAGGCAAAATAGAAATTTCCCTGCTCCGAACGACCGATATCACCGGTGAGATACCATTGCCCATCCTCGGTATATCGTTCTTGGGTTTTCTCGGGCTCATCGATGTAGCCGTCAAACCAAATCAGGGGGCTGTCCTCCACCGATAACGCGATCGACTGGCCGACGGTGCCGGCAACAAAGCCTGGCATTGCCGAACCCATGGACCCATCCGGGACAGGTCCACGTAGTCTTGAGTCCCACGGGTTGACGATAGCCATGCCGTGTTCGGTTTGTCCCCAGTGGTCACGGACTTCTGATCCCAGAACATCCGGGGCCCAGGAAACAACATCGGGGG
>Ga0079225_10000409_pt1 | contig 23254 bp, 21 predicted proteins | sample Poulit2012_FD_76344 | JGI IMG/M metagenome (GOLD analysis project Ga0079225, IMG submission 76344) | Agricultural soil microbial communities from Georgia to study Nitrogen management - Poultry litter 2012 | ecosystem: Environmental > Terrestrial > Soil > Agricultural land | place: USA: Georgia... | reverse complement strand
GCCGCCACCGGTGAACAAACCGAGCAGGCCCGACGAGCCGCCGCCGTCGAGCAGGCCGGCCTCGGCCGCGTTCGCGGTCTCGACACCGCCGTAGGAGGCCGCGTTGGAGCCCAGGGTGGCGACCACCGCGTGGTGGATGGCGTCGGCCTGGGCGCTGATCTGCTGGTAGAGGGTGCCGTAGGTGGAGAACTGGGCGGCCTGCAGCGCCGAGACGGGGTCGGCGGCCGCCGGGGTGACCGTGGTGGTGGGGGCCGCGGCCGCACCGTTCTGGGCGGCCAGGGCGGATCCGAGCGCGGCCAGGTTGCCGGCGGCGGCCACCAGGGCCTCCGGGCGGGTGGTCACAAAAGACATGCCTGCTCCTCGTCTACAGAACGCGGACTCGTGAATGTGTTGCCACGCTAGTGAATTGCGGCCCCGGCCTGCGAGTTCGAGTGACGAAAGAAAGGATCGTTAACGGTCTTTTAACACGCGGCGCGCATTTTTTAACGAAGTGTTTTCACCCGGCGTTTTGTCTGACAGTTTGCTGGATGATTGGTGGGCGGGGATCCGGTTGGGGCGGCGCCGATCCGGCGTGTCGTCCCGGCTCGGCGGGCTATGTCGGAGCCGGGATGCGCGCGCCCGCCGCGCCGAGGCGGCGGCGCCGGCGGTGCGCGCCGACCGGCCCGTGGAGCCCCCCGTCGGGATCGAACCGACGACCTACGCTTTACAAGAGCGTTGCTCTACCACTGAGCTAGGGAGGCGCGGCCCCCAGCCTAATGGCGCCGCGGTCACCCCGGTCCGGGCACCTCGGGACCGGGGTCGGTGCCGGGAGCGGGGGTGGTCTCGGCGACGATCCGCGCCGACCGCACCTCGCGGGTCGTCGCCGACCGGCGCGAGCCGCCGCGCCGGGGCAGCAGCGGGATGCGCTCGGCGATGTTGCTCAGCGGGTTGACCACCAGCGTGAGCGCGATCACCGCCTCCTGCAGGGTCTCGATCGCCGGTTCGAGCGCCTCCATGCCGGGGGCGAGGCGGCTGAGCGTGTCGGCGACGTTGGCCAACTGCTCCAGCGGCCCGTTGCGCGCGGTCAACTTGTCGACCAGCCCGCCGTCGGCCAGCAACCGGTCGGCCAGGCCGTCCTCGGCGAGCACCCGCTCGATGAGGCCGTCCTCGTCGAGCAGCTGGTCGACCAACCCGCCGGGCTGCAGCGCGCGTTGCAGCCCGCCGCCCTCCTCGGTGAGCCGGTCGATCACCCCGCCGGGGGCGGTGAGCTGATCGATGAGCCCGTCGTCGGCCAGCAGCCGGTCCACCGGGCCGCCGGGGGCCAGTGCGCGGCCCAGCGGCGCGTCGTCGTCCATGAGCCGGGCCAGCCGGTTGGCGCGGGTGATGGCCTCCTCGAGCCCGAGCATCCCGGCCATCGAGTTCGTCGACACTCCCGGCCCGTCCGCCCCCAGGGCGCGTTTGGTGACCCCGAGGGCCGCGGTGGCCACGCCGAGCCCGGCGTCGGCGGCGGCCAGGCCGATCTTGGCCGGTGCCAGCGCCGCCTCCGCCAGGTTTTTGCCCAGGTCCATGCCGCCAGTGTATGGGCGCGCCGCGGTTTGCACCGGCGGTATTGGCGCACCGGGACGGCGACGAGGACAATCGGTGCTCACAGCAAGTTCACAGCGACCTTCAAAGTTGTGTTCATGCCGGTGCGAACGAATGGACGGTATGACGGCACCAGTGGCAGAAAAATCCGATCCGGAGGCACGGATCCTGGTCGTCGACGATGAGGAGAACATCGTCGAGTTGCTCTCGGTGAGCCTGAAGTTCCAGGGCTTCGAGGTGCACACCGCGGTCAACGGTGCCGCCGCGCTCGACCGGGCCCGCGAGGTGCGCCCCGACGCGGTGATCCTCGACGTGATGATGCCCGGCATGGACGGGTTCGGGGTGCTGCGCCGGCTGCGCGCCGACGGCATCGACGCCCCGGCGCTGTTTCTGACCGCCCGCGACACCCTGGCCGACAAGATCACCGGGTTGACCCTCGGCGGGGACGACTACGTCACCAAACCGTTCTCGCTGGAGGAGGTGGTGGCCCGGCTGCGGGTGATCCTGCGGCGCACCGGCAAGGGCACCGAGCAGCCGCGCAGCACCCGGCTGACGTTCGCCGACATCGAACTCGACGAGGACACCCACGAGGCGTGGAAGGCCGGCGAGCTGGTGTCGCTGTCGCCGACCGAGTTCACCCTGCTGCGGTACTTCATGATCAACGCGGGCACCGTGCTGAGCAAACCGAAGATCCTCGACCACGTGTGGCGCTACGATTTCGGCGGCGAAGTCAATATCGTCGAGTCCTATGTCTCCTATCTGCGCCGCAAGATCGACACCGGTGACAAGCGCCTGCTGCACACCCTGCGCGGGGTGGGCTACGTGCTGCGTGAACCCCGGTAGGCCCGCTTGTCGCTGACCGCACCCCCGCGCCGGGAACTGCCGCTGCGGGTCTCGCTGGTCGCCGCCGCCCTGGTGCTGGTGGCGTTCGGCCTGCTGGCCTCCGGGATCGCGGTCACCTCGATCCTGCGGCACAACCTGATCAACCGCGCCGACCAGTCGCTGCTGGCGGCCTCGCACACGTGGGCGCGGGTGCCGCGCAGCGTGCCGAGCACCCGCGAGGACCCCAACGCGGGCCGCCCGCCGTCGAAGTTCTACGTGCGCGGGGTGGACCTCGACGGCAGCGTGTGGCTGGCCGGCAACGACCGGGTCGCCGAGCCCCGGCTGCCCGACGACAACGATGTCGGACCCGAACCGGTCACCGTCGGCTCGCTGGACCACTCCGGGGTGCAGTGGCGGGCGATGACGGTGCGCGGCCCCGCGGGGGAACGGATCACGGTGGCCACCGACCTCGCCGACGTGCAGTCCACCGTGCGGGAGCTGATCTGGTCGCAGGTCGGGATCGGCACCGGGGTGCTGCTGATCCTCGGGGCGCTGGGCTATGCGGTGGTCAACCGCTCGCTGCGTCCGCTGGGGGAGGTGGAGCGCACCGCCGCGGCGATCGCGGCCGGCCAACTGGACCGCCGGGTCCCCGAGCGCGACCCGCACACCGAGGTCGGCCGCCTGGCCGCCGCCCTCAACAGCATGCTCGCCCAGCTGCAGCGGGCGGTGGCCGCCTCGGAGTCCTCCGCCGAGCAGGCCCGCCAATCCGAGGACCGGCTGCGCCGGTTCATCACCGACGCCAGCCACGAGCTGCGCACCCCGCTGACCACCATCCGTGGGTTCGCCGAGCTGTACCGCCAGGGCGCGGCCGACGACGTCGAGCCGCTGATGTCGCGGATCGAAAGCGAGTCGCGGCGGATGAGCCTGCTGGTGGAGGATCTGCTGCTGCTCGCCCAACTCGATGCGCACCGCCCCCTGGAACGCCACCGGGTGGATCTGCTCGCGCTGGCCAGCGACGCCGTGCACGACGGGCAGGCCGTCGCGCCCAAACGGGTGATCACCCTGGAGGTCCTCGACGGTCCCGGCACGCCGGAGGTGCTCGGCGACGAGGCGCGGCTGCGCCAGGTGCTGAGCAACCTGGTCTCCAACGCGCTGCAGCACACCCCCGACGACGCCGCGGTGGCGGTGCGGGTCGGCACCGACGGCGACACCGTGATGCTCGAGGTCGCCGACACCGGGCCGGGCATGAGCGACCAGGACGCCGAGCGGGTGTTCGAACGGTTCTTCCGCGCCGACTCGTCGCGCACCCGGGCCAGCGGCGGCGCCGGGCTCGGCCTGCCGATCGTCGACTCGCTGGTCAAGGCCCACGGGGGGACGGTCAGCATCATCACCGTCGCCGAGCGGGGCTGCACGTTTCGGGTGCTGCTGCCGCGGATCACCGGGTAGGGCGCGGCGGTCAGTCCAGTTCGCCGAGCGCGGTGAGGATCTTCGCCTGCGCCTCGTCGAGGGACTCCGGCGAGGGGTCGCGGTCGACGTGGGCGAACCCGAAATCGGACAGGTTGCGGGCCGGGAAGACGTGGACGTGCAGGTGCGGCACCTCCAGCCCGGCGATGATCAGCCCGGCGCGTTCGGTGTCGAACGCCGCGCAGACCGCCTTGCCGATGCGCTGGGCCACGGTCATCACCCGGGTGAACGCCGGGGAGTCGACGTCCTGCCAGCCGTCGATCTCCTCGCGCGGCACCACCAGGGTGTGGCCCTGGGTCATGGGTTCGATGGTCAAAAACCCGACCACGTCCTCGTCCTCGTAGACGAAGCGGCCGGGCAACTCCCGGTTGATGATCTTGGTGAACACGGTGGCCATGGCCTCCACACTAGGTCTCCGCGCGCGGGCCCCGCGCCGGGGGCGCCCGCCGGGTTGCGGTGATCGGCCGACGCGCAGTGGATAATCCCCGGTATGGCCTTGCGTATCGTGGATGTCGCCGAGGCGCCCGGCCCGGATCTCGACGCCGCGGCCGACGACGGGCCGCTCATCGCGGTCGGTGCGCTCAGCGACGCCGACGAGTCCACGTTGCGTGACGCCACTTTCACCCTCACCGAGGAGCCGACCGAGGATCGGCGCGCGGTCACGGTCACCTCGATCGACGCCGCGGTGGCCGAGGTGCGAACCCGCGTCGATCGCTGGCCGCAGGCCGCCGCGGTCTGCGACGACGTGCTGCGCAGCGTGGACGTGGCCGGCACCGTCGCGGCGGGTCTGGTCACCGAATCCCTGGGGTATTCGACGTTGCAGTCCGGCCCGGAGTTCGCGCGCTGGTTGGCCGAGCGCGGCGCCCGCGGCTTCGACGAGGTGCCCGACCCGGTGCTCGTCGAGCGGGACGGCTCACGGCTGTCGATCACCTTCAACCGCCCCGGCCGGCACAACGCGTTCTCCAACGCCACCCGCCAGGCGCTGGTGGAGGCCCTGCTGATCGCCCAGGCGGACCCCACCGTCGAGGCCGTGGTGCTCAGCGGCACCGGGCCGTCGTTCTGCAGCGGCGGGGATCTCGCCGAGTTCGGCACCTTCACCGACCCGGTCGCTGCTCACCTGGCGCGCACACGCCAGAGCCCGGCGCGCCGACTGGCCGCCATCACCGCCCGCCTCGGCGCCTCCTGCCGCGCGCAGGTCCACGGCCAGGTGTTGGGCAGCGGATTGGAGATGGCCGCGTTCTGCGGACACGTGACCTGCCGCCACGATGCGGTCCTCGGGCTGCCGGAGCTACGACTGGGCCTCATCCCCGGAGCAGGGGGCACGGTCAGCGTGACCCGGCGGATCGGGCGTTGGCGCACAGCGTATCTGGTGCTCTCGGGTAAGACGATCGATCCCGGGACGGCGTTATCGTGGGGACTCGTCGATGCCGTGGGGTAGGGGCCCGCTGCGCATTCCGGCGCCGGTCTCGACCGGCGCGCAGGGTGTCGCCGACGAGATCGCACGACGCATCGGTGAACTGGGCGGAAACCGCGTGGATGTCGATGCGGCCGAAATCCTCACCGGGCGTGCCGCATTGCGCAATCTCAGCGCCCCGACGCAGATCTCCGCGGGCGGTGCCACCCGCCTGCTGGCCTCCCCCGACGGATGGTGGGCTTTGACGTTGTCGCGCGCCGACGACGTCGACGCGGTGCCGGCGCTGCTGGAGCGCGACGACGTCGGAGCCGATCCGTGGCCGTCGGTGGTGAGCGCATCGACCACCGGCTCGGCGCGCGCGTGGGTGCGGCGGGCACGGCTTCTGGGCCTGCCCGCCGCGGTGTTGGGCGAATCGCGCCCCGCCGAGCCGACGGTCGGCGTCGGCGGCGCGCCCGCGCAGCGTTCGCTGGCCGATCTCCTCGTCGTCGACCTGTCCTCGATGTGGGCCGGGCCGCTGTGCGGCGCACTGCTGGCCGCCGCCGGCGCCACCGTGGTCAAGGTCGAGACCCCGGCGCGCCCCGACGGTACGCGCGCCGGAGACCCGCAATTCTTCGCCTGGATGAATGCGCAGAAGCTCTCCTGCTGCGTCGCTCTCGAGGACCCCATCCTGGCCGGGCTCCTGGCGGTCGCCGACGTCGTCGTCGAGGGATCGCGTCCGGGCGGGCTGCGTCGCCGTGGTCTCGGCGCCGAGCAGGTGGCGGCGCGAGCCGGGCGGGTCTGGGTCCGGATCAGCGGCTACGGCGCCGAGCACCCCGACCGTGTCGCCTTCGGCGACGACGCCGCGGTCGCCGGCGGCCTGGTCGGCCGCCGCGACGGCGCGCCGGTGTTCTGCGGTGATGCGATCGCCGACCCGCTGACCGGGCTGCACGCCGCCCGGGCCGTGCTGCACAGCCTCGCCCGCGGCGGGGGCAGCGTCATCGACGTCGCGATGGCGGCGGTGGCCGCAACCTACGCCGCCCTTCCCGAGGCACCCGTGGCGACCGCGGTGCCGACACCGCCGCCACCGCGGACCGTCCGCCCGCTCGGCGCCGACAATCGGCGGGTCGAGGCGCTGATCACCGCTCGCCGTGGCGCATGCTGATCCGCCGGGGGGTGCTGCTCGACGGGCGTGTGGTCGACGTCCGCGTCGACACGCAGATCCGCGATGTCGCCGCCGGCTTGACCGCGCACCGCGGCGAAACGGTGCTGGACGCGCAGTTCGGCACGGTCGTTGCCGGACTGCACGACCATCACCTGCATATCCGGTCGGCCGCCGCCGCGCTCGAGTCGCTGCACGTCGGACCACCGGCGGTGCGCACCGGGGAGCAGTTCGCCCGCGCGCTGGGCGCCGCGGCGCCGGGCCGCGACGGCTGGGTCCGCGCGATCGGCTACCACGAGTCGGTCGCCGGGGATCTCGACCGCCACCGACTCGACGCCCTCATGCCGGCGATCCCGGTACGCGTCCAGCACCGCAGCGGCGTGATGTGGATCCTCAACACCCCCGCCCTGGCCCGCGTGGGGTTGGCCGACCACCGTGACGGCCGCCTGCGCAGCGCCGACCACACGTGGTCGGCGACGCTGCGTCATCGCGACACTCCCCTCACCGACCTCGGCGAGCGCCTCGTGGCGTTCGGCGTCACCGGCGTCACCGACGCCACCCCGGACCTCGACGACGCCGATCGTGCCGACCTGGAGTCCGCGCATCGGTCCGGTCAGTTCCGGCCGCGGGTCCACTTCCTGTCCCCGGGCAAGAAGATCCTCCACGACGACCGATTGGACCTCGACGGTCTGACCGCCTGGATCAGCAGGCGTCACCACGGCGGCCATCGGGTCGCGGTGCACTGCGTGACCACCCTGCAGTTGACCGTGGCGATGGCGGCGTTGCGGGCCGCCGGCTGTGACGGGCGCGACCGGATCGAGCACGCCGCCGTCGTCCCCGATGCGCTGCTCGACGACCTGGCCGCGCTGGGCGTCACCGTCGTCACCCAGCCGAATTTCGTCGCCGAGCGCGGTGACCAGTACCGCAGCGATGTGCCCGCCGACGAACTCGCCGAGCTCTGGCGGATCGCCGCACTGACCCGGGCGGGGGTGCCGGTGGCCGGCGGCACCGACGCACCGTTCGGCGCCCTCGACCCGTGGGCGGCGATGCGCGCCGCGGTGCACCGGCGCACCGAGGCCGGATCGGTTCTCGGCCCGAACGAGACGATCCGCCCCGCGCACGCGCTGCGGTTGTTCCTCGGCGCGCCACGGGACCCGGCGCGGGCCCGCACCGTCGCCCCCGGTGAACCCGGGGATCTGTGCGTGCTCCGCCTCGCCCCCGACGCGGCCTTGGCCGAACTCGCCTCCGACATGGTCGCCGCCACCGTGATCGGCGGCGACGTCGTCTACCGGTCCCGCTAAAAGACGTCGACAGCGGCGGCGACCGGGGCGGCGCGGCGCTGCCCGGCGCGCAGGAACGCCCCGGTGCGCCGGGTGCCGACCGCCGCGGTGGCCACACCGTGGTCGAAGACCGGCTGCCCGGCGACCAGCACCGCGGTGACCGCCGCGTCGTTGCGGTTGACCATCCGCGACAGCCCGCCGTAGGTGGCGACCGGCTGCTCGGCGTAGGCGTCGAGGTCGGCGTCGAGGTGGGCCGGGTCGATCACCACCACGTCGGCGTGGTCGCCGACCCGCAGATGCCCGGCGTCGACGTCGTACCAGTCGGCCAGTTCCCCGGTGAGCCGGTGCACCGCCTGCTCGACGGTGAGGAACGGCCGCCCGGCGCGCTCGGCGTCACGGACATGGCGCAGCAACCGCAGCCCGAAGTTGTAGAACGCCATGTTGCGCAGATGCGCCCCGGCGTCGGAGAAGCCGAGTTGGACGCCCGGATCGGCGGCCAGGGTGCGCAGCACGTGCGGGCGGTGATTGGAGATCGTGGTGCGCCAGCGCAGCGCGGTGCCGTGGTCGAGCACCAGATCCAAAAACGCGTCGACCGGGTGCAGCCCGCCCCGGTCGAGCCCGACCCGGCCGAAGGTCTTGCCGACCACCGCCGGATCGGGGCAGGCCACGATCTCGGCGTCGAAGAAGTCCCGATGCCACACCCGCATACCGAATCTGGCGTCGTAGTCCTTGCGGAACCGGCGCCGGTAGCCTTCATCGCGCAGCAACGCGTTGCGGGCCAGCTGGTCGCTCAGGTGCAGCGCCGCCGCCCCGGATCCGAACTCCTCGAACACCACCAGATCGATACCGTCGGCGTACACCTCGAACGGCACCGGAAGATGCTGCCAGCGGAAGTCGCCGCCGAGTGCGTTGATCAGCCGCGCCGACGGCCCGATCGTTCCGATCGCCAGCGGGTTGGCCTTGACGTCGGCCGCCGAGAGCAGACTGGTTTTCAGTTTCGCCCGCCCCCACCCCAGCGACTGGGCCAGCTGGGAGACCAGATTGAACGGGTTGGAGATGTCCGGGCCCGACTGCAGCACCCGACCGCGGCGACGCAGCAACGCTTTGAGCCGGCGCAGCTCGCGCGGCCTGGCGTAGGTGGACGGCAGGGTGCGCGAGCGGCAGGTCTGGCCGTCGAGTTTGTCGAAGAGCAGCTGCTGGGAGGACATGCCGACGAACCCGGCGTCCAGCGCCGCGTCGACCATCGCCTCCATCTGGGCCTGCTCGGCGCGGCTGGGGCGCACCTCGGGGCGGGTGGCGCGGTCGAGCCCCAGGGTGGCGGTGCGGACGTCGGAGTGCCCGATGAACGCCGCGAGGTTGGGCCCCAGCGCCAGCGCCTCGAGCGCGGCGACGTACTGCGCGGGGGTGGACCAGGTCTTGTGCCGGTTGACCGCGTCGAGCACGTGGTCGCGGGGGATGGCCTCCACCCGGCCGAACAGGTCCCCGGCGTCGTCGCCGTCGACGTGCACCGTCGACAGTGAACAGGAGCCGACGAACACCGTGGTGACCCCGTGGCGCAGCGACTCCGCGAGCGCGGGCGCGTCGAGCACTTCGATGTCGTAGTGGGTGTGGATGTCGATCATGCCGGGCAGCACCCACCGGTCGGTGGCGTCGAGGACCCGCGGGCACCCGTGCTCGGCCAGCGGGGTGGGGCTGACGGTGACCACGCGGCCGTCGCGGATCCCCAGATGCCGGATCGCCGACGCCGCCCCGGTGCCGTCGAACCACCGACCGTTGCGGATAATTGTGTCGTACGTCACCTCACCCATCCCAGCGTTCGCCACGACGGGTGTCAAGGTGGGGCAGACGCCGACAGATCAGGAGTGCGGGTGGCTGACACGGTTCAACAACTGCTCAACGAACGCGCCGGTGACGACAGTGTCGCGGTGAAATACGGGCAACGGCGGTGGAGTTGGCGTGAGCATCTCGCGGAGGCGGCCGCCACGGCGGCCGCGCTGCTGGCGCTGGCCGACACCGACCGCCCCGTGCACGTGGGCGCGCTGTTGGGCAACGACCCGGGCATGCTGACCCAGATGGCCGCCGCCGGGCTGGGCGGCTATGTGCTCTGCGGGATCAACACCACCCGCCGCGGCGCCGCGCTGCTCGACGACATCCGCCGCGCCGACTGCCAGATCCTGGTGACCGACGCCGAGCACCGGGGGCTGCTCGAGGGCCTGGACCTGTCGGGGCTGACCGTCGTCGACCTCACCGACGAGCGGTGGGCGGCGTCGGTGCGCACCGCACCGGAGCTGGTGGCGCACCGGGTCCCCGGCCCGATGGACACGTTCATGATGATCTTCACCTCGGGGACCAGCGGGGATCCCAAGGCGGTGCAGATCTCGCATTTCATGGTGCTGGTGGCCGGTCAACGGTTGGTCGAGCAGTTCGCCGTCACCGCCGCCGACACCTGTTATCTGGCGATGCCGCTGTTTCATTCCAACGCCCTGGTGGGCGGCTGGGCGGTGGCGGCGGTGTCCGGCGCGGCGATGGCCCCGGCGACGTTCTCGGCCTCGCGGTTCCTCGCCGACATCCGCGGCTACGGGGCCACCTACATGAACTACGTCGGCAAGCCGCTGACCTACATTCTGGCCACGCCCGAACGCCCCGACGACGCCGACAACCCGCTGCGGGTGGCGTTCGGCAACGAGGCCGGCGACCGGGCGATCGCCGAGTTCGGCCGGCGGTTCGACACGTTGGTCTGGGACGCGTTCGGCTCCACCGAGAACGCCGTCATCATCACCCGCGAGCCCGGCACCCCGCTCGGTTCGATCGGCAAGGGGTTCGCCGGGGTCGCCATCTACGACTCGGCGACCGTGACCGAATGCGCGGTCGCCGAGTTCGCCGCCGACGGGTCGCTGCGCAACCCCGACGAGGCCATCGGGGAGTTGGTCAACACCGCCGGCACCGGGTTTTTCACCGGCTACTACAACGACGACCGCGCCACCGAGCACCGCACCCGCGCCGGCATGTACTGGTCGGGGGATCTGGCCTACCGCGATGCCGACGGGTGGATCTATCTGGCGGGGCGCACCACCGACTGGATGCGGGTGGACGGGGAGAACCTGGCGGCCGCCCCGATCGAACGCATCCTGTCGCGCTGCCCGCAGATCGGCCAGGTCGCCGTGTACGCGGTCCCCGACGAGGCCGTCGGCGACCAGGTGATGGCCGCGATCGTGCCGGCCGAGGTGAGCCCTGCGCTGAGCCCGCAGACCCTCGAGCAGTTCCTGGCCGACCAACCCGACCTGTCGCCGAAGGCCTGGCCACGGTATGTGCGGGTGACCGCGGCGCTGCCGGCGACCGCCACCCACAAGGTGCTCAAACGGCAGCTGGTCACCGAGGGCATCAGCGCCGGTGACGGGCAGCTGTGGGTGCGCCAGGAGCGCGGCACGCGGTACGCCGCCATGACCTAGCCGGTGCGCGCGCCGATAGCGCCGGGTGCTGCTGAGATCGACGTCGAGACGGACACGACCCCCCGAAAATCGGGGGTGTTCGACCGCTGAGGCGTCGATCCCAGCAGCGCCCGGCCGTATCGGTGCCCCGCTCAGGTCGCGGCGGCGTTGATCCGGGCCAGGGTGTCGGCGAACAGGGCGTCGAATTCGCCCCGGTGGCCGTCGGTGGCCGTCCCGCGCAGTATCAGGTGCGCGCTGCGGGCGTAGGCGTGGTAGCGGGTGCTCGCGTCCGAATCCCCGGTGTGCGTGGTGACCGAGTACCGGAACAGTCGGGTGTCGCCGCCCCGGCCGGAGTCCTCGAGGATGTCGATCGTGTAGCGACTGTGGTAGCGGGCGGTGTCGAAGGTGACGTGAGTGCAGCGTGACACCGAAGCGACCATGTCCGCGAACCCGGCCGGGTCGAATTCGCGGGCCAGCGCCAGGCGGATGTCCTTGCGGTCGTAGGAATCCCCCGGATGAACCGGATCGTAGCCGGCGACCTCGGCAGCGTCGAAGGCGCCGGCGGAGACCATCCCGATCGGCTTCGCGCAGTCGGCGGGCCGGTAGCCGACGATGGCCCCGTTGCGGTCGGCCACCTGGTCTCGGTGGTACCCGAAGTCCTCGACGAGGCCCGTCTCGTGGGTGAACGACCACCACCACCCGTCGGGCATGGCCGCGCGGTGCAGCAGCAGATCGAGCAGTTCGGCGTCGCTGAGCGCCGCCAGCCCCGGCGCCAGCGGCTCAGAATCCGTCGCGGCGGTGCGCCGGCCGGCCGAGACGACCGGCACGGCGAGGGCCAGCGCGCTCAGCGCGATCACCCACAGGACCAGAGTCGGCGGCCACGGCCGGATACCGGGGCGGTTCACAGCGCGCGCAACCGTTCCGCGGTCCGGACACAGAGCCGGTTGAGCTCGGCGACCCGGTCGGGGCCCATGGAGGTGGAGCACTCCAGCAGCAGGCCGCGGATCGCGTAGAAGCCGACATGCCGGGTGTGGGTGTCGGACTCGGTGAGGCTGCGGGTGACCGTCACCGACGCCTCGGCGCCGACGTCGGGGTCGGGGTCGATGACCGTGCTGATGGTGCCGTGCCGGTGCGCGGAGGTGCGCGGGTCGGTGAAGTCGACCTCGTAGGATCCGCAGCCGGCCAACCATTCCCGGTACCGGTCGACCGCGGTGAGTGCGTCGGCCGGCGCCCAGATCCGAAACGCCATGTCCGGGCGGGGGGACTCGATGAACCCGGTGGCCGCGCCGGCCGGCACCGCGACCGCGATCGCCGACCCGCGCGGCTCGCTCTCCGCGGTGACCGAGACGACCCGGGTTCCGGGAATGACCAACAGGTCGGGCAGGGGAGCGCAGTGTGGCGGGCTCAACACCGGCTCGGGCCACGGCGAGTCGAGGGCCTCCGGCTGCGGGGGCGCGGTGGCGTAGGCCAGCGGCGCGTTCAGCGAGTAGCCCCAGTCGGGGTCGACGTCCGCGGCGCCGGGCAGCGTCGTGGCCAGCGCCCAGTTGGAACGTCCGGCCAGACTGGCGGGTGCGGAGACGCCGAGCAGCGCGGTGACACCGCACCCGGCCAGCACCAGCAGGGCGAGCACGCCCAGCAGCCGGGCGCTCACCGATCCGCGCCGCCCAGCATGGCGTGCAGCTCATCGAGGCCCCACGGCGGGTTGTCGTGGTGGTCGCGGTAGCCCAGGATCGCCGGAGTCGGGCGGGCGAACTCACCGACGAAACCGCCTGCGGCGATGAAGATCCGCCCGGTGATCGCCGCGGCCGCATCCCCGGCGAGGTAGGCGTACAACGGGGCCGCGTACTGCGGCGGGGCCGCGTCGAGGGCGCCGCGTGCACTGACCTCATCGAGCAGGCCGCGCCGCTGCAGCGTCGCGATCTGCGCCTCGTAGTCCGGGCCGGTGGACAACCGGGTTCTCGCCCCGGGGCAGATCACGTTGGCGCGCACCCGGTGTTCGCGCAACTCGGCGGCGATCGCCATGGTCAGCCCGTTGACCCCGCCCTTGCCGGCCGGGTACCCGGTGCCGCCGTAGTCGCCGAGAAACGCGAACGAACTGGTGTTGACGATCGCACCGCCGCCGGCGGCCACCAGGTGCGGTGCGGCGGCGCGGCAGGTCTCGAACACCGTGCCCAGATGGGCGTCGAGCAGGTCGCGGAATGCCGCGCTGGTGATGTTGAGGATCGACGAGCCGGGCGGCTCGGCGGTGCCGGCACAGTTGATCAGGATGTCCAGGCGCCCGAACTCCTCCAGACACGCCCCGACGAGGTGATCGGCGACCGCGGGCTCCGCCGGGGACCCGGGCACGGCGATCGCTCCCGGAAGGCGCCCGGCGGTGGCGTCCGCGGCTTGCGGGTCCCGGCCGTTGACCACCACCTGCGCGCCCTGCTCGGCGAGCAGGCCCGCCACGGCCGCGCCGATCCCGCGGGTACCGCCGACGACGACGGCGACACGGCCGGCCAGCGTGCTCTGCGGGACCGGGGCGCTCACTCCGGTTTCCCGAACTGCATCACGTCGAGGTTCCAGTAGCCGCGCAGGTTGGTCAGCAGCCCCGCGTCGTCGGTCCGGTAGGTGAACACCCCGCGCACCGTGGAGGTGTAGCCGCCCTCGAATCGGCTGTGCAGCTTCAGGATGTGGGCGACCTCGTGCGGCGAGGACGACAAGAAGGTCTCCTCGCAGGTGATGGTGAGGTCGTTGACCGCGATGTTGGCGTCGAAGAAGGCCGCCACCGCGTCCTTGCCGCGCACCCCGGTGCCGTCGGGGTTGGTCACCGTCTTGCCGATCGGGTCCTCGATGACCACGTCGTCGGCCATCAACGCCAACCAGCCCTGTTTGTCCTTGCCCTGGGCGCACCGCCACGAGGACTGTGAGGCGGTCAGTGCCGGTGTGTCGGGGGTGTTCTCGTCGGGCATCGGGTTCTCCTATCGGTGTCGTTCAGATGGCGCAGGCGGCGCGGGCGCCGTCCTCGGTGGCCTTGCGGATCAGACCCAGCCCGGTGCAGTCGCCGGCGGCGAACACCGCGGTGTCGGGCAGGGCCGCGCGGATCGCGTCATAGACGGTGGTGTCGGCGTGCGGGGTTCCGGCGAGCACCACGCTGTCGGCGCCCACGGTGCGCACCGTACCGCGAAACGGGGTGAACTCGACCCCGGCGTCGGTGATCCGGTGCACCTCGGCGCGCACGTGCACGGTGACCCCGTAGCGGTCCAGCCGGTCGGCGTGCTCGGTGCGCCGCTTGTCCCCGACCTCCGGGGCCAGGGCCTTGCCGGGCTCCACGATCGTGACCAGCCTGCCGCGCGCGGCCAGGAACTCGGCGAGCTCGAGCGCCACGAGGTCGCCGCCGACGATGACGACCCGGCGTCCCCCCGGCAGCCACACCCGGGTGGCGGCCCGGATCAACGTCGGGCGCACCAAATGGGCGCCGCGCCCGCCGAACCGGGACCGAAGCTGCGCCCCGGTGTGCACATGGCCCAGCTCGGCGCCGGGCAGGGTCGGGGCCACCACCTGCGCCCCGGTGGCCACCACCACCGCATTCGGGTTCAGGGCGCGCACCTCGGCGGTGCTCACCGTGCGGTTGAGCACCACCCGCACACCGCTGCGGTCGATCTCGGCGCGCAGCCAGTCCAAGAACGGGGCGTTCTCCGGGTGCAGCACCGAGGCCCACAGCAGTGCCCCGCCGAGGCGGGCGGCCCGTTCGAACAGCGTCACCGAGTGGCCGCGGGCGGCGGCGACCCGGGCGGCCTCCAAACCGGCCGGGCCACCGCCGACGACCACCACCGACTTGGGTGTGGCGCTGCGGTGGATCGCCAGTTCGCGTTCGCGTCCGGCCCGCGGGTTGACCGCGCAATCCACCGAGAAGCGGATCTCCATCGCGTCGATGCAGTTCTCACACGAGATGCAGCGACGCACCCGCGTGCCGTGTCCGGCGGCGAGCTTCGCCGGCAGGTCCGGGTCGGCCAGCAGCGGGCGGCCCATCGCGATGAAATCGGCGCGCCCGTCGGCGAGGATCTGCTCGGCGCGCGCCGGGTCGTGGATGCGTCCCACCGCGATCACCGGCACGTCGACGGCCTGTTTGACCGCGGCCGCCGCCCCCACGTTCAACGCGTCACCGTCGTCGGCGCCGTTGACCATGTGGGTGACCAGCCGGTCGATCACCCCACCGCTGACGTGGAAGGCATCCACGCCTGCGGCGACCAACTGCGGTGCCACCTGGGCGGTCTCGTACAGCGGCCGCCCGCCGGCCACCCGTTCGTAGCCGGAGATCCGCAGCGTGATCGGCAGCGCGTCGCCGACCTCGGAGCGGATCGCGGCCAGTGCCTCGGTCACGACCTTGATCCGCCCGCGCGGGGAATAGCCGGTGTAGTCGTCGGTGCGTCGGTTGCGTTGCGGCGCCAGAAACGACCCGAGGAACATGTAGCCGTGCGCGGCGTGCAACTCGATGCCGTCGTAGCCGGCTTCGGCGGCGCGGCGCACCGCCGCGCGGAACAGATCGAAGATCTCGCTCAGTTGCGCCGCGGTGACCTCCGCCGACGGCCGGCCGGTCAGATACGACGGGATCACCGACGGCCCCAGCGAGGTGACGTGGTGCAATTCGGGGCCCAGCCCGTCGGGACCGGCGTGGACGATCTGCGGTTGGATCTTGGCGCCGTGTTCGTGCACGGCCTCCACCAACTGCCGGTGTGCGGCCACCGCGGCGTCGGTCCCCAGATGCAGCCCACCGGGGGTCTCCGGATGCTGAGGGTCGATTCCGGTGGCGCCCACCGTGATCAGCCCGACCCCGCCGCGGGCGCGGGCGGCGAAGTACTCCCGGGTGCGCTGCGACGGCAGCCCCTCGGGAGTGCCGTACATGGTCTCCATCGGCGACATCACCAGCCGGTTGCGCAGCGTCATCGCACCGATGCGCCCCGGGGCGAGCAGCTCGGGGAAGGAGGTCACGCGCGTTCCGGGGCGAATCGGCCGGCGAAGGCGCGCAACGGCAGATCGGCGCTGGTGAGAACCCCGGGCTCGGCGTCGACGACCGCGCGGATCGCGTTGAGCGCCGGCATCCCGGTCACGGTCATCCCCAGCGCCGCGAACGAGGCGGGCGAGCGCAGGTCGGTCCCCGGCTTCGGGATGATCCGGTGCTTGCTGTAGATGCACGGATCACCCTGGATCTTGGTGATGTAGCAGCCCTGGATATCCCAGCGCGGCGTGGTGTGCGGCGTCATCTGCCACTCCAGGTGCAGTTCGACGCGCGCCACACCGTCGACCCGGCCGACGTATCGGAACCCGGCGCCGCCGACTGAGCCGGCCGGCAGCCGGTACCAGCCCAGGTCCACGTCCTCGGTGCAGGCGCCGAGTTCGTAGTGAAACGTCACCTCGTCGAGGTCGAGATCCAGACAGTCGGCCATCAGCCGGACCCCGTCCTCGAACACCCGGGTGCCCAGTTCCAGCATCCGGGGCACCTCCGGATCGTCGACCGGACGCCCGAACCCGCAGTTGCGCCACGTCGGCGCCGAGTGGTGACACGACACATCCACCGACTCGATGCAGGTGACGTTCTCGATGTCGGCGACGTCGGCGCTGTGCACCACGGTCAGGATCTGCGCCAGGCCCGGGTTCATCCCGGTGCCGTAGAACGTGGCCGCCCCGTCCCGGCAGGCCTGCGCCAACACCTCGCTCTCGGTGCGCCCGTCGGGAAGACGGTGGTTGGTGTTGCGGTGATGGCCGGTGATCCAGTCGGCCGTGGTGACCACGTTGATCCCGGCGCGCAGCACCTGCTCGTACAACGCCAGATCCGGCCAGATCCCGTGGAACGTCACACAATCGGGGCGGGCCGCGATGATCTCGTCGACCGTGGAGGTGGCCCTCACGCCGATCGGGTCGATGCCCGCCAGTTCGCCGGCGTCACGCCCGACCTTCTCCGGTGAATAGCAGTGCACGCCGACGAGTTCCAGGTCGGGGTGGGCGACGATCCGCCCGATCATCTCGGTGCCGACGTTTCCGGTGGCGACCTGAAAAATTCGCGACGGCTTGGTCATCGGGGGTGAGCTCCTACCGGTCGTCGTCGGTGTAGCGGATGACGCCACGGATGTTCTTGCCGTCCAACATGTCCTGGTACCCTTCGTTGATCTGCTCCAGCTTGTACTGGCGGGTGACCATGTCGTCGAGGTTGAGCTTGCCGCACCGGTAGTAGGACAGCAGCTGCGGAATGTCGTACTGCGGGTTTCCGCCACCGAAGATGGTGCCCTGCAGGTTCTTCTGCAGCAGGGTCAACATCGACAGGTTCAGCGTGACCTGGTTCTCCATCATCGAGCCCATCGCGGTCAACACACAGGTGCCGGCCTTGGCGGTCAAGATCATGTAGTTCTCGATGTCGGCGCCGTGCACCTCGCCGACGGTGACGATGACCTTGCGCGCCATCAGCCCCGCTGTGGCCTCCATGATCCCGCCCATCGCCGACTCGATGTCGGGGTAGACGTGGGTGGCGCCGAACTTCAACGCCTGGTCGCGTTTCCACTCCACCGGCTCGATGACGAAGATGTTGCGCGCCCCCGCGGCCACGGCGCCCTGCAGGGCCGACATGCCGACCCCGCCGACGCCGATGATCGCGACGTCCTCACCGGGCCGGATGTCGGCGGTGCGCACCGCCGAGCCGAACCCGGTGGTGACCCCGCAGCCGACCAGCGCGGCCACCTCGAACGGGATCTCCGGGTCGATCTTCACCACCGAACTCTTGTGCACCACCATCCACGGCGAGAACGTGCCCAGCAGGGTCATCGGGAACACGCCCTCGCCGCGCGCGTGGACCCGGTGGGTGCCGTCGCTGACCGCGACCCCGTTGAGCAGCATCGCCCCCAGGTCGCAGAGGTTGCGCAGCCCCGCCTGACACGACTCGCACCGGCCGCACGACGGGATGAACGACAGCACCACGTGATCGCCGGGGGCGATGTCCTCGACCCCGGGGCCGACCTCGGTGACCACACCGGCGCCCTCGTGGCCGCCGAGCACCGGGAACCCCGCCATCGGGATGTCGCCGGTCATCAGGTGATGATCCGAGTGGCACATCCCGGCGGTCTCCATGCGGATCTTCACCTCGTCTCTGACCGGATCGCCGATCTCGATCTCCTCGATCGACCACGGCTGGTTGAACTCCCAGATCAGCGCGCCCTTGGTTATCATGTGGTCCTCCTCCGCGTTGGCCCCGGGACGGGGCGACCGATTGGGTGAGCGTGGGTGTCGATTCCGACGAGCCGGTGGCCGACCGGTTGGTGACCGCGTCAACCGCCCGCTGGGAAAAGCCTATAGCGGCCCAGGGGCGCGCGGACCGGAATCCCGGCTATGTCCACCTCCTGCTAGGGCCACAGGGAGGCCGGGGCCTGCCCGATCGGGTAGTAACCGGGCACCTTCTCCCCGGACATGCTGCGCTCGATGCGCTTCTGCATACCGGCGGAGAGCCGGCCCGCCTTGATCAGGTCCATGTAGGTCGCCGAGACGTGGCCGAAGTCGAAGAAGTCGCGCTGCCAGTCGAATTTGCCGTTGCCGGCGTAGCGGAACCAGCTGCCGCCCAGACCGTAGACCTCGAACTGTTCGGCGTCCGGGTCGGACGGATCGGTGCTGATCTGCTTCCACAGCCCCATGATCTCGCCCTGTTTGTCGTCGATGAGCACCCGCTCATAGGGGTAGCGCCACCCCTCGAGGCCCTCCATCTCCTGGCCGAGCGCGATGTCGCGGATCTCGTCGATCCCCACGCACATCACGTCCTCCTTCGGCCCGATGTTCCACCCGTAGGTGGCGTCGTCGGTGTAGAACTGCGCCAGGATCGTCCAGTCCCCGGCCCGTTCGGCCTCCCGATTGGCCTCCAGCCAGCGGTCGACGACGTCTTCGAGTTCCGCGCGCGGAAAGGACGGCATAGTCACTCTTCCTTCTCTTGGGTTTCGTGGGTGGGGGGCTCAGGAAGTTCCCGGATGGACAGCGCCTGGGTGGGGCAGGACTCCACCGCCCGTTCGATCTCGTCGCGGGCGTCGTCGGGGGGTTCGTCGTCGAGGATCTCCACCTGGCCGCGTTTGGGCACCCGGAAATAGCCCGGCGCCTCCATCTCGCAGAATGCGTGGCCCTGGCACAGATCCAAATCGGCGTCAACGCGATAGCCCATGATGGCCTCCTTGCGTGATTCTCAGTGGCGGCGGCGGTAGCGCACCCGGGCCGGACGCTCGAGTTGGACCACCATCTTGGAGTGATCGTTGCGGTAGCTGTCCGACGGTTGGCTCATCTCGAACTCGTACTCGCGCAGCAGGACCGAGAAGATCGCCTTGATCTGCATGGTGGCGAAGGCCGCGCCCACACAGCGGTGGCGTCCGGCCCCGAACGGGATCCAGGTCCACCGGTTGATCAGATCCTCCTGGCGCGGCTTCTCGTACCGTTGCGGCAGGAACCGCTCGGGCTCGGGGAAGTCCTCGGGGATCCGGTTGGAGATCGCCGGGGACGCCGCGACCAGGTCGCCCTCGCGGATCGGCAGGCCGCACACCTCGAACTCGTCCTTGGCCACCCGCATCAAGATGATCAGCGGCGGGTGCAGCCGCAGCGTCTCCTTCAAGACGTTCTCCAGGTGCGGAATCTGGCGCAGGGCGTGGAAGCTCACCGATTCGCCGTCGGCGTAGAGCTCGTCGAGCTCGGCGACCGCGGCGGCCATCACCTCCGGGTTGCGCAGCAACTCGATCAGCGTCCAGGAGGCGGTGCCCGAGCTGGTGTGGTGGCCGGCGAACATCATCGAGATGAACATGCCGGTGATCTCGTCGGCGGAGAACCGCAGGTTGCCGTCCTCGTCCTTGATCGTGATCAGCACGTCGAGCATGTCCCGGTCGCTCTTGTCGGCCGGATTGTCGATGCGGGTCTGCATGATCTCGCCGACGAGCTCCACCAGCCCGGTGCGGGCGGCGTCGCGGCGGTGGAAACTCTCGATCGGCAGATACGGGTCGACGTAGCAGAGCGGGTCGGTGCCGCGCTCCAGATCGTGGTAGAGGGTGGCGAACCGGTCGTCGAGCTGGTCGCGGAACTTCTTGCCGATCAGGCAGGCCGACGAGGTGTAGATGGTCAGCTCGGCGAAGAAGTCCAGCAGGTCGATCTCGCCTTCCTCACCCCAGTCGGCGATCATGCGGCGCACCTCGTTCTCGATGGTGACCGCGTGGCCCTTCATCTGCTCGCCGCGCAGCGCCGCGTTGTGCAGCATCTCCTTGCGGCGCTCCGGGCTGGCGTCGAAGACCACGCCCTTGCCGAAGATCGGGGTCATGAACGGGTAGGCCTCGGCCTGGTTGAGTTCGTCGTCGGAGGAGCGGAAGAAGAACTCGTTGGCCTCGGCGCCGGAGACCAGCACCACGTTCTTGCGGGCCAGTTGGAAGGTGCCGACGTCGCCGCACTCGTCGCGCACCCGCTGCATCAGCCCGATCGGGTCGGTGCGGAACTCCTCGAGGTGGCCGTGTTCGTCCTGCCCGCCGGAGACGCGCGGGATCGTGGTGGCCGGTTGGGTCGTCATGAGGGCATCCCTTCTTCGCCGAGTCGCAGTTCCTGGCGTTCGCTGGGGGCATCGCTCAGCGGCGCCTCCGGTTGGACCTCCATCGACACGATGTTGGAGCCGCGCGGTGTCTCGGCGACGAAGGTGACCGCGCGGGCGATGTCGGAGGGGCGCAGAAAGAAGCTGTGTCGTGCGTGGCCCCATTTGGCCCAGTCCTCGAGCATCGGGCCGACCTGTTCGGCGCTGAGCTGCCAGCCCATCGAGGTCAGGGTCGGTCCGGGATGGACGATCGAGGCGCGCACCCCGGTGCCCTCCAACTCCATCTGCAGGTTGTTGACCATCGCGATCAGCCCGGCCTTCGCCGCCCCGTAGGCGCCCATGTGCGGGCGCTGCGCCAGGCCGGTGTCCGAGCCGATGAAGATGACGTCCCCGCGCCGGCGGGCCACCATGTCCGGCAGCACCGCGGTGGCCAGCCGGTTGGCCCCGATCAGGTGCACCTGAACCTGGTCGAGGAACGTCTCGGTGGAGATCTCGTGCAGGCGTCCCGGGATCATGTCCCCGGCGCCGGAGACCAGCAACTCCACCTCCCCGAGGGCGTCGACGGTCTGGGTGACGAACGACTTCACCGAATCGGCGTCGGTGACGTCGAGGGGGAACGCGACCGCCTCGCCGCCGTCGGCGCGGATCGTGTCGACCAGTTCGGTGAGTTTGTCGATGCGTCGGGCGCCGACGGCGACCGGGAAGCCGCGCTCGGCCAGGGCGGTGGCGGTGGCCGCACCGATCCCGGAGGAGGCTCCGGTGACGATGGCCGGGCGGCGGTCGGGGTGGGGGTCGAAGCGAGGCATTACACGGTCTCCACGGTGATCGGCAGGTGGGCGAACCCACGCACATTGGACGAGTGGACGCGGACGGCGTTGTCCTCGTCCACCTGGTAACTGCGGGTACGGGTGATCAGCTGGGTCAGCGCCACCCGGGCTTCCATGCGCGCCAGATGCGCCCCGAGACAGAAGTGGGCGCCGCTGCCGAAACTGGCCAGCTTCGAGCCGATCTCGCGTCCGATGCGAAACGCGTCGGGGTCGTCGAAGACCCGTTCGTCGCGGTTGGCCGAGCCGGGCAGAAGCAGCACCACCTCGCCGGCGGTGAGGGTGGTGTCATACAGCGTCATGTCCTCGGCCACGGTGCGCGCCAGGATCTGGCTGGGGGTGTCGTAGCGCAGGCTCTCCTCCACCCACAGCGGGATGCGGTCGGGCTCGGCGTAGACCCCGGCCAGCTCGTCGGGGTTGCGGTAGGCCCAGTACAGCGAGGTGCCCAGCAGCTTGGTGGTGGTCTCGTTGCCGGCGACCACCATCAAGAACAGGAACGCCAGGATCTCCTCGTCGGAGAGCCGGTCGCCGCCGACCTCGGCCTGCAGCAGCGCCGAGGTCAGGTTGTCCCCCGGGGTCTTCTTGTACTCCTTGATCAGCTCGACGTAGTAGACCATCAGGTCCGCGGAGGCCTGCATCGCCGACTGGGGCACGTCGGCGAGCCCGTCCTCACGGTGCAACACCCCGTCGGCGAGTTCGCGGATGCGGGCGCGGTCCGGTTGCGGCACCCCCATCAGCTCCGAGATCACGTCCATCGGCAGTTTGCCGGCGAACTCGGTGATGAAATCGAACGAGCCGTCGACGCTGTTGGCCAGCGCGGCATCGAAGTGGGCGGTGGCGATCTCGGCCACCCGCGGCTCCAGCTCGCGGGTGCGCCGCGGGGTGAACCCCTTGGAGACCAGGGTCCGCAGCCGCAGATGCTCCGGGTCGTCGAGGGCGAGGAACGACATCACCTTGTGGGCGTCTTTGGTGCGCGAGATCGGGTCCAGCGAGACCCCGTAGATGTTCGACAGCGCGGTGGAGTTGCGGAAACCCGCCATGACGTCGGCGTGCCGCGACAGCGCCCAGAAGTTCAACTCCTCGTTGCGGTACAGCGGGGCCTCGTCGCGCAGCCGCCGGTAGTACGGGAACGGGTCCTCGTGGAAGTCGTAGTCGTACGGGTCCAGCAGCAGCTCCACCGTCGGTGTGCTCATCGATTCCCTCCGTGTGCCGTGTCGGATTCCAGGATCAAGCCGACGACGTAGGCGAGTCGGTCGGAGATCTCGTCGTAGTGCAGCGCGCCGCTGCCGGCGTGCACCAGCGCGCCCGAGTAGGTCATCTCCAGCGCCGAGACCACCCGCGGGTCGGCACCGGGGCCGATCGCCGATTCGATACGCCGGTGGATCTCCAGGCCGATCCGGTCGCGGACCCGCGGCACCCCGGCGTCGTTGGACAGCAGCGCGGTGGTGCAGGCCGCGGCGACCTCCGGCTCGTCGGCCGAGACCAGCGCCAAGCGCCGCAGCGTGGTGTTGACCCGGGACAGCATCGTGTCGTTGACGTCGGTGAAATACGGCACCGCACGGATCAGGTCCAGATACACCTCGGCGATCAGGTGGTTCTTCGACGAAAAGTAGGTGTAGGCGGTGGCCGGGGCGACCTTGGCGCGCGCCGCGACCGCCCGCACCGTCAGATCCGCGTGCGGGGATTCGCGCAACATCTCCGCCCCGGCGGTGAGCACCTTGCGGAAGGTCTCCTCCTGGCGGCGGTTGCGCACCGG
>Ga0079225_10000408_pt1 | contig 23259 bp, 19 predicted proteins | sample Poulit2012_FD_76344 | JGI IMG/M metagenome (GOLD analysis project Ga0079225, IMG submission 76344) | Agricultural soil microbial communities from Georgia to study Nitrogen management - Poultry litter 2012 | ecosystem: Environmental > Terrestrial > Soil > Agricultural land | place: USA: Georgia... | reverse complement strand
GCCCTGCACCGAGGAGACCAGCCCGGGGAAGTACACCGCGCCCAGCGCCCGCGACCCCGACCGGCCCGCCAGCCCCGGCATCACCCGGCCCAGCAGCGGCAGCGCGAGCCCGCGTTGGGGCATGACGATGCGCGCCACCCGGGTGGGGGCCTCGGCCGGCGGGCGCCCCAGATACAGCCCGTCGGTGTCCAGCGGCCCGGCCAGTTCGCGGCGCACCAGCTCGCCCATGCCCCGGCCGGTCACCGCCCGCGCCAGCCCCGACAGTAGCCAGCCGAACGTCAGCGCATGGTAAGCGGGTTTGCCCAGATGCCGACCCGGGGCGGCCGCAGCAATACGTTGCTCCATCAGTCGGTGGTCCAGCAGCTCCGCGGTGCTCACCCCCTGCAGGTGATCGAGACCGGCGCGGTGGCGCAGCATGTCGCGCACCGTCACCGCGGCTTTGCCGTTGGCGGCGAACGCCGGCCAGTACCGGGCCACCGGGGTGTCGTAGTCGATCAGTCCGCGGTCGGCGAGCCGGTGGATGACGGTGGCGGCCATGCCCTTGGTGCCGGAGAACACCATCGCCGCGGTGTCCTCTCCCCATCGCACCCGGCCGCGCCGGTCGGCGAACCCGGTCCAGACGTCGACCACGGGCTGGCCGTGCAGGTAGACGGCGAGCGCCCCGCCGCCGAACGGGCGGCCCGGGAACATCGCGGCGAACAGCCGCACGGCGGCGGCGAAATGCGGATCCGCCGCGCCGCGCACCCCGTGCGGCAACGCCGGGTGAGCGAGACCGCGACGCGTTGCACTGTGGCCCATATCACCGAATGTACGCCGCTCAGCGGCAAACAAAAGTGACGTTATCTAACTGTTAGCCGGACGCGATCTGCAGGATTTGCTCCGCGGCGAGCACCGGGGTGAGTTCGCCGGCCAAAACCTGTGCCTCCAGCTCCGCGCGCCGGCTGCGGACCCCCGGATGGGCGAGTACCCGGTCGACCACGACGTCGCGCACCAACGCCCAGGTCCACTCCACCTGCTGGCGGCGCCGGCGGGCGTCGAACTCGCCGGCCTCGGTGAGCACCCGACGATGGCGCTGCACGGTCTGCCACAGCTCGGCCACCCCGGTGCCCTCCAGCGCACTCATCGTCAACACCGGGGGCCGCCACAGGGTTTCGCGCGGATAGATCAGCCGCAGCGCGCCGGAGAGTTCGCGGGCGGCCATCCGGGCCTCCGGCAGGTGGTCGCCGTCGGCCTTGTTGACCACCACGACGTCGGCCAGTTCCAGCACCCCCTTTTTGATGCCCTGCAACTGGTCGCCGGTGCGCGCCAGGGTGAGGAACACGAACGTGTCGACCATGCCGGCCACCGTCACCTCCGACTGGCCGACCCCGACGGTCTCGACCAGGATGACGTCGAAACCGGCCGCCTCCAGCAGCACGATGGTCTCCCGGGTGGCGCGGGCGACCCCGCCGAGGGTGCCCGAGGTCGGCGACGGGCGGATGTAGGCGTCGGGGTGGGTGGCGAGGCGCTGCATGCGGGTCTTGTCGCCGAGGATGGAGCCACCGGTGCGGGTCGAGGACGGGTCGACGGCCAGCACCGCCACCCGCAGCCCCTGCTCGATGAGGTGCATGCCCAGCGCCTCGATCGTGGTGGACTTGCCGACCCCGGGCACCCCGGTGATCCCGACGTGTTGGGCGCGCCCGGCGTCGGCGGCCAGCGCCAGCAGCAGCTGCTGGGCGTCGTCGCGGTGATCGGCGCGGGTGGACTCCACCCTGGTGATGGCCCGGGCCAGGGCGGCGCGGTCCCCGTCGCGGATCGCCGCCGCCCGATCGGCGACGGTGTCGGCGCGTGCTGCGATGTCTGCCACCTACTTCAGTCGGTCAGGTCGTATCCGAGACCCTCGGCCAGCTTCTGCAGCAAATCGGTTGCGGCGTCGGCGATCACGGTGCCGGGGGGGAAGATCGCGGTCGCCCCGGCGGCGTAGAGCTCGTCGAAGTCGCCGGGCGGGATGACCCCGCCGACGACGATCATGATCTCGGGGCGGCCCACGTCGGCCAGCGCCTGGCGCAGCGCCGGCACCAGCGTCAGGTGCCCGGCGGCCAGCGAGGACACCCCGACCACGTGGACGTCGTTGTCGGCGGCCTGCCGGGCCACCTCGTCGGGGGTGGAGAACAGCGCGCCGACGTCGACGTCGAACCCGATGTCGGCGAACGCGGTGGCGATCACCTTCTGGCCCCGGTCGTGGCCGTCCTGGCCCATCTTGGCCACCAGGATGCGGGGCCGGCGCCCGTCGGCCTCGGCGAACTTCGCCACCAGTTCGGTGACCGTCGACAGCGGGGTCACGGTGTGTCCTCCTCCGACCTCGTCGCGATACACCCCGGAGATCGTGCGGATCTCGGCCTGGTGGCGCCCGTAGACCTCCTCCAGCGCGTCGGAGATCTCACCGAGGGTCGCGTGGGCGCGGGCGGCGTCGATGGCCAACGCCATCAGGTTGTTGCCCAGCCCGTCGGGGTCGTCGGCGCCGCGCTGCGCGGGGGCGGCCGCGGCCGCACGGGTCAGTTCGGCCAGGGCCTGCCGGCAGGCGGCCTCGTCGCGGTCGGCGCGCAGCCGCTCGAGTTTGGCCAGCTGCTCGGTGCGCACCCGGCTGTTCTCGACCTTGAGCACCTCGATCTCACGGTCCTCGGTGACCTGATACTTGTTGACGCCGATCAGGGGCTGCTGGCCGGAGTCGATGCGGGCCTGGGTGCGGGCGGCGGCCTCCTCGATGCGCATCTTGGGGATGCCGTCGCTGATCGCCTGCGCCATCCCGCCGAGCTCGGTGACCTCGGTGATGTGGGCGCGGGCCCGGTCGGCCAGCTGGTGGGTCAGCCACTCCACGTAGTAGGAGCCGGCCCACGGGTCGATCGGGCGGGTGGTGCCCGACTCCTGCTGTAACAGCAGCTGGGTGTTGCGCGCGATGCGCGCGGAGAAGTCGGTGGGCAGCGCCAGCGCCTCGTCGAGGGCGTTGGTGTGCAGCGACTGGGTGTGGCCCTGGGTGGCGGCCATCGCCTCCACGCAGGTGCGCGCCACGTTGTTGAACGGATCCTGGGCGGTCAGCGACCACCCGGAGGTCTGCGAATGGGTCCGCAGCGACAGCGATTTGGGGTTCTTCGGGGCGAATTCGCCGACCAGTTCGCTCCAGAGCAGCCGCCCGGCGCGCAGCTTGGCGACCTCCATGAAGAAGTTCATCCCGATGCCCCAGAAGAACGACAGCCGGGGGGCGAACTTATCGATGTCCAGGCCGGCGTCGAGGCCGGCCTTGATGTAGTCCACACCGTCGGCCAGCGTGTAGGCCAGCTCGAGATCGGCGGTCGCCCCGGCCTCTTGGATGTGGTAGCCGGAGATCGAGATCGAGTTGAACTTCGGCATCTTCGCGCTGGTGTAGGCGAAGATGTCGGAGATGATCCGCATCGACGGCTTCGGCGGATAGATGTAGGTGTTGCGGACCATGAACTCTTTGAGGATGTCGTTCTGGATGGTCCCGGCGAGCTTCTCCGGCGGGACCCCCTGCTCCTCGGCGGCCACCACGTACAGCGCCAGGATCGGCAGCACCGCCCCGTTCATCGTCATCGACACGCTGACCGCGCCCAGGTCGATGCCGTCGAAGAGTTCGCGCATGTCCAGAATGGAGTCGATGGCCACCCCGGCCATCCCGACGTCGCCCTGCACCCGCGGGTGGTCGGAGTCATACCCGCGGTGGGTGGCCAGGTCGAACGCGACCGACAGCCCCTTCTGGCCGGCGGCCAGGTTGCGCCGGTAGAACGCGTTGGAGTCCGCGGCGGTGGAGAAGCCCGCGTACTGGCGGATCGTCCACGGCTGGTTGACGTACATCGTCGGATACGGCCCGCGCAGATACGGCGCCTCGCCGGGCACGCTGTGCAGCGGGTAGCCGTCGGCGACGACGGCGTCCCGGTCGGCCGCGGTGTAGACCGGGCGCACCACGATGTTCTCCGGGGTGTGCCAGTCGAGCTGCTCGCCGGTGTAGCCGTGGGCGGCGGCCGCGGCGGCCACATGCTCGGCGACTGCGGCGGGGGTGACCGGGTCGGGGCGGCGCTCGCCGTGCAGCGCGGCGTCGGCGAAACTGGGGATCCGGGTGGTGCTGGTGGTCATCGCGGCTAGGCTCCCAATCGGCTGAGCAGGCTCGACAACACCTCGACCGCATCGATTTTCGCGGTCAGATAGGCGTCGGGTGCGGGGTCGGCGTCGGTGACGGCGCTGGCCGGTCCGGCCAGACAGATGTGGTCGACCCCGGCGTCGCGGGCGGCGGCCACCACGGCGGCGGACTCCTGGCCGTAGCGGGTGTCGGCTCCGCACAGCACCGCCACCGGCGGCGACCCGGCGTCGCCGACCGCGGCGGCCACCGACTCGGCGGTCACGGTGCCGGGGTTGATCGCCTCGATGCCCCCGGCGGCCAGCAGGTTCGTCGCGAACGTCGCGCGCACGTTGTGTTCGGCCAGCGGACCCAGCGGCAGCAGCAGCACCTGCGGACGCGTACCACTGTCGCGCAGCCGGGCATCGGAGCGGTCCCGCAGCGCCTCGAAGCCGGCGGCGTAGCGGTGCACGGCCGGATCGCCGCCGACGGTCGGCAACGGCGGCTCGGCCAGGTTGGGGTACTCGTTGATCCCGGTGATCGCGGTGCGCCGGTGGGCGATGTCGTCGCGGCGGCGGGCGGCGACCGCGTCGATCTCGGCCAGCAGGTGCTCGCGGGCCGCGGCGAAGCCGCCGCGGGCCTCGAGGTCGGTGAAGTGCGCCCACGCCGCTTCGGCCAGCCGGGCGGTGAGATCCTCGACGAACCAGGATCCCCCGGCCGGGTCGAGCACCTGACCGAGATGGGACTCCTCGAGCAAAAGCAGCTGGGTGTTGCGGGCCATGCGGCGCGAGAAACTCACCGCCGTGTCCGGAAAGCCGCCCGGGATTTCCGCGTCGAAGGGACGCACCAGCACCGTGTCGGCGCCGCCGACCCCGGCGCCGAACGCCGCCAGCGTGGTGCGCAGCATGTTCACCCAGGGGTCGCGTTGGGTCATCATCGGTCGCGACGTCTCCACGTGGCAGGTCGCGGCGCCGGCGTCGGGCACCTCGAGCACCTCGGCGACACGCGCCCACAGCCGGCGCGCGGCCCGCAGTTTGGCGATGGTGAGGAACTGGTCGTCGTCGGCGGCGAAGCGGAAACTGATCTGGCCCATCGCCGCCTCGGTGGACAGTCCCGCCTCGGTGAGCGAGCGCAGGTAGTCCACCGCCGCGGCGATCACCGCGCCCAGCTCCCACCCGGCGTTGGCGCCGCGGTTGTGCAGCGCCGGGCCGTCGACGGTGATCGCGCGCACCCCCGCGGGCAACCGGGCGGCCACCGCCGCCAGCTCCGCGGGCGGCGGCGCCGGGCGCCCGCTGATCGGTGCGGTCAACGGGTCGGCGCCCAGGTCGATCGCCAGGGTGCGGGCCTGCTCGGCGGTGAGCGCCGCGACGCGCCCGCCCAGCACGTCGGCGACCGCGGTGTACTCGCCGGGCCCGGCGTTCTCCACCAGCACCGGCATCAACTCCAGGTACACGCCCTCCAGCAGCGTGCCGACCCGGTCGGCGGGCACCCCGTCGGCACCGACCCGCAGCACCAGGGCGCTGACCCCGTCGGCGAGGGCGCCGAGGACCGCGGCGTTGTCGGCGGGCGCCCCGGACTCGACGGGGAACACCTCGGCGACCTTCCAGCCGGAGCGCACGTCGCGCAGGGCGTCGCCGCCGCGGGTGAACGGCCACACCCCGGGCAGCGGCGCCTCCGGGAGCTCATCGAGCGCGGTGTAGAGCGGATGGATCGCGAACCCCTCATAAGTGGGGGCATCGAGTTCGCGTTCCGGTTCGGCGCCGAACTCGTCGGGCTCGCGGCGCAGGCTCTTCGCCAGCACCGCGGCCACCCCGCGCCGCCAGCGGGCGCGCGCCTGCTCCAGGTCGGCCTGTTCGGCGGGTACCTCGACTGACACCGGCGACTCCTGTTGTGATGATCACGGCCGGCCTCGCGGCGACCGTCCCGATGTTAACCAGGCTAATTCACCGCCGGGCGGGCCGACCGGGCCGCCTCGCCGCCGGCGCCGACCCGTACCCTGGCGTGGTGGCCACCACCGAGCTGCGCGCGATCTGGGCGACGCTGGTGGGCACCGCCGGGCAGCTGACCGGCCGCCGGGTGGCGGTGATCGCCGCGGCGGCCGCCGTGATCGTGACGGTGGTGGTGGCGGTGCCGGTGCCGACCGCGCTGCAGGTGCGCGACTGGGTGGGCGCGGCCGGGCCGTGGGTCCCGGCGGTGTTCTTCCTCGCCCACGCGGTGGTGACGGTGGCGCCGTTCCCGCGCACGGTGTTCACCTTCGCCGCCGGCCTGCTGTTCGGCGCCGGGCTGGGCGTGCCGCTGGCGGTGGCGGCCAGCACCGTCAGCGCCGTGCTGGCGCTGCTGCTGGTGCGCGCCACCGGATGGCGACTCGACCGGCTCGATGCGGTGGTCACCGGCGAGCGGCTGGCGACCCTGCAGGCCCGGCTGCGTGAACGCGGCTGGGCGGTGGTGCTGGCGGTGCGGCTGATCCCGGCGGTGCCGTTCTCGGTGATCAACTATGCGGCCGGGGCCTCCGCGATCCGGATGCGGCCCTACACGGTGGCCACCGTGGCCGGACTGACCCCGGGCACCGCGGCGTTGGTGCTGTTCGGCGACGCCGTCACCGGCCACCTCAACCCGGCGTTGGTGCTGGTGTCGGCGGGGATCGCCGCGTTCGGGGCGCTGCTGCTCGGCGACGAGGTGCGCCGCCACCGTCGCCACCGCGGCCTTGCGCCGGGAGCCGCACCGCCGGCGGCGCGGGCCGCGCTCACCCCCGAGAGAGGATGCTGATGGCACACTCACCGCTGGTCACGGTCGTCACCCGACTGCTGCGGTCGGCGCCGACGCCGAGCGCCATCCGCGGGTGCGGGCCCGGTTGCACGCGGTGCTCGACCGGACCGTGGGCGCCTCGGTCACCACGGTCGACACCGCACTGCCGATCGTGGCGGTGACGGTCGACACCGCAGCGCCCAGCGCGCTGAGCTGCGTGGTTCCTGTTAGGATCGGTGGATCGTGAACGGGGCGCAGCGCAGAACCTGGCGGCAGTTGGCCGCGGTGCTGACCCTTGTCGTCAGCGTGTGGGCCGGGGGACTCGGCTCCTCGCTGGCCCGCGCCCAGGCCGCGGTGGCGGCGCCGGTGACCGTCACCGCGCCGGTCGAGGCCGACCCGGCCCACCCCGACCTCAACGACGACACCACGCCGCACACCGACAGGGCGGTCGACTCGGCCCAGCCCACCCGCACCGTGTTGCCGCGGCTACGGGCCTCGGTGGCCGGACCCTCGGCCCCGCCGTCGGCGCTCACCGCCGCGGTGACCGCCCGGGTGGGGGCGCGCCAGGCGGGCAGACCCGCCACGCCCCGCGACGGGCGTCATCTGCTCACCCGCTTCTGCATTCTGCGTCGCTGATCGGCCGGCGCGCGGTTCTCGCACCGCCGCCGTCGCCTGCGCGTTCGCTGCGCCGAACGCGTCCCTGTGCCGTCCCCGCGTGACCCGGCCGCCCCGGTCGAACCCGCGCGACGGCATCCCCAGCCGATTCCGCGAGGAGAAACCCATGTTCTTAGCCCCGTTCGTGGGCTGTCGCGCCGCGGCGCGACAGCCCCTGCCCTCCGTGGAGGCCCGATGATGAGCTTCGCCGCCCTGCCCCCGGAGATCAACGCCACCCGTCTGTACACCGGCCCCGGATCGGCGCCGCTGCGGGCCGCCGCATCGGCCTGGTCGGCGGTGGCCGCCGAATTATCCACGGCGGCAGCCGGATACCACGTGACGATGGGCGAACTGCTCAGCACCTGGCGCGGCCCGGCGTCCGCGGCGGCGACGACGGCGCTGTCGGGCTACACCGGATGGTTGCGTCTGACCGCCGGGCACGCCGAGCAGACCGCGCTGCAAGCCCACGCGGCGGCCAGCGCCTACGAGGCCGCCCGTGCGGCCACCGTCGCGCCGCCGGTGATCGCGGCCAACCGGGCGTTGAACCTCACGCTGGTCGCCACCAACGTGCTGGGCCAGAACGCCGCCGCGATCGCGGCCACCGAGGCCCACTACACCGCGATGTGGGCGCAGAACGCGGCCGCCATGGAGGCCTACGCCGCCGCCTCGGCCGTCGCCACGGTGCTGCCGCCCTGGTCGTCGCCGACGCGGACCGGCGGTGTGGGCGACACCGTCGCCGCCGCGCCGGCCGCCCTGGCCGACACCGGCACCACGGCGGCGTCCACGGCGGCGTCGACGGCCGCGGAGTCCTCGCTGCCGAGCGGGCCGTGGGAGTCGTTCAACTGGCTCTCGCGCTTCGCCTCCGAGACCGGCAGCCACGTGCGCACCGTCGCCTCCAGCCTGGGGTTCGTGGTGGGGGCGGCGGGGCTGGCCAAGGGGGCGCTGACCACCGGGGCGGCCGGGGCGCTGGGCACCGCCGGGGTCAGCGGCACCGGAGCCGCCGCGGGTGCCGGTGGGCTCGCCGGCGGTGTCGGCGCCGGCGCGCCCCGGCTGGCCGCCACCGCCGGGCTGGGCCGCGCCGTGACGCTGGGCCCGCTGTCGGTGCCGCCGGCGTGGGGGGTGGCGCCCCCGGGTGCGCCGGTCCCGGCGGCCGCGGTGGCGCCGAGCAGCGCCACGACCTCCAACGCGATGCTGGGACCGGTCGGCGCACCGCTGGCGCCGCTGGCGGCCAACAGCAAAAACAGCACGCTGGGGCTGCCCGACACCCGCTATCTGGTGCGCCCCAAGATGTTGCCGGGGTGGCGCACCGGGGTGTAGCGCGGCGGCCGAGCGCCCGACCCGTTAGAACCGGACCTGCGGCGGGGTCTGCTGGCCTTCCGGGGCCTGGTAGAACGGCCGTCGGGTGACCCCGGCGACACCGACGAAGAACATCCAGGGGATGGTGACGACCCGCTGGTTGAGCGTGGCGACCGCGTCGTTGTAGTACTGGCGGGCGAACGCCAGCTGGTTCTCGGTGTCGGCGAGCTGGTCCTGCAGCTGCAGGAAGTTGGTGGAGGCCTTCAGGTCCGGGTAGTTCTCGGCGACGGCGAGCACGCCGAGCACCGCCCGGTCCAGCCGGTCCTGGGCCTGGGCCTTCTGCTCGACGGTGCCGCCGCCGGCGGCGGCGGCCGCCCCGGCGCGCGCGGCGGTGACCTCGTCGAACACCGCCCGCTCGTGGGCGGCATACCCCTGGACGGTGGTCACCAGATTCGGGATGAGGTCGGCGCGGCGAGTCAGCTGCACGTCGATGCCGCCGAGCGCCTCCTGCGCCGTCACATCCAGTCGGCGCAGCGCGTTGAACGCGCTGACCCCGAACCAGACCACCCCGATCAGGGCCACCAGGATCGCGATCAGCAGGACCGCGGTGGACGTCGTGGACATCGTTGCGTCGTCTCCTTCACTGTGCGGCCGGCCGGCGGGCCGGGCTGCGGGGTTACCAGGTTGCGCCGCCTCCGCCACCGCCGCGGCCCCACCTCATGCCGGCGCCCCCGGAGGTGGCCCGACGGTAGTCGCCCAGCGACGCCGCGACCGCCGAACCGAAGCCGTCGAGGGTGGCCGTGGCCCACCGCGTGCCCCCGGGCCCGCCGGGGACCAGCGGATACCACGGTGCGATGGGGGGCTCCCAGCCGGTGGCCATCCGGTATTTCGCCGCCCAGGCCTGCGCGGCCCCGAACGCCACCGCGTACGGGATGTAGGCGAGGTAGAGATCCCGGCGGGCGGCGAAGTCGAACCGGCGCTCCGCCGACGGGGTGGCCAGCAGCCGCCGGAACCCCGCCGCCTGCGCCCACAGGGAGCGGCCCGGGCCGGTGCGGCGGGTGCCCACCCCGGTGGCCAGCAACCCGATCCCGCCGACGGCGAAGGCCGCCGGCGGCAGGCCCCACATGGTCGGGCCCACCACCCCGGCGAACGCGACGACGGTGGCCACCAGCGCGGCGACCACCGCGAACCGACCGGTCCGCTCCCCCGCCGCCGTGACGATCAGGCCCTGGTCGCGCGCCCACCGGGCACAGTCGGCGGCCAGTTCGTCGCGGGCCCGGGCCACGGTGGCCGCGGCGTCGGGGCTGCCGTCGACGAACAGCGAGTGCCCGGCGGCGGCGACCCCCAGGTTCTGGCCGGCCCGGCGGCTGAGCGGGTCGATGCGCGCCCACCGGGCCGCGTCGACCAGCCCGGTCACCAGCCAGCGGCGCGCATCGACGATCTCCAGGCGCACCAGCCGGCGCTCGGCCAGGTGCAGCAGGGTGGCCACCAGGGCATGGTCCCCGGTGGTCTCGGCGACCAGATAGGCGCACTGGGCCGGCCCCAGCCCGCGCGGCGGCGCGTAGAGCACCGGGAACCCCGGTGCCGGTTCCCGCGAGCGGCGCATCCACCGATACCCGCCGGCCGCGGCCAGCAGCGTCAGCAACGCCACCAGCGTGACCGCCGGCACCGAGCGGCCCAGCACCGAGTCGTAGCGCACCGACCACGGCAGCCGGTGCTGCGACGGCAGCGGCACCGCCAGATCCACCCGCAGCGTCAACGGGGTGTGCGGGTCCAGGTGCTCGACGCCGACCCGCACCTGCTCGGTGCCGGCGCCGTCGATCGTGCACCGCGACCAAGCGTGCTCGCCGGCGGCGCACCCCACCAGCCCGGCCGGACCGGGCAGGCTCACCCGCACGTGGGCGGCGCGGATCCGCATCGGCCAGTCGCCGACCACGTTGTGGAAGAACGTCGCGCTCGGCCCGCCCGGGTTGTGTCCCTGCTCGACGGCCAGCCGGCCGGGTTGCGGGGCGACCAGCGCGCCGGTGAGCCGGTAGCGGATCGTGTAGGTGTGGCTGCCCGGCGCCAGCACGGTGTCGCGGTCCCCGATCTGGGCGACGTAGCTGCGCCCGTCGTCGCGCCACGAGTAGCGCACCGTGGCGGGGTGGCCGTCGCGGCGGACGTCGGTGACCGTCGGCACCGACCGCACCTGCGGGTCGGCGGGGTGGCCGATCGGGAAGAACCGGAAGATGCCGTGCCGGCCGGCCGGCAGGCGGACCGTGAGCGTCTCGGTGGCGCTCACGGTGCCGTCGGCGCCCACCCGGTAGTCGGCGTCGTAGTCGGTGATCTCGCTGTCGAGATCCAAGGTGGGGCTGACGAACGCGGCGGCGGCGCTGTCCCGGGCGACCGGCACGCACATCCCGAGCCCGGTCAGCACGGTCAGCACCGCCATCAGAGCCCACATCCGGGCGGTGGTCAACGGCCAGAACAGCCGGCGGAACCCGGCGTACAGCAGCGGCCCGACCCAGGCGGCCACCCTCAACACCAGCTGCACGCGTCACTCCCGTCCGACCGGACGATTTTGTCACGGCCGTCGCGGCGGCCGGCACACTTTTTCCGCGGCGGTCCGGGCCCGCGGCACCAACGGCTAATCTGACGTCTGTGTCAAAACGTCGCAGGACGCCGGCAAGGCGTTACCGCATCGACGTTTTCGGCCCGTTGGGTGCGCTGGTCACCCGCTGGCCGTGGGTGGTGATCGTCGGCTGGCTCGTTTTGGCGGCCGCGCTGCCCGCGGCGTTTCCGTCGCTGTCGGAGCTGGCCCGCAAGGATCCGGCCGCACTGCTGCCCGCCGACGCCCCCAGCTCGGTGTCGGCCCGCAAGATGAACGAGGCGTTCCACGAGTCGGCCACCGGCAACACGCTGGTGCTGGTGCTCACCGACCGCGACGGGCTCACCGCCGAGGACGAGGACGTCTACCGCCGGCTGGTCGACCGCCTCGCCGATGACCTCAGCGACGTGGTGCAGGTGCGCGATTTTTTGAGCACCCCCGCGCTGCGGCCCGCGCTGAGCAGCGAGGACGGCAAGGCCTGGCTGCTGCCGGTGGAGTTGGTCGGTGAGCTGGGCTCGCCGCGCTCCTACACCGCCACCACCCGGGTGACCCGCATCGCCGAGACCACCGTGGAGGGGTCGGCGCTGCACGTGGACATCACCGGTCCGGCGGCCACCGTGCGCGACGTCGGCGCGGTGGGTGCGCTCGACCAGCGGCGCATCGAGGTGGCGATGGCGGTGCTGCTGCTGGTGATCCTGCTGGTGATCTACCGCAATCCGGTCACCATGCTGGTGCCGCTGGCGACGATCGGGGTGGCGCTGGCCACCGCCCAGGGCGTGATCGCCGGGCTCGGTCTGCGCGGTCTGAGCATCACCGCCCACACCGTCGCGCTGGTGACGGCGCTGGTCGCCGGGGCCGGCACCGACTACGCGGTGTTTCTGATCAGCCGGTTCCACGATTTCCGGCGCGGCCGGCACGGCCCCGACGTCGCGGTGCGGCAGGCGCTGGGCGGGATCGGCAAGGTGATCGCCGCGTCGGCGGCGACCGTGGCGATCACGTTCTTCGCGATGGGGTTCACCCGGCTGGCGGTGGTGTCGGCCACCGGGGTGGCGTTGGCGGTCGCGGTCACGGTGTGCTTCGCCGCCGCGGTGACGTTTCTGCCCGCGCTGCTGGTGGTGATGGGCCGGCGCGGTCTGGTCGCGCCCCGCCGGGCGGTCACCGGGGGGCTGTGGCGGCGCTCCGGGGCCCGCATCGTGCGCCGGCCCGGCCGGTACCTGGCCGCGAGCCTGGTGGTGCTGATCGCCCTGGCCGGGCTGGCCAGCATGGTGCGCTACAACTACGACAGCCGCACCGCGCTGCCGGCGTCGGCGCCGAGTGTGCACGGCACCGACGTCATCGACCGGCATTTCCCGGCCAACAGCATCACCCCGGAGTTCATCTTGATCTCCTCGCCCCGGGATCTGCGCACCCCCCGGGCGTTGTCCGATCTCGAACAGCTCGCCCGGCGGGTCAGCCAGCTGCCCGACGTGGAGGCGGTGCGCGGCATCACCCGGCCCACCGGCAAACCCCTCGAACAGGCGCGGCTGTCGTTTCAAGCCGGCGCGGTCGGCGACAACCTACACGACGCCGCCAGCACCATCAACGACCACGCCGACGACCTGCAGCAGCTGGCCACCGCCGCCGACCTCATCGCCGACGCGTTGGCCACCTTGAACACCCAGGCCGACGAGACGATCCCGGCCGTGCGGGATCTGGTCGAGGCCCTGGCCTATCTGCGCGGCAGCTGGCAGCAGGCCGGCGACGCGCTGGAGACCGGGGTGGACAACGCCGCCGACGCCACCGACGCCGCGGCCGCCGAATCCGACGACGTGGTCATGCTGCTGACGTTGATGCGGGCCGCCGGCGAGACCGTCGAGCAGAACCTCGACGGCACCCCGCAGGATTTCCGCTGGATGGATTCGGTGCTCGACGGGCTCAACACCAGCACCATCTGCTCCGAGGAGCCCTCGTGTGCGCGGGTGCGGGACTGGCTGGCGCGGCTGGTGACCGCCCGCGACGAGGGCCGGCTGGACAACGCCGCCGATGCCGGCCGGCGGCTGCGCGATACCCCCGAGGGCCAGCGCCTGGAATCGGCGGTGGACAACCTGCGCGACACCCTCGACGAGACCGGCGACGCGCTGGAGACCACCGGGCTGGCCACCGAGGAGGGCACCGACGACGACCTGGAGGCGATCCGCCGAAGCACCGACCTGCTGTCGGTGGCCAGCCGGCAGGTGGCCCTCGGGGTGCGCATGCTCGTCGACCAGGTCACCGCGATGGGCCTGGACCTCGCCGACGTCTCGGCGTTCCTGCAGGGCATCAAGAGCGAAGCCTCCGCCCCGTCGATGTCCGGTTTCTACATCCCCGCGCAGTACCTGGCCGAGAAGGACTTCCAGCAGGCCGCGCAGTTCTACGTCTCCCCCGACGGACACACCGTGCGCTACGCGGTGCAGACCGGTCTCAACCCGTTCAGCACCGCCGCGATGGACCAGGTCGACACGATCTTGGCCACCGCCCACGACGCCCAGCCGAACACCACCCTCGCCGATGCCGACGTGTCGATGAACCGGGGGTCGGTGACGTTGCGCGACATCCGCGACTACTACACCCACGACCTGCGGTTCATCATCGTGGTGACGATCGCGGTGGTGCTGGTGATCCTCAGCCTGCTGCTGCGGGCGATCGTGGCGCCGCTGTACCTGGTCGCCTCGGTGGTGCTGTCCTACCTGGCGGCGCTGGGCGTCGGGGTGCTGGTCTTCCAGTATCTGCTCGGCCAGCCGCTGTACTGGGCGCTGCCCGGCCTGGCGTTCATCATCCTGGTGGCGGTCGGGGCCGACTACAACCTGCTGCTGTTCGCCCGGCTGCGCGAGGAGTCCGGGCGCGGGGTGCGCACCGGGGTGCTGCGCACCGTGGCCGCGACCGGCGGGGTGATCACCGCGGCCGGGGTGATCTTCGCGGCGTCGATGTTCGGGATGCTGGCCGCCAGCCTCACCACCCTGGTGCAGACCGGATTCGTCATCGGGGTGGGGCTGCTGTTGGACACGTTCGTGGTGCGCACCCTGACCGTGCCGGCGCTCGCCGCGCTGCTCGGCCGCACCAGTTGGTGGCCGTCACGACCGCGTCGAGGGGCACCGATGGGCTAATATGGGGCCTGCTTTCCCCCTCCGACGGCCCGAAAGGCATGACCGCGATGGCCCATCCCCTGTTCCGTCGGTGGTTGACCAATGCGGTGGCACTGCTCGCCGCGGTGGCGCTGACCGTGCTGCTCGCCGGCAACATGGCCGGCTCCGGGGTCGACAGCCTCGCGGCCCCCGCGGCCGACGACCCTGCGGCGGCCGCCGAGCCGGCCGTGGCCCTCACCGCCGAGGGCGACCTGCTCGACCGGTGGCGCGAGGTGCTGCGCAACCCCGGGGCGAAGTCCGGGATCGCCGCGGTCAGCGGGCTGCGCAAGCCGATCCTGCCCAGCGGCAGCACCGACGGGCTGCACAGCCTGGTGCAGATCGTGGTGCCGCAGCTGCTGCCCGAGGGCTACAGCGACACCCGCCGCTACGCCGTCACCACCGCCTTGGACCTGCTGTTCACCCCGTTGAGCAACATCGTCGCCGGGGGCCGCTGGGGCGCCTACATCAGCCCGCTGGTGGCGTTGGGCAACACCGCCGCGGCGGTCGTGGGCGATCTCAGCGGGGAGAGCCCCGACATGACGGCCGCGGCCTGGGATCTGGCCCACCTGCCGACCAACCTGTTCGGCGCCTACCGCAACGGCGCCGACCTCAACCTGGCGCCGCTGGCCCGGATGTTCACCAACGCGGGCATGCTGCCGGAGGAGTTCGACGCCAGTTCACTGCACATCGGGTTCGGCGGACACTCCAGCAAGACCCCGGGGCTGCGGGGCCACCTTCCGCGGGTGGGGGCGCTGAGCCAGGTGCTGCGCCACGTCACCCTGGGACTGCCGCTCTAAGCGCGGTCGACGCCGGCCGGGACCGGCGGACCCCTTATTCATTCATATATTGCGATATGTTTATCCACGGGGTAGTCTTCGGGCATGACTGCGACCGAACACCGCACCCACCGCCATCCCGAGCACACCCACGGCCCCGGCTGCGGGCATGAGGCGATCCCGCACGGCGATCACGTCGACTACCTGCACTACGGGCACCGACACGCCGCCCACGGCGACCATTACGACGAACACTGACCGCTGCCGCCGGCCCCCGGTAGGGTCGGGCCATGGGATCGTCCGTCTCCGGTGATCGGTTGGCCGACTACTCATTTGACGCGCTGACCCCGGCCCGGCTGCGGGACCGCAACACCGTCAAATGGAACCGGTTCGACCCCGACGTGCTGGCGCTGTGGATGGCCGAGATGGACTACCCGACCGCGCCGCCGGTGCTCGAGGCGATCCGGGCCGCGGTGCAGCGCGAAGAGTTCGGCTACCCGCGTTTCGGGCATGACGCGCTGCCGCTGGCGACCGCCGACTGGTGTGCGCACCGCTACGGCTGGACCGTGGACCCCGAGGCGGTGGCCGTCGTCGCCGACGTGCTCAAGGGGGTGGAGCTGGCGATCGCCTTCCTGACCCGGTCGCAGAGCCCGGTGGTGTTGCCGGTGCCGGCCTACATGCCGTTCTTCGACGTGCTGCAGGTGGCCGGACGCACCCGCGTCGAGGTGCCGATGGTGCGCGACGCCGCCGGGCGCTACGAGCTGGATCTCGACGCGGTCGCCGCGGCCTTCGCCGCCGGGGCCGGCTCGATCATCCTGTGCAACCCGTTCAACCCGCTGGGCACGGTGTTCACCGCCGCGGAGCTGGCGGCGGTGGTCGACCTCGCCGCCGCCCACGGCGCGCGCGTCATCGCCGACGAGATCCACGCCCCGCTGGTCTACGACGGCCGTCATGTGCCGGCGGCGTCGGTGTCGGCGGCCGCCGCCGAGACCGTGGTGAGCGTGATGTCGGCGTCCAAGGCGTGGAATCTGCCGGGCCTCAAATGCGCCCAGCTGATCCTGTCGAACCCCGCCGACGTCGCGGTGTGGCACCGGCTGAACTGGCTGAACTGGATGGGCGCCTCCACCGTCGGCATCGCGGCCAACCTCGCCGCCTACCGCCACGGCGGGCCGTGGCTGGACGCGGTGCTGGGCTATCTGCGCACCAACCGCGACCGGGTCGCCGACACGCTGCCCGCACGGGTGCCGGGACTGCAGGCGACCCGACCGGAGGGCACCTATCTGGCGTGGCTGGATCTGCGCGCGCTGGATCTGCCCGAGGAGCCCGCCGGCTACCTGCTGCGCCGCGCCCGGGTGGCGCTGAACCCCGGCGTCCCGTTCGGCGCGGGCCACGGCTGTGCCCGACTCAACTTCGCCACCACCCGGGCGATCCTGGACCGGGCGATCGAGGCGATCGCTGCGGCGCTGAGCACCCGGTAGCGCGCCTCAGCCGTCCCGGCGCCGCGGCGGCCCGGCGGCGGTCATCGCGGCGAACGTCACCAGCAACGTCGCCGCCGGCACGGTGTTGAGCACCCGGTCTTTGACCCGCACGTGGGCGGCGACCGCGAGCACGAAGTACAGCGTCAACGCCGCGGTGGTCAGCCGGCCCAGCCGGGGCAACCGCGACGCCGACGCCAACCCGAGTGCGGAGGCCACCTTCACCGCCGGCAGCACCGGGCGCACCTGCGCGGGCACCCCCAGCGTGTCGAGGGACTCGGCGATGTAGGGCACCGGGATCGCGCAGGCGACGGCGTCGCCGGCCTGCAGCACCGCCAAACCCCGGTAGGTCTTCGAAGAGGTGAGCACGCTCATGGCCCGATCCTAATCCGCATCCGGCGACCGACCGGACTGCAGCTGCTGCGGTCCGGGCACGCTGCCCTCCACCGGGGTGCGGGCGTCGGCCTCGGCCTTGGCGACCGCCTCGGCGATCGCCGGGTCGGTGCGGGTGTGGAACCAGTCGGCGACCTCCTCGGAGTCGTCCTCGGGTTTGGGCAGATCCTCCTCCACCGGCGACGGCTCGTAGCGGAACACCCCGTCCTCGCCGGGGGCGCCGAGCAGCTTGGTGAAGCCTTGCAGCGCGCTGCCGAAGTCGCTGGGGATCACCCACATCTTGTTGGCCTCCCCCTTGGCCATCTCCGGCAGCACCTGCAGGTACTGGTAGGCCAGCATCTCCGGGGTGGGGCGGCCGGCCTTGATCGCCGCGAACGTCTTCTCGATCGCCTTGGCCTGCCCCTGCGCCTGCAGATAGGCCGCGGCCCGCTCCCCCTGGGCGCGCAGCATCCGCGACTGCCGGTCGGCCTCGGCGGACAGGATCGCGGCCTGCTTGGCCCCCTCGGCCTCCAGGATCTGGGACTGCTTTTGGCCCTCGGCCTGTTTGATCGCCGACTCGCGCTGGCCCTCGGCGGTCAGGATCATCGCCCGCTTCTCCCGGTCGGCCTTCATCTGCTTCTCCATCGAGGCCTGGATCGACGGCGGCGGGTCGATGCTGCGCAGCTCCACCCGGGCCACCCGCAGCCCCCAGCGGCCGGTGGCCTCGTCGAGCACCCCGCGCAGCTGGCGGTTGATCTGGTCACGGGAGGTGAACGTCTCCTCCAGCGTCATACCGCCGACCACGTTGCGCAGCGTGGTGGTGGTCAGCTGCTCCACCCCGACGATGTAGTTGCTGATCTCATAGACCGCCGCCTGCGGGTTGGTGACCTGGAAGTAGACGACCGTGTCGATCGCCAGGGTCAGGTTGTCCTCGGTGATCACCGGTTGCGGGGGGAACGACACCACCCGTTCGCGCAGGTCCACCCGGGCCCGGATGCGGTCGATGAACGGCATCAGCAGGGTCAGCTGCCCGCTGACGGTGCGGCTGTAGCGGCCGAGCCGTTCGATCACCGCGGCCTCGGCCTGCGGGATCAGCGCCACCGATTTGACCACCACGATGATCGCGAAACCGACCAGGATCGCCAGGACCACCAGACCCGCCATTGTGTCCTCCTCTTGCCGGCCGGGGCGGGCGCCCCGGGTGGGGGTTTACGTCTGCCAGACCACCGCGGTGGCCCCGTCGATCGCCATCACCGTCACCCGGTCACCGGGGGCGTAGACGTCGCCGTCGTTGAGGGGGCGGGCACTCCAGACCTGCCCGTCGAGCAGCACCCGCCCGCCGCGGCCGGCCACCTGCTCGACCACCTCGGCGTCCCGGCCGGTCAGCGCCTCGATGCCGGTGCGCGGTGCGGTGTCGCGGGCCAACCGGCGGCGCAACGCGGGGCGCACCCCGATCAGCAGCAACACCGACACCACCAGGAAGACCACGCCGTCGGCCCAGACCGGCCAGCCCAGCAGCGCACTGGACCCGGCGGCCGCCAGGGCGCCCCCGCCGAGCATCAACAAGAACATGTCCCCGGTGAGGGCCTCGGCGCCGGCCAACACCAGCGCGCCGAGCAACCAGAGCAGGGCCGGGGGCATGACCCCACACTATCGTGCCGGCGGCGGGCACGGAGCCACCAATTACACTGCGGTCATCATGTGGTGTGTGAGCGGATCGCTGGCGCTGTGGGCGAACGCCTGGCTCGCCGGGCGGGCCGCCCCCGACGACGTGCTCGACGCGTTATCGGCCTGGGCGCCACGGCATTCGCTGGCCGTTCACGACGCGGTGAGCGCCGGCCGCGCCGGCCTGGGGCTGCCCGACGGACAGGCCGGCGGCCCGATGGCGGTGCTGGCGACGATCCGGCGCGCGGCGAGCGCACCGGGCGCCCACGTGGGGCTGCTCGCCCCGATCCCCGGCGACGTGCGCGGGCTGCCCGCCGGCACCGCGTTCGCCCGCCAGGCCCTCGACGCCGGTGAGGCGGTCACGGTCAGCACCGGCGACACCCTGATCGGACTGGTCCCCGAGGCGTCCGGGCCGCCGGGCGGCGGCGAGGACCCCGAAGTGCGCTGGACGGTCCACGTCCTGTCGGCACCGCCGGTCAGCGAGCACCCTGCCTTGGGGGCCGCCGAGTACGCGTTGCGGGACGCGGTGCGCACCGCCGCCGACACCCTCGGCGGCATGATCGCCGCAGCGCCGGACACCGACGCCGACCCCCGCGCGCTGGTCGAGGATCTGCTCGACGACGTCCGCGCCCATCGTCTGCCCGGGCACTGCCCGGCCCGGGCCCTGCGGGTGCTCGAGCAGGCCGACCGGGTCGAGGCGATCCGGCTGGTCGGCGCCGAACTCGCGCCCAGCGGCACCCAGTCGTTCTCCCAGGCGCGCATCACCGACGACACGCTGCGCGAGCTGGCCGCCGGGGCGCGGACCGCCCGGCTGGCCGCGGTGGCCGCGATCCTCGCCTCGGCCCGCTCGGGTTAGCCGCGACAGGCCGGGGCGCAGGGGGCGCCGTTGACACTGGCCCCCTGCAGCTCCACCGGGTCGGCCCCGCCGGCCCGCAGCGGCGGACGACCGTAGCACACCTCGTCGATGAGCCCGACCACCAGCCGGGCGAACCGGCGGTCGGCGCCGGGGGTGCCCGCCCGCGCGAACGCGATGCCCGCCCGGTCGGCCTGCTCGCGCAGTTCGTGGTCGAGGTCCCACACGACCTCGATGTGGTCGGCGACGAACCCGATCGGGCAGACGATCACCGCGGTGGTGCCGGCGTCGGCCAGCGCCGCCAGGTGGTCGCCGACGTCGGGCTCCAGCCACGGCACCCGCGGCGACCCCGAACGCGACTGCCACACCACGTCGTGGTCGGTGTGCCCGGCCGCGGCGGCCACCAGGGCGGCCGCCGCGGCGACCTGCCGGGCGTAGAGCCGGTCGCCGCACCAGGACTCGGCGGCCAGCGGGATGGAGTGCGCGGTGAACACCAGCCGCGCGCTCGGCCGCACCGCGGCCGGCAACGTCGCGGCGGCCGCGGTGATCGCGTCGGCGAACCAGCCGACGAAGGCGGGATGATCGAAGAAATGCCGCAGCTTGATCAGATCGGGCGCGTCGGGCCCCACCGACGCGCGCGCCCGCGCGATGTCGTCGACGTACTGGCGGCAACTGGAATAGCCGCCCCACGCCGAGGTGGCGAACACCGCCGCGCGGCGCACGCCGTCGGCGGCCATGGCGGCCACCGCGTCCTCGATGTAGGGCCGCCAGTTGCGGTTGCCGAAATACACCGGCAGGGGGGTTTCGTCGCGCAGCGCCGCGATCAGCGCCCGGTTGATCGCGTTGATCGGCGACACCCCACCGAAGTGCTGGTAGTGCTCGGCGACCGCGTCGAGGCGGGCGGCGGGCACCGCCCTGCCGCGGGTGACGTTGTCCAAAAACGGCCGCACCTGCTCGGGGCCCTCCGGGCCGCCGAACGACAGCAGCAGCAGCGCGTCGAACTCCACCGGCGCGCCCGCTACAGCAACTGGGTGTGCGCGCCGCCGTCGGCGTAGATCACGGTGCCGGTGGTGGCCGGCAGCCACTCGGAGAGCACCGCGCAGACCGTCTTGGCCACCGGGGTGGGGTCCTTCATGTCCCAGCCGACCGGGGCGCGCTGATCCCAGCCCTCCTCGAGCAGCTTCATCTGCTCGCCGGCCTCCTCGCCGAGCCTACCGCCGACGATCGCGCTCATCGCCAGGGTCCGGATCGGGCCGGCCGCCACCAGATTGGAGCGCACGCCGTACGGGCCGGCCTCCCGTGCGACGAACCGGTTGACCGATTCCAGGGCGCTTTTGGCGACCGTCATCCAGTTGTAGGCCGGCATCGCCCGGCTGGGGTCGAAGTCCATGCCCACGATCGAGCCGCCCGGGTTCATGATCGGCAGCACCGCCTTGGCCAGCGCGGCATAGGAGTAGGCCGAGATGTGGATGCCCTCGGCGACGTCGTCGTAGGGGGCGTCGAGGAACGGGTTGACGCCCATGCCGCTTTCGGGCATGTAGCCGATCGAGTGCACCACCCCGTCGAGTTTGTTGTCGGCGCCGATCACCTCGCCGATCCGGTCGGTCAGCGAGGCGAGGTGGTCGTCGTCTTTGACGTCGAGCTCCAACAGCGGCGCCGGTTCGGGCAGCCGGTCGACGATGCGCTGGATCAGCCGCATGCGGTCGTAGCCGGTGAGCACCAGCTGCGCACCCGCCTCCTGGGCGACCCGCGCGATGTGAAACGCGATCGAGGAGTCGGTGATGATCCCGGTGACCAGGATGCGCTTGCCGTCGAGAACGCCTGCCATGTCAGTCCTTTACCTTGAATCGATTCGGTCTCTTAGTGGCCCATCCCCATGCCGCCGTCGACGGGGATCACCGCGCCGGCGATATAGCCGGCGTCCTCGGAGGCCAGGAAGCTGACGGCCCCGGCGACCTCGGCGGCGGTGCCGATCCGCTTCGCGGGGATGAACTCCAGCGCGCCGGCCTGGATCCGCTCATCGAGCGAGCGGGTCATGTCGGTGTCGATGTAGCCGGGAGCCACCACGTTGGCGGTGACGTTGACCTTGGACAGTTCACGGGAGATCGAGCGGGCCATCCCGATCAGGCCGGCCTTGGCGGCCGCGTAGTTGGCCTGGTTGCCGATGCCCCAGGTGCCCGAGACCGATCCGATGAAGATCATCCGGCCGAACCGCTTCTTCTGCATGGTGCGCGATGCGCGCTGGGCCACCCGGAACGCGCCGGTCAGGTTGGCGTCGATGACTTTCTGGAACCTCTCCTCGGTCATCCGCATGAGGAACGCGTCAGCGGAGACCCCGGCGTTGGCGACCACGACCTCCACCGGGCCCTGGTGCTCCTCGACCGCGGTGAACGCCGCGTCGACGGCCGCGGAGTCGGTGACATCGCAGACGACGCCGAACAGTCCCTCCGGCGCGCCGGAACCGCGGTGGGTCACCGCCACCTTGTGGCCGTCGGCGGCCAGCCGGCGGGCCACCGTCAGCCCGATTCCGCGGTTGCCTCCGGTGACCAGCACCGAACGGGACACAAACGGGGGTGCACCGGCGGCGTCGCCGGTCGTGTTGCTCTCGGTCACCGGATCAACTTATCGTCTCCGCCGCCGGGCGGCCCGCCGGGGCCGCTCAGGCGGGCAGTCGGCGGTTGATCAGCAGCCCGGCCACCGCCGCCAGCGCCAGCACCACCGCGCCCAAGCGCAGCCAGCCGGCGCTGGCGTCGCCCTTGATCGTCTCGTAGCCGATCTGGTTCTGCAGGTTGTCGTAGACCTGTTGGAGCTGCTCGAGGCTCGAGGCGGTGTAGAAGGTGCCGTCGGACAGGTCGGCGATCTTGTGCAGCGAGTCGTCGTCGACCGGGACCGGTTGGCGCTGCCCGTTGATCTCCACATAGCCGTACCGGGTGCCGAACGAGATCGTCGAGACCGGCACCCCCTGGTCGCGGGCGGCGCGGGCCGCGGTGAACCCGCCGCGCGGGTTGTCCGGGTTGGGCGGCACGGTCTCCTTGCCGTCGGAGAGCAGCACCACGCGCGCCGGCGGCGGGCCCTCCCCGCCGCCGATGACCGCCCCGACGGTGGCGATCGCCTGCAGCGCGGTGAAGATCGCCTCCCCGGTGGCGGTGCGCTCCTCGAGTTGCAGCTTGTCGATCGCGGCCTTGGTGGGGGCGCGTTCGGTGGTCGGCGACACCAGGACCGACGCGGTGCCGGCGTAGGCGACCAGGCCCAGGTTGATCCCGGGAGTCAGCTCGTCGGCGAACTCCTTGGCGGCCTCCTGCGCGGCGGCCAGCCGGGTCGGCTCGACGTCTTTGGCCTGCATCGACAGCGATACGTCGATGACCAGCATCACCACCGCGCGGTTGCGCGGGATCCGTACGTCGTTGGTGGGGCCGGCCATCGCGACGGTGAACAGCAGCAGCGCCAGGACCAGCAGCAGCGCCGACAGGTGCCGCCAGCGCGACGGTCGTTTGGGGGCGACCGATTCCAGCAGCTCCATGTTGGCGAAACGCAGCATCCGACGCTGCCGCGCCCGCTGGGCCACCAGGTACAGCGCGGCCAGGCCGG
>Ga0079225_10000406_pt1 | contig 23277 bp, 40 predicted proteins | sample Poulit2012_FD_76344 | JGI IMG/M metagenome (GOLD analysis project Ga0079225, IMG submission 76344) | Agricultural soil microbial communities from Georgia to study Nitrogen management - Poultry litter 2012 | ecosystem: Environmental > Terrestrial > Soil > Agricultural land | place: USA: Georgia... | reverse complement strand
GTTTTTAATCAGTTTATGCGCTTCCTGACCACCTTTATTTTTGTGGTAGGTCGCAAACTCGTTTAACTTTTCGTGTAATTCAACCAAGTTCTCTGTATTTAGTAAATCCATAATAATAACTGCACACAACACTGTATAAAATCAAGTGGGGCTGTGTGCTTATTTTGACCACTTCTGCTGTTTAATTAGTTTTGTGCAAGTCGGGACGTGTTTGCAGTTCAATCCCCACCTGCTTTTATACTTTTACCGTTCTTTCAATTCTCAACTATTCGACTTTTTCGAATAGTTCAAAAAAAAAAACCAGAACCCCTGTCCCTAAATCCAACACTGGTTAATAATATTTGGGGTTCTGGCTTAGGAGCAAGGGGCAGGATTCGAACCTGCAATTTGTACGCTCAACTTGAGTGCCACCCCATGGATTGCGAGTTTGTATCTTACGTTTACCACGCTGCACGTATCATTAGGCTTTTAGCGTCTACCATTTCCGCCACCCTTGCTATAAATGGCCTGAGCTTCCCCAGGCCTACATTTAAGGAAATTAAGCAGGTTCAAACCCTGCAACTTTAAAATCTTTAGTACACTCCCGACACCGGGCATCAAATTCTGTATCTTCACCATCCTCTACCTCCGTAAATTGTGCAAACCGATCAGGATTAAAGAGTGTAGAGTATCCTACGAAACAGTGGGGACATCTAACCTCGTAGATTATATTGACCCACCCTTTAATGGTTTTCACATCTGCCATATCACTTCATTTAGATAGTAAATATACGCAAATAATAGCGATATTAGTAATATAATAATGATATAAGATAGCATGGAACTTATTTTGTCTATTCTATATCTTATATCAGCTAATGCATATCCTAAGATGAATCCTACTACCGATAAATAAACTAACCCAATCATGTTATTTTGTAATTTATAATGTTTCTATCCTCTTTCAATTGCTTCTCTAATTTACCCCACGTTATGGGGAACTTTATCCGGGCAAAATCTTGATTTATACTGATCCGGTGTTTACCACATTCTGATACCAGATATAGTAAAGTACCGTCTATTAGATATAACGTAAATACCGTAGATTTTGATATGCTCATGTCATATAAATTGTTTTGTGTATCGGGTTTAAACTTAACTTTACCTTCCGTTGACAACGTTCTACTCATTACACGTAATTTTCTATGTTAGTGATTTTATCTTCGCCTATACGTAAATCAACTCCGGTAGCTAGTCCATTTCTCAATAAATGTCTTATAGCTCCCCAGGTAGCTCCATTGGCTACCCCTTCCTTCGTGAATAACCTAAGGATCATATCTTCGTAGCTTAGTATTATTAAGTTGTTGCGAACCACCTCAATAGTCCAAGAACTATCCAATGGGATGTTTTCTAAGTGTTTGATTACTGTTTTCATTACAAGTATTTTTTGATGTCTACATTAGTGTATAGATTACCGACCCATAGTGAAACACGTTCACTATCTAGTAATGTTTGTTTTAGATCCTCCCACCTACAAGGAAACTTAATAGGCGTGTACGACGGTGTAAAACTGATTGTGTATTCTTCCACGTCTGTAAAGACTTGAATAGTAGGCCAAGATACATACCGCACACCCCATAAGTGGTTTAACCCCATTAATGTTACCGCATTTAATTTCATTTTATACTCTTTAAAAATGTTTTCAAATCTTTGATATCCTCCCGACTATCCACCTTTAGGATAGATTTGGTGATTGAACCATCCATAATACCACTTTTCAGAGCTTCCCATGTGATCGGCGCTCTAAGGTAAGTATCTTGCCTAATGTACAAATGATACACGTGAGAGCTATCCCGGGCTGTTAGCGATACAGCATCCCAGTTAATACTTTCTACCGCCCACTCCATGTTAGGATCCATATTCTTTACAACATGTCTAACATCATTGTACCTCAGATACTCTTTTAAATCAGGTAACTTCTCTGACCTAGTACCATCCGGGTTCTGGATCAATACTTTCGGGCTTACGATTCTATCGTTGGCCAGGATCTCCTTTTTAATACTCCCCCAATCAAACGACATTAAGTTCGCCTGCCTGGTGTTTATATCTAAAATGAAATGAAAGCCCTTCTCTACACAACTCATTTGTATAGAGGTGCTGATACTATCTACCGACCATTGAGTAGATTCGGGCATGTCTGTTAAAACTTGCAATGACTTCATGTTTCTAAGTTTTTTTTTAGATGAAAAATAACTCTACAGCGATTTCCTTCAATCGCTCCATTACGTAATCTGAAACTTCCAGTTCGTCCCCTTCATAGAATACTTCAATATCGTCCACTAACAGATCCAGCTTATTGTCATAAGTGATCCTGTAGGTGTAGTAGATATTGTAAGCGTAGTCATTTCGCTCAATGTGAAGGACATCTGATTTCCAGTAATTTAGTTCTAATACTTCTATTTGGTGACTTGCTACTAACATAATAATACAATGTTTAATTTATGGTATTTATTGCGTGAAGTTGAATAATTTTTATAAAATACGGTGGCGTATTTTTCAAATAGCTAAAACTGGTTTTCCAAATGAGGATTTGGTTATTAGCTTATTTAGGTACTATAATGTCTTATTAGGGGTATTTATTGCGTGAAGTTGAATAATTTTTATAAAATAGGATTTTTAGGCAAAATCGATTACATGGAATTTTGCGGGCCATTGGGCTAAATGCTAGGCTGGTCTTTGATTGTAGCGCTTTGATAACAGGATCCAGGATAAAAGGATCCAGGATAAAAGGATCAAAGGTAACCAGGATCCAGGATAAAAGGATCCAGGATAAAAGGATCCAGGATAAAAGGATCAAAGGTAACCAGGATCCAGGATAAAAGGATAACAGGATCCAGGATCAAAGGATAACGGATCCAGGATAAAAGGATCAAAGGATAAAAGGATAACGGATCCAGGATAAAAGGATCAAAGGATAAAAGGATAACGGATCCAGGATAAAAGGATAAAAGGATAACGGATCCAGGATAAAAGGATCAAAGGATAAAAGGATAACGGATCCTAACACCAGGACAAAAAAAAAAGCGTCGATGAGTAACTACTCATCGACGCTTTTTATCTCTACAATATCAGTACTACAGCAAAAAGCTGTTAAATAGTACTATCTCTTGTTCATCCTCACATGTGGTGATTTCGTTTACTTTTTCCATTAAATCACCCTCTGGTACGATATACCCAGATACTCCCGTATTTGTCGCTGAACCTACTAAAAATATTATAGGACCAGCACAAAAATAATCAGTACAATATTTTTTTATACTCTCTCGGTATGGATGCACATCATTATAATTAAGCCATCCACCAGCTATTACTTTTTCTATTATCTCGTATAGTTTCATATCACTAGATTTATGATTCTAAAAAATGTATGATATCAGACATCATACTCTCCCAGGCCACCCAGACAGCCCAGTTCTTGTAAGATACTTCTTCATTTATCGGACAATAAGGATTAACTATCTCCAGGCCCTCATTATTGAGGTAGTCAAAATAACGGTGTATGCGACCGCTATTTTGGTTATAAATTTTTTCTGTCTCATTATAATACGTGAGTCCCGGGATACCAGACTCTGCAGAGATATAATCATCGGGCCACCTCCTTAAATCGGCCCATGGTACACCACCAGAGTTTAGTAAATTGTTGAATAGTTCCGGATGGCTGCAAGTAGCTAAAAAATCTTTTTTAAACTTCATTTTGTTAGTTTTTTGTTTAGTAAAATTATTATTCTGAACATACCCAGAGATCCATATCCTGGTACAGATAACCATTATCTGCACACTCTGCATTATCCAATATGTGATCCCAAGCAAACCAGTATTCATCCTGGTCAGGACCATCTTTTAAAATCTCTAATTCGTCGATTAACTCCGATGAGTTAATTAAAATATCTGCGTGATCTTCTGCAAATTTTTGTGGTATGTATACACCTAAACTCCCATCAATTAATAACTTCATTTTGTTGCTTTTTTTTTTGTTGTTTAAAAATTTAATCCTCTGGGTATGTTAATGCTATGTACACCATACCCGCAATGCCTACCAGTAGGCAGACAGTTACAAATATTACTGCTATGGAATATAAAACTTCACTGTAATTCATTTTGCTGTTTTTTTTTTGTTATCAATGATTCAAATATAAGCCCACTATTTAGAACAAACAAATATTATTGACACATATTTTTATCTGTAATATACATCAACCTCTATACCAGTTCATTAGGCCCAAAAATATTTTTCAAACTTTTTCCGATCCATAGACAATATAACCGATTTTTGACATTTCAGATTTATATTTCTTTAATGTATAAAGAGTTGATAATCAGTACAACCATTGACTATCAACGCTTTATACATTACACTTTTACCTATGTAAATTCCAGGCCGGAATAGCTAATCCGAAAAACTCATATTCCGACGATTTTGCCAGATTCCGACGTTTAGATTCCGACAGAAAAATAATTTTTACGAATCGTTTTTTAAAATTACAGCTGGTGCCAAATTGTATCTTCCTTTACCGTATCCGATCTGCATCCGATATTCCTTACCAACTTTTTTGAGTTGACCAACACCACCAGATAGCATAAATTTATGATCTATCTTATATCCTGAAGATTCCAATTGTTCAATACGATCCTGGACATGATAATGGGTATCAATAATGTATTGGATTTCCCAAATCTTTATTGGTAAGCTTGATCCAATCCATCCAGATAATTCATCTTCGAACCTACTTATGAAAGAATAGAAAATATATTTATCTGCATCTACAGGTAATTCTGCATCTGAGTACTTATCTACTAATGTTGAACTATTTGTATAATGCTTCAGGTACATCAAATCATTATCGTACTCAATGACTACCTTTACCATCCACCGGCCATAACTTACTATTCTTACCTGTGATTCTACTACTCTAATTTGTTTGATCATTTTTGATGTTTTTAAGTGTTAATTAAATGCTACTTTTAAGTGCCTCGCTAATTGATATCCCTTTTCCAAGCTGTCCATGGGTTCATCACTGAAGATGATCGGATAACCAAAACCCTCTTCATTATCCCATGTATGTAGTTCCACATCCACAGTAGTATCTAACGGCAATTTGTGGAATAGTACTACGAAATCATATGCTGGTTTCAATGGATCCCGGGGCAAGCTAGTTTGAAAAATACCTTTACAACCCGGAAATTGAACCTCAAACCGCTGGGAGATGCACCCTCTACTAGATGCATCAATTGCTTTATCTGGATCAAAATCCAGTCCTTCTATCCAATTTTTTATATCCTTTTTCATATCTCAAAGATTTTCTCTAGGAATTGATCACTGAACTCGTTATAACCCTCTCCAAAATAAGATAATAGGTTTTTCATTCCCTTTATCAGTTCGTGATTATCGAATGTCTCATCGTGCTCTGATGCAATAAAATAAGGTTCCTCACGCCAAAATATTGGTATCACCCATTTTAATTGTGTTGGGTACATTGTCTTGATAGGTGTACACAAATCAAGAATTATATTCAGGGCCGTATTATAGTCTTCCTCTCTTACGATCTGATGAATGCGGCTCATCACTCTTTTCTCTACATTTGATAACTTTACTTTTCTGATTTTCATATTAACGTTGTTTGATTTGTTCAGTAGCAAATATAAGGGTACTATTTTGATATCACCAAATATTTCAACACCTTTTTCCAAACTTTATTCCATTTACCTTGGTACGATATTGAAAACCAACCAGTTACAACTGAAATAAATTTATTCCTGGATAAATGCCGGCCGGGTACCCTGGTGCCGGTACTTAATCGAAACTATCTACATATTGGAGTTTAGGCCGGTGATTATGGTACGTGATTGAATCCCAGTACTTTATACATATGTTTATGTCATATATAGATTGGCTGCCATATGGACCGCTCCTGGGTGAGTAGGCCGCTTTTGTAAAACCCCAGATTCCGACGTTTAGATTCCGACAGATTCCGACGATTTTAAATTACCTTAGGTTCCGACAGATTTTTTTTAGGTGAGATTCCGACAAAAAATGAAGGCCAGGTAACATCAAAAAACCCTGGCCTTCCTGGTATCCAAATTAAACCACAAAACGGGGTAAAATGAATGGAAAAAACCCCGAGTAAACAAATCACAACTTTTACGTATTTATGCCCTGTGAGGAATGATCCTGCATGGGCGGGATACAATTTCTTAGTAGTAAATCAAACAACTTTTATTGCATCCTAAATATAGCTCTTTTTCATGTGAAAGTGAAGGATCTTCATCCTAAATTCCTTACTATAACCCTCTACCGGATTATTTATTGTATCTACTTGAAATTATTTCACTTATCTGCTCAATTAGTTGACTGAACTCTCCGTTTACTAATGTAATAATCTGATGTACAATAACAATATAATAAATTATAATGATCAATAATAGTATAATGAGTAGTACCGCTACTTGGCCCAGTTTGCCTCTCATCCTCAATGTTTTAAGTGTTAGTAAGTGTTATCTCGATTGTCAGCCTCTAACCGATTAAACATATCCCGTAACTGCTCCTCTGAACTCATTGGTGATTGTAGTGAGGCCGGTGGCTCTACTTCCGGTAAATCTTCAACCTTTACGGTCAAATCAGAATATAAGTCAAGTATCTTAGCTCTTGTTTCTATTACTTTGACCATAGTATTAAGGAATCCGTTTGATCCTTTGCCTCTCCTGGTGGTTTTAATGCGTTTTAAGACCTCTTGACCTAATCCCTTGCCGATATCCCTATAATGCGTTTGAAGCTGTTCATCGGGCTCTAAAGTGCCTCTAAAGGCATTTAAAGCAAGATCGTAAACCTCATCCAACTCCTCTAAAATAGCTAACCGCTCTAATTCCTGGTCCACCATATCCTGATTCGCTTTAAGAAATGCATGGTATTGACTCCTTATCTCCCTGCGTGTAACTACATAATCACGGTTCCGGGCATTAAGCTTATCGGTGATCTCTAGCCAGGTATGGTTAGTAGATTTTAATTCTATAATCAAGTCTAAATCCTCTGTACGCTCTTCTTCAGTGCGAAAAACCCGTTTATGAAGGGGTGAGTACGATATTTCCGGTTTCATTTCAAGATATTTTTTCGACTTTGTCTGCATGTTTTGCATGAATAAATATATACTTCAGCCTCCTTAAAAATAGCTATTTACAAACTTTAAGCTCATAAATGACTGATAATTAAGTAAGTACGCAATTAATACCCATGTAAAATACGAAATTTTATTGCTATAGCCAAAATAAATTGAAAATAACACTATTTTTCCCAGTCTTTTTCTGTCACCCACCCTTTACTCTCGCCTACCTTGAACCTTCGTCCTTTGTGTTTTGTGAGTACCTTGTAATCTTTTTGCTTCGGTTCCCATCTATAGCCCCCGTCCACCCTCGGTAGTCTCTCTGCACCTTACTCTTCACTACTATACCCTAGATCTCTCATTATAGCTTGTTTACTACTCTTTGGTATGTCTGCATCTTGGAACACTCCCCTCTTATTATCGAGCAACCATTTAGCCAACTCTTCTAATGGTGTGTATTTTAGTTGATTATCATCTACTCCCATATAAATAACCTCTGGATAATCCTGGTAGTGTTCTACAGCTTCCATAATCTCTTCTTTGTTATCTACTCCCCATCCCCATAAATATCTTTTGTAATATCCTTTACGTACTACCCTTAAAAACTGCCCTTCTCTATACCTAGCGCTTAGTTCACCTGAGTATGAGCGTACACTAACTCCTTTAGTGAGTTTTTTCCCTTCAACGGTTATGTAGACTGTATCATTACTGAATTTTAGTGCTTTATTAGCCTTCTTAAATACCTTTATACTACTACTATCGAATATGTACCCTCTACTATTGACTAGTACATACTCTCCCTTATGGTACCAGGATTCTTTATTGTCTATAGCTTTTTCTACCTGCTCTGGTGTACGGTATAGAAACTTACCTTCTTTAAACTGGTAAGCTATATGTCTGTCGTTATTCATTTTCTATTTTGTTGTAAAATTCGGTTAGTGTCCTTATCCTGCGCCCATCTAACTTAGGGCTTATATGTTTGTAGCTAGCTAACCTAGTAGCTAAGATTTTATCTATTATATGTGGACACTCTACACCTGATCCCTCGTACTTAACTGGTTGATCATTTATGAAGCCTATTATACAGTACTCTCCTTTGTCATACCAACTATCATCTACTTTCTTTGCTTTATCTACTTCGTTTGGGGTTCTGAATACTGGTTGATCATTTATTACTTGATAATAGAGTGATCTTACTTTTATGCTCCCCATACCTAAAGGTACTTCTTCTGTGTAGTCAGTGATGTATTCTTTACCTGCTTGATTGTTTTCTTCTTTTAGATTGACTGTGTGTATGTCTAACCCGGATTCTTCTTTGCTAATGCGCTCCAATGAATTGTCGTTTTAGTGTCTCACTTCTTTTTATGCCTAACTTTAAATTTACTATCTCTCTACTACGTTCTAATACTTCGTTCCTAATGTATTCTAACTGTTCTTCACTGACTGCTGGGTAGTACTTTCTAGCTAGTAAACTTATAGTAGGTATCTTGTTGTTTCTACTCTCTTTTAAATCGTTATCCATCATGTGATCTATATCTTCCCTGTAGTAATGGATAATTCTATTTACTGTCTTATCTACCATCTTATCTATTTAGCAAGGTGTGTAAATATCTAATTTGGACCCCCTGTCGATTAACCTGTTCCTACATATTTCTATTATCTGTCTTAGGTCAGTGTTAGTTCCTCTTTCGTACTTGTACTTTATAATGTCTGGTAAGTCTGTCACTCTGTCTGTATCTGATTGTATCAGATGTACGGTGGTTTTGCCTCCCTTTACGAGTTGATAGTGCTTGTTTCTACGTACCCTACTTGATTTATCGTGGTTATACGTATGCTCACTATGATTAGAGCGCTTGTAGCCATTATCCTCTAAGAAACTAACTACCTGTTTTATGTAGTCTCTATTAACTAGGATATCTATGTCGTTTACTTCATCTAGTAAACCTTTTTCAAAGAACAAGTAACTACCGATTACCTCTACGTGAAAATACCTTTTTAATAACTCTACCATTCTAAATAATTTAAATAATAGAGGGCGGTGCTTCATACTCTCTACAACTATTTCCGCCCCCTATTCACCCTATAAATATACGAAATTAACTACTTAAATACAAGTATTATTGCCCTAAAACACCAGTTAATAGGGTGTTTATTCTATCTTTTAGCTCTGTAAAATCTATGTCGTCTGGATCGCTCTTGTATATCTGTAATAACAGGTAGAACATATCCTTAGACCTGGCCATAAGATAACCATCATCCTCATTAAAAACTGTAGCCACTGTCTGGTGCCTATCTGTGATTACTTTACAGTCTGTGTAAGTCCATAATCCAGATGTCCCTGTAAATTTAGATTTATAAGGTATCGGTTCCCTAGATTTGTACTCTGACCTTATAACCTCCTCTATTAATTTATGTAGTTCTCTACCTACATATGGGTCAGATAATAGTGTAGCTACTCTCTCGTGCATTTATCTTCTTTTCTAATTCCGGTGCTTTAGCAATTAAATTTGCTCTATCTAATGCTGTCTGAAGATGGTTGGCATATATTTTAGCCACTAGTTCACCGCTATCTGTATCTACTATATGGTAAATACTGTCACCTTCACCTGTTTTAATCTCCCATTTTGCCATCGATCTCCTCTTGTGTATAATTATGAAAAATAGCTTCTGTGTACACGTGCCGCCTATATGTAGCACCAAATTCTGATATACTGTACTTGTGTTTTGAATACCAGGCCCCATCCTCTCCTTTCTCCCACTCGGTAGTCACCACTCTAACGGTACCTTCTTGATCTCTCCCCTTCTGGGACGAATACCACACTTTATCTCCTACGTGGTGTTTAGGCTCTTTATAAATATACTTCCGCATTCTCAGCTAAGTTTTTAGTTAATAAATCAAATACATCTAAATGAAAAACCCCGTACCCTAATATCGTCTCCATAGGGTATGACCCAGGTTCGGATTCCAACTGTAAACCCTCTGGAACTGGGTTGAGTAACGGTTTTATATCTGTGATAGCTAACTTATGATCCTTACCATCTGCATCCTGCCAAATACAATCTAATACCGTGTCTTTAAATTCCTTTATCTGAATACCTTTAAGTACATACAAATTACCTTCATCATCTATACCTTTAAGACCGTAAGGTAAATAAATTGCTAACTGCCATAGTTGTATCATATTACTTTATATCCTTTACCATGTAACGTAATCCACGAAGGTTCATTGTAGCTCTCTACTTTTATATAACCTTCTCTAATAAGTTTCTCTGCTGTTTTTCTAGCCCGGTATTCTGTAACACCTAAAGCACTGACAATATCCCTCACTAGTGCGTACATCCTAGCTTGGTTACAAGCATATATAAACAACCATACACACTCTGAAACACTCAACCCGTCATAATTTATAATGCCTACAGTCTTAGTATTTTTAACCTTAGGCCTGGGTAGCTCTATAATCCTCCTGGAGACCTCTATACTTGTCAGCATAATACTCTATAATATATTTATCTATTATCTCTTTCTTTTTATTTATACCTAATATCCTACGCACCCTACTATACACAATACTCAACTCTCCATAACCTATTCTTTCTACCCCATCTACTACCTGATATACAGCTTTTTTAACCTCTGATTCCATTCAGTAAAGATAGTAAAAATAATCCATAAAACATACTAAACCAGTGTATTATCTGGGGTCATACTTATCCACCATCTTATATATTTGCCTACTTAAATAATACCGGTACTTCATATACCAATAGTACGTATAAGGGTCTAATTTATACCTTATACCGCTCCTTATTTCTCTACCTTTTACATCTATACTCTTGTCTCTATACATAATCACATTTAAATCATGGGAATGTAAAGCACCGGAAGAGTATAGAAACACCTTATTATCTAGCTCCTTATACTCTTCCTTAAATTGCTTTACAGCCGGGTAATTATATATGAAGGAAGAAACAACAACACCCAGCACTAAACCCATAACAACATTACTCATTACCTTTACCATCCCTCAGTATCTTATTTACATCATTAATTACTTCCCTGTGCTTATAGTCTAACTCCTCAAGGTTATCTTCTTCTACCCCTTCCTCCTCCTTGCATTTGTTGTAATCCCGAATCATCTCATTGAGGATATATATTATTTTACGCACCATGTTTATATCTATTTAATTTTTCTTCAAACCATTCTTCATCATACTTAACGTTATGTATATCCAGGTATTGTCTATGCCTAGTTAATAATTTGACCATATACCTCTTCTTATCTCCATATTTAATGTGAACCTTCCTGGTGACTGCCATTAAATTTTCGATCCTGTCCTCTCTAGTACATATATGGTGTATATCTACTGCTTCAGATCCTGTAACTTCGCAAGGTATAAAGTCGTGTCTATCCAAACCTAACGACTCTAAATATATCCGCTTGTACTTAACCATAAAAATAAACTTTTTTACTAGCTCTAGTAACTCCTACATACCATAGAGATTGCCTATCCTCATTGTCTCTACAGATATTAAAGTCTCTATGACATACTACTACATTCTCGTACGTAGATCCCTGAGACTTATGGCATGTTATAGCATAAGAATATCCTACATCTGCGAACCGTTCCATAAACGAGTACATATACCTCCAGTACCTGCCTTGTTTAGTAGTTAGAGCCATTTGTTTATATGCATGTACAGTTGCTATGTATTGGTCCTCACTATCCTCATGTAGTATATCTATCTCATTACCGTACCCCACATCACATCTATACACCTTAAATAGCTTATCTTTATACGGTAACTCTGCTATACTATACGATTTAACTTCTAATTCATCATTAGTGGTGTATAATACTACAGGTCCATTGACTATAGGCTTATTTACTACCAACCGCTCACCTGGAACAATCTTCTGATTAGGTGAATCGTAAATATAGTTTCTTATATCTGTATTTATCTCGTCTACCTGCCTGTTAGTGTACGCTATAACTTTACAATAATCGGGATTATTTCTGTAGTCCTCCTGTTTATACATGTCTAATATTTCAGGCATCTCTATCCTACCTAAATCATTATACTCCTTTATGAATCTATTTACCACACTAGGGGTATAAAGTCCTTTACGTATGTAAGCTGATAACGGTATAATACCTGATGCTGTATCTTGTCTAATAATATCAGTCAAGCCATGTGGCACTATATTGTACTGTTCTCTGTTACTCCGCCTAAACGGTGCTGCTACCTTGTTTTCGTCCCCTACCGGACGTAACTGTTTGTAGTCCCCTACAAAAATTATAGGTACCTTAGATTCCATAAGGTAAGTAAACAATTCTTCATTCAGCATAGAGGATTCGTCAACCACTACAGCATCGTAATTCCTAATGTTATTCCCTTTCGTCCTGTCCTGTACAAACTCCTGCTCACCCGTACGATCATTCACTTTAGGCATTAACCCTAACAAACTATGTATTGTAGCATACTCAGCTCCAGGTACTCTTATGGTATCTCTAAGTACTTTAACCGCTTTATTTACAGGGGCGGTCATAGCTATTTTACCCCCTCTAGAATATACATACTCCTTTAAAGTGTATGAAATAGTAACTGTCTTACCTGTACCCGCAAATCCATACAACAGTTGGTACCCTTCTGGTTTATCTAGGTAATCTAATAAGGCCTCTTTTACCTCTAACTGTCTTGGTGTTAGTTTCATAATTTTTTACTTAGTTTATCGCTTTCTTTTAAGTACTGCCTCTTCTTGTGCTCTATCTCATATTCGAATAGTGATAGTAATTGAATCGCTCTAGAGTAGTAAGGCTTCAAATGGTCCGCCACATTATAATGGCCTTGTAATTGCCTAACTACCGGCTGACAATCCATGGTAACATGTAACTTTCTACATGCATGCGTACCTAATATGAGCGCTAACCCATTAATAAGTGATAAGTACTCTGCTTTTATACTTGTACTATCAGTATCCCAAACCCCTGCAAATTTCTTAATTGTTTCCCCCTCTCGTATCACTATCCCTACTCCTAATCTAGTTCTTTTGTAGTAGTACGAACCATCTACTTCAAGGAAGATTTTTGACATATTCCTTTGTTTTTGGGGTCATAACCACGTATAATACACGCTGCTGATCTGCTAATACTTCTATCTTACCTTTATCTATAAGTTTATTCACTTCTGTAACTAGCATAGAATACTTAGCAGCAAACTCTTCTATCGTAAGGGCTTCTAACCCTGGTATATTTATACTACTCATATTATATCTTTATAACTTATGTTCTCTTTTAATATTGTTGATCCCCAAAATAAATAATAGTTATCTAACCTTAGGAACCATGGATACTCTTTATTACGGTCATTTACAGGTACCGTTACTACGTAATCTGTAATCCTATTCTGCCTAAGTAGCCCTAAACAATTACTCGCCCCTACACGTACCATATCAGCCTCTGCTTGCTTCATAATATTAGGTATTATAGAATTACTTCTGGTACCTTCTAGATTTCCTAGGTATTTTAGATGTTTAGTCTCAATCACCGTGTCAAACTCTTTCATGAACTCTATATCTACTGGCACTATATCACCGGCCAGCCATATAGCTTCGTTATGAATGCCTCCAGAATTTGCAACCCGGATAAATTCTTTACCTGTCCATTCTTCCATAAATCTGCATGCCCTTCTCTCATTCCTATTGCCCTTTCTTTTACTATTAATCCTAGTCATAAATAGTTCCATTATCATCTTTAGTTACCTGGATAAATTCTACCCCGTCGGTTACCTTATCTTTATTGTGGGTAATAACATAGATAGATTTATCCTGATACATTTTAATTATCTCAAATACCATGGATGTCCCTACCTCATCTAAACCTTCAAATACCTCATCTAGTAGTAGTATATTCATGGTAACTGTCTTAGAAGATATAACTTCATACAGTGCGAACAATATACCAATATTTACTCTCTGTTGTTCTCCCCCTGATAAAGATTTATAATTTTTATATACCCCCTTATCATAACACTCCAACAAGAAAGGCCTAGATTTCTTAGTCTTATCTATCGTAAGCCTCACTGCCATGCCTAATACTTCTGAGTACCTTGTCAAAGCTTTATTGAAGGCTACTAGAATGCTTTCATATAGATAAGTGGTAACACCCCCGGAACCTAAACCTACCCTAGACCACCAATCCAGATATTTAATTTTATCTTCATACTTTTTAGACTCTACCTTCAACTCAGTCACTATAGCCTCCTGCTTATCTATTTCATCCTTTATATGTTCTATCTTTTTAATAGTTTCCTCATATTCATCCTCTAGTTCCGCATACCTCTCATTTAAATACTGTATCCGCTCTTTTACTGTTTTTAAGGTATAATTATTGGTCTCCACTGTATTCCTTATAGATTCCAGCTGATCTTTAGCTAGCCTATGTTTTTCTTTTAGAGTTTCTAGAGTATTCCTTATATCTAACTGCTTTTTAGCGGCCTCCATATTCTGCTTTACTTGGTACATTTCTTTACGCATCTCTTGTACCTGCCGTTCAGCTTCTTTAGCTGACTCTTCAGCTTCTTTGGTTACTCTTTCTATAGTATCGGAAGTAACTATAGATCCGCACACTGTACATGTATCCCCTTCATTTATGGTGGTTATCTTTGTTACTGTATCCCGGGTCTGCTGAATACTCCTCTGTAGTGATTGGTGTTCAGAACTATAATTTATATATCGCTCCTCTATCTCTCTGAAATTATATTTACTTTCCACCATCTTAATTCTCTGCCTAATCTTAGCCTCTACTTCAACCACTCTAGCGTACTCTTTATTAGCCTCCTCATTAGACTTTTTAGCTCTCCTTCCCATATCAACCTCAGAATCTATACGCTTATTAATTTCAGCTAGTTTAGCATTTAATATCTCCCTAGCGTGCTCCTCATCCTTACCTAAATGCTCGTATTGATCTTGTAGAGCTGTTAACCTCCCCTCTTCCCGGTTAATCTTATTAATTACTTTATTGTTCTCATTAGTCTGCTCTCTACGATCTTCTTGCACCTTATTTTTTATAGTATCTAAATCTGATACTATATGAGCAAGGATATCCTCAAATATCTTACGTTTATCACCGTCCGGTGAATCCATTAATCTGTCAGTATTCTGCCCAAAGAAAACAGAGTTCTGGAACGTGGTGGCATCCATACCTAGCTTACTCTCCAATATGCGCTGACTATCCGCTAACTTTACTTCATTAAGTAAGTCTATCTCCTTTACCTTATCTATCATAGTTAGACCACTGGGATCTACTAAATACGGAAACGAATGTTTATTTCTATACGTCCTTACTACTTTATACGGATGGCCATCTATCTCCATATCTATAGATACATAAGTACCTTTAAATCCTTTGCCTCTATATTCTTTTAGAGTTGGTATATCTGAATTAACTACATTCTTAGTGGTTCTACCAAATAAGCACCAGAATATAGCATTAAATAAAGTAGTCTTACCAACTCCATTCTCCCCAACTATTATATTCAACCCTGGCCTGTATAAATTATAGGTTAGATCTAGTATAGACCCGAAACCTTTAATATCTACCTGTTTTATATCTACATTCCTCATAAATAGGACTTTATAACACCTAACAATTTACCTTTATCTAATTCTGTATCTGCCACCTCTAAATAATCTTCCAATAACTGATCATAATCTTCAAAAACTATTTCAGCATCCACCTCTTCCATCTCAGGTGGTTTAACTATTTTAATTACCCCTTCTTCCGGTTCTGATTTTGGATCACTAGTTATTTTTATTTCAGGTAAGTGCTTATTCATAGATACGAACCTCATTTTACCGTCTGCATAAAAATACACCCCCTTCTCTACTCCTACATCATTAAGTGTTCTTTGCATAGGGTTACCTATAACGTGGAATTTACCTTCTGAGAATCGATCATGAATATGTCCGTTAAATACTTGATCAAATTGTTGGATACGTTCATCGTACATATCTATATCTACATCTATCATAACATTATCCGTTTCAGGCGTATTATGCATCAGTAATATATTCTCCTTATCTGGATGTAGCTCTACATTATCTAACGCTCTGGATATATCCTCTTTACTAGATAAATACGGAATACCTGTGAATCTATACCTTCTATGATCAAAAAAATCATTGTCTATAAGCTTAAAATACTCAAACGACTCATTTAGTACCTGCAATAATGTAGGTGAGGGTTTATCTAAGTAATTTTTCTTAGTCATATCATGGTTACCTGAAATAGCTACAAAAGGTATTCTCTTATTTTCAAAATCTGAAAATACTTCCATTACAGGTACTAATACATCTGCACTTACTGTACCATGCTTTTCAAACATGTCTCCACAAAACACTACAGCATCTACATCCCTATTTACAGCAGCTCTAAGTATTAGTTTTAAACACTTTATATGGTCATTTAATCTATCCTCCGCACTACCAAACCTACTACTATTATGTATATGTATATCTGAAAATACTATTATCATAAGAAATCTGTTATAAGGTTCTCTTCGTTAGGTAATGGGATAACACATCCCCTTTCGGCCATTATAGCTATTACCTCTTCTATAGCTTCTGAAAATTCTTTGGTATTCATCCTTGAAAATCTTTTACTCTCAAAGGTTATTACTTCAGTACCTGCTATCTCTGTTATAACCGGTTTCTCTTCTAATACACCCATGCGTAGGTACATATATGCCTGGTCCTTTGTTACCTTCTCTCCTTGTGTTTCTAGAATCCACCTCTGAATAATAGGTACCATAACTCCCCAAATGTACCTATTCTGCCTGTTGGTTCTGTTTCTATAATATTTTGATACTTCTAATATTACAGATTTACCCACCCATCCTCTAGCCCTGAATATATTCTTGATTTTGAGGTGTTCTTTAGGTTTAAGTAGACCTTTATCAGTAATTACTGCTTCTAAACTTATCTTAGACATATTATCGTTATTATTATTAAATCTAAAAATAAGGGCCCGGTTAAGGGCCCAATCCACGCTAAACTACAGATCAATACCTTCCATCAGAGTCCCTAACAACTCATCATCGCTATCTTCTAAGTTATCTATATCTAACACTTCATCATCCTCAACTTTCTCAGTCTTTTTAGATTTAGTTGCCTGCTTCTTTTTAGGTTCGGTATCACCCTCTTCTAAATCTTCCACATCATACTCTTCCCCATACAAATAACTCCGTATTGCTGCACGTAACTCTTCGTTAGGTTTCAACTCCTGCTTAAAGTGCCCAACAATATCGTAAGGTTTATAATGCTCCTCAGATACCGGAACCCTACTAGGGTCTAAGATAGCTGAATATCGGGTATCCTTACCTGACCCTGTTTTCTTGATAGTGATAGAGTACCCTAACTCAGGATGAAAAATACCCCACCCTTTTGAACCTGCTATAGTACTGGGGCTCTGTACTATTTCTTGAATACCTTCCATAAGACTTATAGGGGCTTTTAGCACTCTCTCTGGACCCGCAATCTCTGAACTGACTACTTCACCAGTATCCAAATCTATATTTGGTTTTACCGGTACAATAGGCATGTAAAATGCGTAGTCCCTACTAAAATTCCTCCAGTCACTAAGCAATGAGTTGATAGATGGCTTGTTTAGTTTTCTAGCCTTCTGTATCTCATCTTCAATAGGGCACTCTTCTCCAATAGATGCTGGAGACCTGTAATACTTCTGGTTTATCCAGTACCCTAAACCTTCGATTGCATAATCCCATTCAGACCCTTGGTTTGGTAGTGGTTTAAGTAATCGGATTTGTCTAGGTCGATCTGTCTCTAACTGTCGTGCCTCTAGGATCTTTGTTGACCCTCTTTTTGCTTTGTTGATCTTTTCAGTTAACCCTGAAATTTTCTTCGGATCGAATCCTGCCATAATCTACAATTTATTAGTTAATTAATTTAGTTTAATCTCTTTTATATCTGCCCAACTCTCATCAGATATCTCTACTTCTGATTCCATTATTAAGTTATCCCATGACCTATGGAAATACTCCTCTACCGGCAAGTTATTGAGTACGCCCATAATCTCTCTTATAACGTACTTTGTGTTATTTTTATTGCTGTAAGCTAATATAGCGTCATGAATAGAGTTTACCTGTATAGGTACATCATAACCTGGATACTCATACTCAGTACCTAACCGCATACGTATGAGTACCATACTCATAGTTAGGTAATCTCCTGCCGTACCTTGTATAGGCATGTTAATAGCTGCCCGGATATCCAAGCTCCTTAGAAATTCGTCTCTAGAGGATATATTAGGTAATATCCTCTGTCTACCAAACCAGTTACGTACTTTACCGAATTTCTTAGCTTTAGCCTCGTATATTTTATGGTACTTTCTAATACCTGGGTACAACCTAAAAAATCCTTCATGCTGCCTAGCTGCTTCAGCTCTACTGATAATTACCGAATACTTCTCTTTAAGGTGTTTCTGATAGCCTCCAACAGACATTAGATACAATAACCCGAAATTTCTAGCTTTAGCGTGGAACCTGGTTTTAGATTTGGTATCCTCATCTAATCCGTACCATTCTTCTATTGGTATATCCATACTATGTGCAGCACCTATAGCATGTAAATCTTTTTTATCTTTGTAAGCCTCTACCATAGTCTCATCCTTACTAAACTCTGCCATGAATCTTAACTCTGCTTGGCTCAAGTCAAACTGTAGTAAGTGTTTGCCTTCTGGTGCTACAAATGATTTTTTTACGTATCTAACCATCTCGGCTAACTCTTTATACTGCACCCTAAACTCGTTAGGTAGATTCTGTAGATTCGGTCCTGACGAACTTAACCTACCAGTATCTGTACGATGCTGATGAAATGATGTATGCACCCGGCCGTTAACCACCTTCTTCTTAACCCCTTCTAAGTATGTTGATCTGTTCTTAGCTAGCTTTCTACGTAATAAGAACTTATCTATAAACCCTGTATCATCCTTTATATCAACTAGAGTAGCTTCTGAGGTGTTTTTAATCTTAGTTTTAAACCCGAAACCTTCTTTAGAGTATAACAAACCCTTCATCATAGGTACAGATGCTAAGTTAAGTGGTTTAGCTACTTCTCTAACGCCTGTTTTAATGTCTCTAATACGCTCTTTAGCTCGTTCTATATAATACTCTTTATTACCTTCTTCTGACTCCCATTTATGTATTTTTGCTTTATCCTGTTTTATAGCTTTATCTATTTCTCTCTGTATCCTGGCTTCATCGTACCTTATAACCTGGGGATAACTCATTAATTCTTTGGTTATATCCTCCTCTAATTTCTCTGAGTATGCTATAGCTTCATTCAACACCTCTATATCTACATCCATCCCTCTATGCTCAGCCTCAAACAAAACTTTGGTTCCTGGTGCTACTATGTTTCTATATAACCTAGTTAATGTCTCATCCATTTGAGCCTCAAATACCGCTGCTAGTAGTATTGTGATACTAGTATCCGAAGCAGCATACTTACTCAATATATCCAAAGGTACCTCCTTCCACCTGTATGCCCCTACCTCTGTATCGTAACCTATAGTATCTGGAAAGTATTCTCCAGCTACTTGCTTTAATCTCCTATTGGTCACTGTATTATCTAAAATAGAATACATGACCATAGGGTCATCATATCTACCCCTTAAATCCATACCTATTTTCTTAGCTACATGCATATCAAACTTAACGTTCCACCCTATTTTCCTTACATCTGGATTATTAAATATACCGTCATTCAACTGCTTTAGTATGTACTCTCTAACACTATCTGGTATAGGATTCTCAAAGTGTTTTAACGGTATAGTATAGCTTATACCTGGTTGCGGTGTGATACTAAGCAACGAAGCATGAAAATCATCCCTATACCACTCATAATCTTGCGCTTTCTCGTCATCTACGTAAGTCTCAAAGTCAAAAGCTACTACACCCGTCTCTTTAACATGTATAATACAGTTATCTATATCTGTTTTAGTTCTAACCTTAACCTCCTCAGCGAAGGCCTTACCTTCTCCTCCGGTAGATTTCAGATACATAGCGGAGCTTATAACTTTAGCGAAGTCCATAAGATCAGCTTCTCTACGCATTAGAAAAGCTATAGACGGGGTTATAAATATAGATTGACCCCCTCTAACCACTGGTTGTTTATCCCACTGCATAACCGACTTACCAGTGTGTGCCCTACAATAACCTGAACTCACTATTATGAGCGCTTCTTCGTTATACGTTTTTACTAACTTATCAAATAAACCATCCATATTACGAAAATTGTCTGGTGGCGGCTTTATAGTACTATACTCATACTTAGGTTTATTTTCAAAAGCCTCTATAATATCACCTAACTTATATATGTCATCCTTACGATCGAATATAAATCTCATAGTACCTTAATATTTTTACCCTCTACTGTAGTTTCATTTCTCTGTATATATCTCTTCAGCCTGTTCTGTATAGCTATCTTATCCTTCATTTTCGTAGTATTTTTTATATAGTCTACTACTTCCTGTACTGGTTTCTCTAACCCTATAAATTTGGTTATATCTTTATCGGATATTTCTACTACTTGATCTAAGTAGTAATTACCGTCGTCCTTTTGTAACACATCTAGAGCACACCGGTTAAATGCTGTGCATTGTAGGCACTCTGTATTTTTAGGGTCGAACCCTACTCCGAAACACTTAGGTAAATCATCCGGTAGGGTGCTTCTTAATGATACTGGTTTTACGTACTTTACGTTCATCTATTAGATTCTCTATTTTCCTGTTTATATAAAATGCGGCCTTCTCTAAATTCTGTAATTCGTCACCTTTTCTATCTCTCCTTTTAATGTACTTTAAAACATTGCCTAAATGGAAGCATAGATCCCAGGCCTCAATTACTTTTATAGCTTCATAAGGGTCATCTTTACCCCCATAATGTTCTGGATGTTTAATCATATTTTATTGTATAACCTTCTGATTTATAATATTCTATACGTTTTTTAGAATGGTGTTCTAACCCTCCTTTGTCATAAAAATCGTGTATCTCTACTTTATCTAACACACCATCATTCCTGATAGCTCTACCTGCTACCTGCTTTGTACTAACCTCATCTTGACCACCAAAACAAGATATTAATACCTGTATATCCGGTATATTTATCCCTTCCTTTATTATAAAAGTCGTCAATAATACTCCCGAAGGATCTTTAGTATATTTATCTATAACTGAATGCCTATCTGGATCCTGTCCATGTGTGTAATATATATTATTAGGGAGGTACTCTAATAAATTCTCACAATGCTCTATAAACTTACACACTATTAATATCTTCTGATTAGGTCTACTCTTTACTATTTGAGCAATTTTAGTATTCCTCACCGGGTGCACCTTTAGGTATTCTGAATAATCAGTACTTTTAGCCAATACTGGATAATCTATCTCATGCATATAAACATCAGCCTCTAATGTTATACCCTTTTCCTGATTCTGTTTATTAGTTATCCTAACTATACGTGGACCACACATACCTACTAACATAACTTGGTCTATCTTCTTATCTTTATCGTAAGCTGTACCAGAAAAGAAATACCGGTAACTACACTTTAATTTAGATAATACTTTCTCACCTGTCTTGTTACCTAGATTATGGCTCTCATCAGCTATTAAGACATCAAAATACTCTGATATCTCTTTATTTATACGTCTTGATAACGTCTGTACCATAGCTACCGTTATCCTACGTAAACGGATTGTAGGTCCTTGTATAATTCCTATCTCATCTTCACCGTATATATCAAAAAAAAATCTTATAGTTTGCCTGAATAAGTCTGTACTATTAACTAGTATTATAAAATCTTTGTCTGGGAAGTTTCTTATCAAAGATGCGAATATAGACGTTTTACCACTACCTACAGCTGCATCTATAACTCCGTGAGTACTAGGGGTACCATTCCTATATTTATGGTTCATTATATCCCTAACCGCATCCTCTTGATCTGGTGTCAACGTCCATCCATTACCTACAGCTGTATCTAACTCCTCTACCTCTAAAGGATCTGAATGTGTTACGACTTCAACCTCATATGATTGTAGAATATTGAGAACCGAGTCAACAAAACCGGATTTAAAAGTACCCGTACCTGTCATAAAATATTTATACCCATCCCACCCTCTACCATAAGCGTCGGTATATTGGTAACCATCTACCCTAACTTTCATACGCTCTCTAACTGCCCTTATAACGTTTCTAGGGGCTATTAGCTTAGATTCATATGGTCCTACTCTAATCTCCATCAACCATTTATTATTTTACTTAATTTACTGTGTTTAATATCTACTTTAGTTACCTCCTCATCTTTTACACCGTATAGAACATATATAGGGAAAACTTTATTGTGTTGCTCGAATATACCATCTATATGTTTTCTAGCGTTTATTTTTCTACTCTCTATAAATTCACGCAACTTAATCAAGTGATACTGATCCTCCACTGTCATAGTGGTTATTTTCTTGTTGTAGTGCTCAAATGTTTTCCTTGAGTAGTATCTAAATAACCTTTCAGTCTTATCCGGTGACTCATCATTCTCTACTGTCATTAACTGATCTACCCTATTTAATATATCTTCATTATAGTACTTGAATTTATTTATCCCATACCCTCTTACCATCAAATCTATACCTATATTAATATACATCACCGCCATTTCTTGGTATGTTTTGCCATACACTTTAGAAAGATCCTCTATAATAGGGTGCATCCATATGAGTATATTATACCCCCTAGTACCTTTAGCTAATGAATGAGCTATCTTATGTTTTCGTAGTAGTCTCTGTTGCCTCAATATAGTATTTAGTTCATCTAACTCATCGTTATTAATAAAATAGGTTAAAATCTTTTCTTGAGTAACTTTAGTTATCCTCAAATCTTTTAGACCTTTCTTCAAGTCATTATAACTTATCATATTTCATCCAGTTTGAGTATGTAAATTTAATTTTATCTAGTTTATGGTATTTTTCGAAACCTAAACTGTTCGCATCACCTTCTGGAGACACCTTGATATACACTTCTTTCCCCTTCAACTTCGAAGCTAATTTAAATGCTTGTGACCCATACCCTGG
>Ga0079225_10000402_pt1 | contig 23370 bp, 18 predicted proteins | sample Poulit2012_FD_76344 | JGI IMG/M metagenome (GOLD analysis project Ga0079225, IMG submission 76344) | Agricultural soil microbial communities from Georgia to study Nitrogen management - Poultry litter 2012 | ecosystem: Environmental > Terrestrial > Soil > Agricultural land | place: USA: Georgia... | reverse complement strand
TGCAGAATTAAAATCGGATTACGTTCGGATTCAGCAAGATATGGAAAAACTTATTTTCGTCGATGGGCGAGCATCATCAGCCGAAGAACAACTCATTCGACTTGAAAATGAAATTGCTAATGTTCGTAAACAACTCGCTGCCTTTAATGAATGACCTATAAATTAGTAACTAAATATTTTCACACTTTAAAAAACAGGTAGACAATTTTAGCAATAAGTCTACCTGTTTTTCTTATAAGTTTAATTTTTGTTATTTAATTGATTCCGCTGAATTTCTAATTTCTTCTGTATTTTTGTCAATTCCTTAACAGGTGGTGTTAAACTGACGATTATATCGCCGGGACCTGGTAACGTACGCATCTGTTCAGAATAAAACTTAATTTCCCCAGACGGTCGAATGAGATATAATAAAACAGCGTCATCTTCCTTGTCAGCTAAATATTGTTTATAACTATACTGATTCGTTATAGCTGTTTGTCGGAAAATGTAGCCGTCACGAACTTTGCGATTTAATACTTCTAAATCCATACCTTCTGCAAATAACGTTCGGCCACCAACTTGGTCAACGATATCGTTAACACTTCCGTTAATTTCCTCGGCATATGGACTCACTTTAAAAACGTTATGGCGGCCATATTCAGGAATAAACGTCGTACAGACTAGTGAATTGTATGAGTAATAGTCTGTCGCACCGATTAAATAATCATATGGACTCGTATCTAAATTAAATTCTGTCTGTTCCGAAAGCATTTCCCCATGATAAAAATCTACACCCGCTAAACGAGCAAAGCGTAACTGTTCCCATGAGGAATCGACTATAAGCGCTGGGGCTTTCACTTTTTTGAGTGATTGGGCTAATTGCACAGTAAACTCATTACTGCCAACGATAATAGTTCCTGGACGTCCTTCCATCGATAAATTTAATTTTTTCGCTAAAAATCCTAATGAAAACCCATGAGCAACAACCGTTGAAAAGACGAGCGCAAAGGTTAAAGCTGTTAAAATGCTTGCATCTTCATAACCAGTATCTAATAAAATCGTAGCAAAATAACTTGAAACCGTTAAAGCGACGATGCCTCTTGGCGCGATCCAACCGACTAACGTTTTTTCCGCTAACGTTAATTTCGTACCAATCGTCGATAAAAAGATTGATAATGGTCTTACTAAAAACATCATTAATAAAACATAACCAGCGATATTCGGATTAAATATTTGTAATAACGTTTCGACTTTTAACGATGCAGCTAACATAATGAAAATTGTTGAAATGAGTAATATCGAAATGTTTTCTTTAAAATGGCGCATATCGGCTACTGAACTAGTACCGATATTTGCTAACGTAATTCCCATGGCCGTCACAGCTAATAGACCAGCACCTTTTGTTACTTCATCGACAATCGTAAACGTAAATATAACGACGACGAAAACAGCAGGTGATTTTAAAAACTCCGGTACATAACCAGATTCGAACATCCATCCGATAAAACGTCCCATGGCCCAACCTAAAACGAGTGAAATAAGGGCAACAACAAAGAAAACGATTAAAGCTGTACCGTTCGGATTTTCCGCTGTTATATATTTAATAATTTCGAAAGCAAAAACAGCGAGTAAAACTCCAATAGGATCGACGACGATTCCTTCCCACTTTAAAATTTTTGCAGGTCGCGGTTTTAATTTTGACTGTCTTAGTAATGGCATAATAACTGTCGGGCCAGTGACGATGAATAAACCACCAATAACAAAAGCTACCGCCCAGGATAAACCTGCCATGTAATGGGCTGTTAATGACCCTAAAATCCACGCAATAAACGCGCCAATCGTTGCTATACGAAAAATTGGCTGAGCGACTTCACGAATTTCTTTAAAACGTAAACTTAAACTTCCTTCAAATAATATAATTGCAACAGCTACTGAAATAATCGGGTCGTACAAATCACCAAAGGCTTCCTCTGGATTAATAATTCCTAAAAAAGGACCAACGACTAATCCGGTAATCGACATAATAACAATTGCTGGCATTCGGTAACGCCAGGCAACCCATTGTGAACCGATCCCAAGTAGCAAAATGAGCATAATTGTCATTAAAAGAGATGGCATATACATTTAAAACTCCTAACACCCTTTTGATTTTTGATATAGTGCCCATTGTAATCACATTTTTTAAAAATGTAAACAGAAAATCTTAACAAAAAATAAGTTTAAGTTTTCAATTAATTAACACGATTAATGTATCCCTTATCATTGTTAGTTTTAGACGAAGGTCTAATCTTTTTTAAGCATTTATAATTCCATTTATTTTATTAAAAGGCATTAAAAATTGAATATCAAAAAGACGAGCACATGATGATTCTCGCATCATCTAATAATGCTCGTCTCTTTCATTTGTACTATTATGAAGTTAATATCTCTAAATTATTCGTCAAAGGTTATCGCCCATGTTCCTTTACGGAAAACAGGTTCAACGGTGCCATCTTTTTTTACACCGTCGATCGATAATTCATCAGAACCGATCATAAAATCAACATGAATAAGACTATCATTAATACCATGTTCATCAAGTTGTTCCCTACTTAAGTCTGCTCCACTCTCAACATTCGTCGGATACGCTTTTCCTAGGGCGACATGGCATGATGCATTTTCGTCAAACAATGTGTTGTAAAAAATAATTCCCTCCTGTGAGATTGGGGATTCATTAGGAACGAGCGCCACTTCACCTAAACGTTTCGCCCCTTCATCAATTTCAAGTAAATGTTTTAACGCTTCTTCACCTTGCTTGGCAGAAAAATCGACAACGGCACCATCTTTAAATGTTAATGTAAATTCATCGATTAATGCTCCACCATGGTTGAGTGGCATCGTACTTTTTACCGTTCCATTAACTTCATACTTATGCGGTGCTGTAAATACTTCTTCTGTCGGCATGTTTGGGTTAAATACAGTCCCTTTTTCAGAAACAGCCGCTCCACCATGCCAAATGTGACCTTTTGGTAAACCGATTTCTAAGTCTGTTCCCGGCGCTTTAAAAACTAATTTTGTATATGATTTATCATTGAGTACATTTTTCGCCCGCTCTAAAAAGGCATTATGCTCATCCCATGCAGCTAGTGGGTCTTCTTTATCGACGCGGACAATTTTAACAATTTTCTCCCACAATCGTTTTGTTGCTTGTTCCCGGGTTAAATCTGGAAAAACCTTTTGTGCCCAATCGCCCGTTGGAATCGAAATAACGGACCATGTCACTTTATCGTTCATGACATATTGTTGGAAATTAGCCATCGCTTCCGCGGCAGCTTTATTTGCCATACTCATTCGTTTTGGATCAATTTCTTTTAATAGATCTGGATTCGTTGCATGAATTGAAATTAAAGCCCCATTATCTGTCGCAAAGGATTCGTTAAGCATGACCCGCCATTTCGGAAACTTAGCTAAAACTTCTTCTGGCGCATGTTTGTATTTCAGTAACGTTAATTCATCATCCGACCAATTAACATGGACATCCTTAGCACCCATTTCATAGGCTTGACGAACGACAACCTTTGTAAAGTCTGCCCCTTCTAATGGTGCATTAATTAATAATGGTTGGCCTTTTTGTAAATTAACCCCTTTTCGTAAAACGAGCTTTGCATACTTTTCCATCGTTTGCTGATCAATCAATTAAAACGCCCCCAATTTTTGACAAGTTATTTGTAGTTATTATTCCACAAATAAATTGTTTTTACCATAGCGTAAACATTAATCGACATAACTTTCTTCAGCCGCTTTAAGCCAATGAGCTAATTCGATCATGTTCGTTGAAAATACACGATCCTTCGTAATGCTTGGGACAATTTCCCGAGCCTTGTCGTAAAATTGTTTCGTCTTTGTTGCCATTTTATCGATTCCACGGTATTCAACAGCTTCCATCGCACAAATAAGTTCAATCGCAATGACGTGACGTGTGTTTTGCAACATTTGATAAGCGTGTCGGGCTGCGATGGTTCCCATACTTACATGGTCTTCCTGATTCGCTGATGAAGGAATCGAATCAACACTTGCCGGATGAGCGAGGGTTTTATTTTCCGATACTAAAGCGGCTGCACTGTATTGCATAATCATCGCTCCGGATTCTAAACCTGGACTTGGGCTTAAAAAGGGTGGTAAGTCATTCAATTGCGGATTAACAAGTCGTTCAATTCGCCGCTCGGCAATATTAGCTAATTCAGCAATACCGATTTTCAAAAAGTCCATCGCTAATGCTACTGGTTGACCGTGAAAATTTCCCCCTGAAATGACGGCATCATCGTCAGAGAAAATAAGCGGATTATCTGTTACAGCATTCATTTCTGTTTGTAAAATATCTTTTACGTAATAAAATGTTTGCCATGAAGCTCCAAGAACTTGCGGGATGCATCGTAATGAATAAGCATCTTGTACACGCTTTTCACCTTGGCGAGTAATTAGCTTGCTATCATTTAATAAGTCGCGTATGCGCTCAGCAACTTCAATTTGCTCTTTATGGCCGCGTGCTTCATGCAAGCTTTTATGAAAGGCATCGATAATTCCCTCTAACCCTTCTAATGTCATACTTGCAATAAGTTCACTTTGATAAAGTAATTTTTCCATTTCTAAATAAGCAATAATTCCAACCGCGGTCATCGCCTGTGTTCCGTTAATTAAAGCTAGGCCTTCTTTCGCTTCTAGTGTAATCGGCTCAATATTTGCTCGTTGCAAGGCATCTTTTGTTGCCATTCGTTCACCCTCGTAAAACACTTCACCTTCTCCAATTAACGCTAATGTTAAGTGAGCGAGAGGTGCTAAATCTCCGCTTGCTCCTAAAGAACCTTGCTCTGGAATAACAGGATGAATGTTTGCATTGATAAAACGAATTAATTGTTCAACGACTTCAACACGAGCTCCAGAGTAACCTCTTAATAACGTATTTGCCCGAAGTAACATCATCGTCCGACTGATGGCTTCAGAAAACGGCTCACCTACGCCACATGCATGGGAACGGATAAGATTTAATTGCAAGTCTGCTAAGTCTTTTTCAGCGATAATAACATCACTAAATTTACCGAACCCTGTATTAATGCCATACATCGTCTGTTTCGCTGCAATTTTTTCTTCAACAACTTTGCGGTTTTCTACAACACGCTTTATAGCCGCTTCATCAATAGCGACATTCTCTAAACGGTTAACAACACGATCAACATCTTGAAATGTTAACGAATAACCTGTTAATGTAATCACTTTTACCCCTCCATTGAATTAATACGTTATTGTAATAAAGTCATAAAAAAGAGACGTTAGCCTTAAAAGCTACGTCTCTTTAAATCGTTATATTTAATTTGTCTGAAATACAATATTTTATCCATAGTATCCCTACAAATTTATTTTATATATTTTATTGTAAGCGTTTTACTCACGTAAATCAAGCTTTGTTTTTATTCCAAGGATAATCTGTTCCAAAGGTATTAGCCATTTCTTTTGATTGTTGTCGCCTTTCCCGTCGTTGCTCTGCTCGTTTCGGTGCCCCCTCATGTAATTGCTTTTCCTGTTCTGACTCTGGATAAACCGGTGGCACAGGGATTGGGCGACCATTTTCATCAATGGCGACAAAGGTTAAAAAAGCTGTTGTACAAACCTTACGATCCCCTGTTAATAAATTTTCCGTAACCGCCTTGACGAATACTTCCATCGACGTATGATGTGTCCAAGTAACAAACGCTTCAACACAAATCGAATCGCCTTTCTTAACAGGTGCTAAAAAGTCAACGGAATCCATTGACGCTGTTACAACAGGTTTTCTTGCGTGTCTTACAGCAGCAATCGCCGCCACATCATCAATGTATGCCATTAATCGGCCACCGAATAATGTTCCATGGGAGTTTGTATCAGGCGGTAACACATGAGTTGTTTTCACAGCTAATGAATTGGCACACGGCTTTGCTTTCATGTTAATCAACCTTCCTTTTTTAAAATTAAACGTTACAAAATAGGTGATAATAACCTGGAAATTGATTCTTTAAAACGGATACCAAATGACCGCCGCGCATAAAGAGCTTCAGTCATTTGAGTTGATAATTTAATATCTTCTTGGAAAACTTCGACTAATTGTTTAGCAATCGTTTCGTCATATAAAAAAGCGTTCACTTCAAAGTTTAACCGAAAACTACGAACGTCAATATTTGCCGTTCCGACAGAAGAAACCTTCCCATCAACAACAATTGTTTTCGCATGTAAAAAGCCATTTTGATAAATGTATACTTCAGCGCCGGCATTTAATAAATTACCTATATGTGACAATGTCGCCCAATAAACGAATGGGTGATCAGGTTTGTTCGGAATCATAATTTTTACTTTTATTCCAGATAATGCAGCAATTCTTAAAGCATCCATTAAACTCTCATCAGGAATAAAATAAGGGGTCTGCATATAAATGTATTCTTTTGCTGTTAAAATCATTTTTATGTATCCGTATTTAATTTGCTCCCAATCGGAATCGGGACCACTAGAGACAATTTGTACACCGACATCGCCTATCTCTGCTCCGATATAAAAACGTTCTTCATAATAAATTTTTTTCTTTGACGCTTGGTTCCAGTCTAAAATAAAACGTGTTTGCATGTTACGAACAGCATTTCCGTGAATCCGTAAATGTGTATCACGCCAATAGCCAAACTTTTGGTCTTTTCCTAAATATTCATCTCCGATATTAAAACCACCAATATAACCAACTTCACCATCAATAATTGCTAATTTCCGATGGTTACGAAAATTAATTTTTAAATTAACTTTTGGAATTTTCGGTGGAAAAAATGAAACGACTTCAACTCCAGCACGACGTAGACGACGAATGTAACGGCGACTTAATGAGCGTGAGCCCATATCATCGTAAAGTACACGAACTTCGACACCTTCATTCGCTTTTTCAATTAAAATATCAGCGAGTTTCGTGCCGAGCTGATCATGACGAATAATGTAATATAACAAATGAATATGGTCTTTAGCCCCTTGTAAATCCTTTATTAACGATGTAAATTTATCTGTTCCATCAGTAAATATATCTATTTCATTTGCTTGTGTTAAAATGGCGTCATTATTCCGTAAATGCAAATAATATAAATCTTTGTACGGTTCAAGCTCTGGCTGCTTAAAAATTAATTGACCTTTTTCAATTTTTCGCATCTGTTTTTGCACAGCTGTTTTAACACCTAGGCGACTTTTCGTATCCCATGTGAAAATTCGTTGATTACTTAAACGACGCCCAAAAATTAAATATAAAACGAATCCGAGAATAGGAATAAAAAATAAAACCATTAACCAAGCCCATGTGCTCGTTGCGTCACGGCGCTCTAAAAAAATGACTGTAAAGGCTAAAACAAAGTTAAATAAGTAAATAAATCCGATAATATAAGGGACAAGTTGTGTCATATATAGCCCCCTCCAAACATATTTTTGTTTTAGTTTCTAATGTTCAAAATAATTAAAGTGTTAAATAGGTGCATATAATCGAGAGCGTTCTTGTGAATGGACTAGTAAAAATTGTTAACGTTGTAAGTATAGTATACATTAGTTTAGTAAACATGTGGAACTGTATGGTGTTTATCTTTCTCTATAAATATAATCATTCTTTTATAGAATTTCATTAATTAGTGTTATGATAATAAAAAAGAGTAGTATTTGGGGGAAGAGCGAGCTGATGAGTGAACGAACAACAGGGATCGTCTTAGCAACAGGTGCATATATTATTTGGGGAGTACTACCATTATATTGGAAACTACTTGATCACGTTAATGCAAGTATTATTTTAAGTATGCGAATCATTTGGGCTTTCGTATTCATGATTATTTTAGTTTTTATGATGAACAATCAAAAGAAACTACTCGCTGAGTTTGCTCGACTATTAAAAAACAAGCGTCAATTGATCGGAATTACTGCTGCTGCTTTCATCGTCAGTTTAAACTGGTTAACATACATATGGGCCGTTAATAATGAATATGTTATTGAAGCGAGCCTTGGCTATTATATTAACCCTCTTATTAACGTTCTATTAGGTATCTTAATTTTAAAGGAATCATTAACGCGAGCACAAAGGATTTCGGTTGGAATAGCCGGAATAGGTGTTCTCTATTTAACATTATCATTAGGTGTTTTCCCATGGATTTCTTTTGTTTTAGCAATTACTTTTGCATTATACGGCCTTCTGAAAAAGATTGTTGATCTCAATGAAATTTTTGGTCTGACAATCGAAACTTTTATAGTCACTCCGATTGCTTTAATTTACGTTATATTATCACCTTTTCAAACAGAAGCCTTTTCATTGACCTTCGCCTTACTCGCTGGGGCGGGAGTTGCTACGGCCGTACCGCTACTATTATTCGCCTATGGTGCTAAACGAATTCCCTTATCAATGATCGGATTTTTACAATATTTTAGCCCAACAATTATGTTATTATTAGGTGTTTTTGTTTTCAAAGAGGCTTTTTCAATCAATCACTTAATCGCTTTTACATTAATTTGGACGGCGCTCATTATTTACATGCGTTCTGCTCAATTAACATACCGTAAAAGCCGTATGCAAAAAGTTCATTAAAAATTTTTAATTATTAGTTGACATTGCTCATTTAAATATATATAATACTCAGCAAGCTATAAAACTCTTATCAAGAGCGGTGGAGGGACTAGGCCCAATGAAGCCCAGCAACCTTAAGATATTCGACTATCTTTAAAGGTGCCAAATCCTACGGGTCATTAATGATCTGGAAGATAAGAGGAGGAACATTTCATTGAAATTATATCCTCTTCTTACATTATGATAAGAAGAGGATTTTTTATTTCCCTCCTATTTTATTTATCCAGACATTAAATTCCGACAAAACTTTTTGCTGCTAAAGCAGCGCTATTTATTAAAGGGAGGAATTGTTAATGTCACATTATTTAGTACCAAAAGCTGATACAAATTTATTGCATGGAGGTCAAGTTGTCGATCCAACAACTGGTTCGAGAGCTGTGCCTATTTATCAAACGACATCCTACGTTTTTCGCGACACACAACACGCTCAAGATTTATTCGGTTTAAAGGAACCCGGTAATATTTACACACGAATTATGAACCCGACAATTGATGCGTTTGAACAGCGCGTAGCTTTACTCGAAGATGGGGTAGCTGCTGTTGCGACATCTTCAGGAATGGCTGCGATCACTTATGCCATTTTAAACATTGCTCAAGCAGGAGATGAAATTGTTACGGATAGTAATTTATACGGAGGGACATACAATTTATTCGTCCATACGTTGCCACGCTTTGGGATTAACGTAAAATTTGTCGATGGTACAAATCCTGAAGCCTTTGAAGAGGCAATTACACCGAAAACGAAAGCACTTTTTGGTGAAACGATTACAAATCCAAGTTTAAACGTCTTTGATATTGAAGCTGTGGCAAAAATTGCCCATAAACATAATATTCCATTAATTATTGATAATACCTTTGCACCATATTTTTCAAAGCCAATTCATTGGGGAGCAGATATCGTCGTTCATTCAGCAACGAAATGGATCGGTGGACACGGTACATCAATCGGTGGAATTGTCGTCGACGGTGGCCGTTTCAATTGGGACAATGAGAAGTTTCCAGGATTTACGGAACCCGATGAAAGCTATGGTGGCTTGCGTTATAAAGATTTAGGTGCACCGGCCTATGCTCTAAAATTACGTGTTCAATTGTTACGCGACACAGGGGCATCGTTAAGTCCACAAAATGCATTTTTATTTTTACAAGGTTTAGAAACTTTAAATTTGCGCATTGAGCGTCATAATGAAAATGCTAAAAAAGTTGCCGAATATTTACTTGATCATCCAGGTGTTGAGTGGGTTAATTATCCTGGTTTAAAAGATCATCCATCCCATGAATTAGCGAATAAATATTTTAATGGTGGCTACGGTTCAATTATTACATTCGGGATTAAAGGTGGTCGCGATGCTGGTCGTAAGCTCATTGACAATATTAACTTATGGTCGCATGTTGCCAACGTTGGTGATGCAAAATCTCTAATCATTCACCCAGCAACAACAACACATCAACAATTAAGTGCTGAGGATTTGAAAAAGAGTGGTGTTAGCGAAGAGCTCGTTCGCTTAGCAGTAGGGTTAGAAGATGTACAGGACACTCTAGCCGACCTTGACCAAGCCATTGCCAAAGCAACAGATGAACAAGTCCATTTTCATGCGAGCGATGCGGCAATTATCGAATCACTGTTCAGTTCACCCTTTGATCGTACAGATGGCGGGTTAAGACAAAAAACTATTGCCTTTGTTAATAATGACGATCGCACATATGTTCAAACAGCTACAGAGTATTTTGCGGAGTTAGGCTATCAAGCGATTACTGTGGACAATATTAGTGATATTTCCGAACAAGTTGATCTTATTTGGTTAGCTAACGATGAACTAGTTGAGCAAGTCGCTAAGGAAACTAGCTCACTCATCTGGGTAAAAAATGAGACTGCAAAAACAACTAATACAACGATCATCTCTGGAAAAGATATTATAGAAGAAGCAAAACAGCTAAGAGGCCGCTAAATTGCATCGTAGTTTTAAAACGTCTTATTCTTTGTGATAAGACGTTTTTTTGTTGGTTATAATGAGAATTAAACGTACATTTTTGCATTGTAAGGGAGAAGATGTTAATATTTACACAATTTCAAAGGAAATGAATGTATAGTATAATTAAATGCTTATATGTTTTGTTAATTTACTCTAGGTGTGATTTATATAATGAATAGACGGATAGTTACTTTAACGCTTTTACTCTCATTAATAGTTTTAAGCGCTTTCTTTATCGTTTGGTATACGACATTAAAATCTAGCGAAGAAATGCAACTTCTAGAAGATATTGAGCGAACGATTGAACGACATCAAGAAAAATTCAACGATGAAGCGGAAGATAAGTCAGATGAATCTGTAGAAGATGAGGAAACGTTTTTTGCGGAACCTATTAAAGAGTTTTTTTCAGATGCTGTTAACAAAGCGACAGAGCTTTTTCAACATAAAGAAATTCGTATGACTGCTATAGGCGATTCATTAACACAAGGTATTGGTGATGAAACTAATCAAGGCGGGTATGTCGGAGTCATTGAAAATATGCTCCACACAACTATTAATCAACCGACTGTTATTATTGATAACTACGGTAAACGTGGTAATCGAACAGATCAACTACTGAAGAGGCTTAACGATGAAACGGAAGAAGAACTTCAAGAGTCGATAAAATCAGCCGATATTATTTTAATTACTATCGGTGCCAATGACGTTATGGAAGTATTCAAACAAAATATTCTCGATATTACAATTGAACCTTTTCTTGAAGAACAAACATATTATGAACAAAGATTACACAATATTTTAGTAACACTTATCGATAAAAATGAACATGCAAAAATATATTTACTCGGTATTTATAATCCTTTCGCACAATATTTTGAAGACATTGAGGAATTAGAGATAATTGTTAATGATTGGAATAAAATTAATGAAAATATCGTCACTTCATTTGAGCAAACATCTTTTATTCCGATTAAAGATATATTTGAAGCGACTGATGAGCATCTTTTTGCGGACGATAACTTTCATCCGAACAAACTCGGGTATGAACGAATGGCTGAAAGGGTAATAGATTATTTAACAGACAACGAGGGGTGAGCTGAAATGAAGGGGAAACTTCAATTAATGTGGAAACATTTATTTTTAGGTTTACTTATTGTAAATGTTCTCACCATTGTTGTCATCTTCGGACTAATTTTTTGGCCAATTGATGATGAACAGTACAAAATATCCGAAATACCAAGTGATGACGAAAGCTCTGAATTCGTCGTACGTACAACGAAGAAAAATTTAAATGAGCTAATCAATGCTTATATTGATAAGTTTTTATCGCTTACGAATCACCATTATATCGTTACCCTTGATGATGATGTTCATCTTCTAGGGGAAATTCCTGTTTTTTCAACAACTGTTCCATTATCTATTCATCTAGAGCCAATCGTCCAAGAAAATGGTGATATCATTTTAAAACAAAAATCGATCTCTGTTGGCTTATTACAATTACCGAATAAAAAGATTATGGAATATATTAAAAAATATTTAACGATGCCTGAATGGGTAGTCGTACAACCAAATGAAGAATCGATTTATGTCGCTATATCCGATATGGACATTAAAAGTAACTTTCAAGTAGCTGTGGAAAGTTTTGATCTCGAAGCGAACAATTTAGCCTTTAAAATTAAAGTACCTTATAAAACACTCGGTATTGAAAGTTCAATTGAAGCGATGCGACAGCAAAATAAATCATCTGAGTAATAGTCACTACCTTATATAGCAAAAATAAAAAGGTTTCAGTCGCAATTAATCGACTGAAACCTTTTATTGTTTTAATCTAAAATCGTAACATTTACTGTACGTACGCCCCACTCATAAGCTTCGTCTTTTGTTGGTACATGGATATCTATCTTATTACCTTTAATGGCACCGCCAATATCTGCGGCAATAGCTTCTCCGTAACCTTCGACGTAAACTTTTGAACCAAGTGGTATAACATTAGGGTCAACAGCAATTACTTTTGCATGTCTATCTTCATTTAAGTTAACACCTGTATAAGTAATTCCCGAACAGCCATCACACTGTGCTGTATAGGCGGTTGCTGTTACGGTCATTGTTTGACCTGAACTTTGCTTTTCTTCTTTAGGTTGAGCTTTAGTTGCTGTTTCACTTTTACTTTTTTGTTTACTTACTTCTCTTTCTTTTGCTTTCGCTTTTTCTTTTGCTTTTAGATCATCATGCAAAGCATGAATAACTAATTCTTGTCCTGTAATTATTAAGTCAGATGACAAATCATTCCACTCTTGTAGTTGCTCAACAGATACAGAATATTTTTTACCAATCGCTGATAACGTATCGCCACGTTCAACCTTATACATCTCATAAATGTATATCTCCTGTTCTGGACGAATAATAACTGTATCGAGTTCGTTGATTTTCATAAGTTCAGTTATACTTATGTCATATTTTTCTGATATATTCCAAAGGTTGTCCCCTTGTTTGACCGTATATTTTTCGGCTGAAACTGACTGACTTGCAAAGATGATAAAAATGACCCCAATAGCAATTGATGTTGCTACTTTTCTCACGGGTAGTCCCTCCTTTTTTCTAGCCTTGACTATCGTACCACACCATGTGGCACATTACAGTTACAAGGTTCTTAAATGATTGTTACAAGGATTACCATATTTCATGGAATTTATTACATAAGAGAGGGAAAAAGTGCTAAAAGGCCATTTTTGTAACGTAAAAGTAATAGTCAGAAAAGTCACTGTTTTCATATAAAATAAACGCTAATCCCCGAAAAATTAATCTCGAAAATTAGCGTTATATGTTTAAATAATATTAATCTTTACTCTTAAACAATTGGCCACCGGCAATAATGACAAACAATGCGAGAATACCTGCGACGAGAAACATTTGATCATAACCTGTCTTTAAAACTTGAGCTATTGTTTCTAAAAGACGTGTTTGTAATTCGCGATCTGGCAAAGTTTCAATTTGTTGAATTATTGATAAGTAAGCATCTTGTGATGTATCAGTAACCGTCATATCAACAGTAATCACATCATCGGCGACATAGTTTACAGCTTGTTTTACTTGGGAAAAACCTTTAGTAATAAAGCCGGCAAAAAGTGTTGGAAACACGACGAGTCCAATTTGGCGAGCCAGTGACAACATACCTAAAGCCGAACCTTTATCACGTTCTTTCGCCTGTTCACCGGCTAAAACATTTAACGGTGCCCCGAGTAAAAAGCCAAAGCCAATTCCACCAATAATGCTTGCGATAACAAAAGTCGTTAAATCATTTACCCAATAAGGAAATAACAAGAAACCAACAATTGCGATAAATCCCGATAACACGACCGTCCTTACTGCCCCAAACTTATCCGTTAAAAATCCACCAAAGCCCGCTCCAATGCCCGAAGCCAGCGCAAGAGGAGTTACCCAAAATCCTGCCTTTTCAACGGGAATTAATAATACTTGCTGAACATATGATGGGACAAACATAATACTAGAAATGAACCCACCTGAGAGTAACCCTAAAAATAATATAAGTTGAAAATTACCCCGAGCTAACATTCGATATGAAATAATTGGATCACCGTTAAACGACTCAAGTTGCCGTTCATGAGATATTAACCATATTAAACTAATCCAACCGATTAAAATAAATATAATGACACGTGTATCGATTAAGCTCGTTAAAAATTGTGCATGATCTAAATTCGTCAAACCGAACATCATCGCTAAGATTCCAACGGTTAAAAGGATAATGCCCCGAACATCTAACGGCTTTGTCAACCCGGCGCGTGATTCGGGGATTTTTAAAAAGCCAAAAATAATAAGCAATATAGCAATTGGTATATTTATGAAAAACATCCATTGCCAGTTACCAGTTAAACTTAATATAACTGCCCCTAAATTTGGGCCGATAATTGCCGAAAGCCCGTGCATACTCCCTAAAAGACCTAAAGCTTTCCCTTGTTCCTTTTGTGGTAATGTCGCTAAAATATGTGAACTACCGATAATAAAAATTCCCCCGCCTCCGATTGCTTGAATAAAGCGGGAGAAAAGTAAAAAGGCAAAGTTAGGACTTAAAGCGACAAGTAAAGACCCGATACCAAACAATGTTATTTCGATGATGAATAAGCGTCTTCTACCGTAACGGTCGGAAAACTTGCCAATAATCGGGACACTCATTGCAATACCTAATGTATAAATAGTTATTGACCAAGCGCCCCAGTCCGGGGAAACACCATATGATTCATTAATCGTCGTAAGAGCTGTTCCGATAATCCCATTATCTAACCCCGCCATAAAGACACCTATTGTAAATAGTAAAATGGGCCACGTTTGCTTAGTTTTTGATTGCTGGGACATATCTAACAGCTCCATTCATTAAACGATTGAAATTATTTTATGATAAATGTTTATTTAATCTTTATTTGGAATCGCTTTGGAAAATATTTAAAATTGACTCGATAATACCTTTAAGGAATTGTAAAAACTTATTCCAGACCCCTTCATCGATTTCAATATTAATATCTCCAACTTTATCTTGAATTTTTGATGCGATATCTTCAAGTTGATCTTTTACTTTATCAAAATCAATATCAATTTCTCGCATTTTATCAAAAAGTTTTAAAAGCAATTCGCGGTCTTTGTCACTTAGGGATATTTCTAACTTGATAAGTATTTCATCGATGATTTTCTCAACATCTTCCGTTGACTCTGGCTTTTTATCAGCAATTTCCTTTTTAATTTCCGCTAACATTTCACTTACTTTATCTGAATCAAGGCCTTCCTTTTCAGAGAGTTCTGTCGCTAAATCAAGCTCTTCGTTAGCAACCTCCATACGATCCTTATCAAGCTCAGCACCTTCTGCATCATATGCTTTATATATACCTGATAAAGCTGAGCCACCCGTAACAGGAATAGGTGAAGCAACTTCTACAGTAGCATTCTCTACCCCAGCCGTTAATAAAGCATTTCTATACATATCTTCAGTTACTTTTGTAATATTATCCGCTGTAACGATATGAATCGTAATACCTTTTCCTTCTGGTTCAGCGATAATTTTAGCCGATGAAAACATTCTTGAATTCGGGTCACCATCAATATACTTCGCAATATCTTCACCCGTAACAATATATTCCTTAGCTTCCGTCTCGTCAGTTATTTCAAGTAAACGACGGACTTCTTCTTTTTGATCATCTGATAATGTTTCACCATAGACGACAATTGGAACATCTGATGGAGCAATGGCAAATGCCGGTGACACAGCACCTAACATTAATCCAAAGACTATGGCTACGATTACAGGTATCTTAAATAAACGCTTCATCATCCATAAACCCCTTTATATTTTATAATAATTCATCATATGGCACATTGTGAAAAATATTACTTTAAATATTTGGCCTATGATGTACGTATATTATAACTGTTTTTTATATCGTTGAACATTGTTTTTAGGCATTTTTCAATCATTTAACCTATATTTAACTTAACCGTCTCGTTCTACTATAGTTTCGGTAAATAAAACATATGTTTAAATAATGCCTTTATATTTGAATCGGCATAAAAATGTCATATAATGAATGTAGTTATAATAATTCAATAAATTTAGAAAGTCGAGTTGGTTCTTTATTAGTTATCAGTCAGCGCTTGTTAGACGTAATGTTGCAATTATGTGGTTTGCTAACTTTTTTGTTGCTGGTAGTATGACGATGGTTTCACCGTTCATCTCCCTTTATATTCGCACGTTTGGAAACTTCTCTGAGAGCTATGTCCAACAATGGTCGGGTTGGATATTTGCGATTACTTTTGTTACAGCTTTTTTATTTTCACCTATTTGGGGACGCATCGGTGATAAATACGGTCGAAAAAATATACTTATTATTTCTGCCACTGGATTAGGACTATCCGTGTTTTTAATGGGGTTTGCTAGTTCTGTATGGCAGCTTTTTTTATTACGATTAATCGGCGGTGTTTTTACTGGCTTCATACCGATGTCACAAGCGCTTATTTCTGTGCAAACACCGGCTAATATTGCTGGACGAATTTTAGGGACGTTACAAACAGGTAGTGTTTTTGGTACATTAATGGGACCGCTTCTTGGCGGGATACTTGCCGACCAAATTGGATATTCATTAACCTTCAAATGGATTTCGATAACGATCTTTTTATCTGCTTTAATCGTCTTTTTTGGTATTAAAGAAATGCAAGTAAAAATAACTAGCGTATCAGATAGCCGCTCATATTCCTCTAAAGAAGTGCTACTTCATATTTTAAGAAGTCCTGTTCTACTCGTTGTCATGCTAATTTCTATGCTCGTACAAATTGCTCACTTTAGTATTCAGCCTATTTTGCCATTGTATGTTATAGAACTTTACGGGTTAAAAAATATTGCTTTAATGTCAGGAATTGCCTTTTCAGTTGGTGGTCTTGGTAATTTATTTATGGCACGCCAATGGGGAACTATTGGGGATCGAATCGGTTATGTAAAAGTTATTATCGTCCTATTATTCGCCGCAGGTATTTTTTATTTCCCCGGGGCATTTGTAACAAATATTTGGCAGCTAATTATTTTACGCTTTCTCGTTGGGATTGCTATCGGGGGACTTATACCTGTCAGAATGGCATACATTCGTCAAGTTGCACCGTTATCCATGCAAGGTGAAGTAATCGGTTATAGTACGAGTTTACGCTTTTTAGGAAATATTATAGGTCCTGCACTCGGTGGATTATTATCAAGCTTTTACGGATTCGGTTCAGTGTTTATTGTGACGAGTGCTTTACTTGTTATTGCAGGATTTATTATGTTAATTGTCGGGAATAAATATAAATATGTAAGTAAAACTAAAGCAACACAAGTTCAAGCGGAAGAACATTAGTTATAATTATATACATGTCATGAAAGGAAAGAATGTGATGATTGATGGGAATTGTCGTTGTTGAAGTATGCGATGGGAATCTGATGGCGACAATTGATGTTGAGCATATTATTGAATCTAAATATCCTGAGGTTGCTGTCTTAATAAGTGATTGTTTAACTTATTGTGGCTTATGTCGCATCCGACCATATGCCCTTGTCAATGGAAAGCGTATCGTCGGGAAATCGATTGAACAATGCTTAGAAAATATATTCCAAGAGATAGAAAAAGAACTAGCCGTCTATAAGTAGGGCTAGTTCTTTATTTTTTGTCACTTTTTATAAGCGATAGCATCCATTTCAACGAGTGCATCCATAGGCAAACGACTTACTTCTACACAAACACGTGCAGGATAGGGTTTTGTTAAATAACTCGCATAAATCTCATTAACTGTACCAAAATCATCCATTGAATCTAAATAAATTGTAAATTTAACGACGTTTGAAAAATCAACGCCTGCTTCAGCAAGAACAGCTTTCATGTTTTCTAGTACTTGTTTTGTTTGCGCTTCAACACCAGCGACTAGCTCTCCACTTTTTGGGTCTACGCCGAGTTGACCTGATGCGTGAATATAGTCTCCAGATTGAATCGCCTGTGAATATGGACCAACAGCTGCCGGTGCATTTGACGTATGTATTTCTTTCATCATAAATGCCTCCTAATCATTTCCTTTTGTCCTAATCATATCATATTAACGAACGGTTTGAAATTAGGTGAGTAGATTAAGCGATAATAGATCCTTATGACATTTCTTCTCATATATCGAAACATTTTAACGAATTCTTGACAATTTTGTGAACGTTCCATAATATAGTAATTATTAAATACTTTTTATTTAGCGGATTTTCAGTCATATTTATTTAACTATTTTTCTTTTCAATAATAAATAAATATGCTCAAATGTTTTCACAAAATGAATGACTGTTCACTCAGATTTCATTAAGGAGGGATAACATGGATTTAAAAGTTGGGATTTTTGGACCAGAAGAAATTGTAAAACATGCAAAGCGAACAATCAAAGCAGAGAGTAATATTGAATTATTACCATTTGGTTTCCAAACCCCTACAGAAGTAAATCGTCTTGTTGACCAAGCATTTATGTCAGATGTTTATGTTTTTTTAGATCCACTTGCATATTTTTATAGTAAACAAACGATTGATAAGAAGAAACTTCCAGTTATAAAAATCTTTAAGGATGAATATGCTCTTGCTACATTACTTTTTCAGTTAATCAGTAAATATAATCATCCGCCAGAACGTTTTTCAATTGACGTTGCTAATAAAAAGTATGTCGAAAACATTTTTCATGATCTTGAAATTAATCATAATTCGGTATATGTAAGCGATTATCAAAATAGCGGTAACATATGTGTTGATCAAATAATTAATTTTCATCGTGAATTGTGGAAGGATAAGAAGATTGATTTTGTTGTCACTTCATCCAAATATATTCACGACCAATTAGCTGAAGAAAACATCCCAGTGTACTATATCGGTATCCCAAAAAAATATTTTAATAATGTTATTAAACGTGCTAAAGAACTAGTTCATTTCAATGACCATTCGATCAAACGAGTCGTTTCAGGTTACATTAAGTTACAAGATGTAACTCCAAATGGGAAAATTCCACAATCCGCTGTTGTATCTGTCCACCAACTTTTAAAAAATTATCAAAGTAAAATTAGTGCATCGCTGACGTTGGATAGTAATAACCAATTTAATTTAATGGGAACCCGGGAACTTTTGTCATATTTAACGAGCCATTTATGCTCACTACCATTAGTAGAAAAGATTAAAGAAAGATTACCCGAAAATATAAACGTTCATATCGGTTTTGGCTACGGTCTTACTGCAAAAGAAGCAGAAGAAAATGCACAAATTGCTTTAGAAAATAGTGTTAAATCAAGAAAAAGTAGTTGTTTTATCGTCAATGAACGTGAGGAAGTCATTGGACCAATCGGTATTAAACGGCCCTTTAATAAACCAAAACTTTATAATAAACTTATTCATAAAGCTCGGTTAAATAATCAAATTTCTTATAATTTTATTCAATTTATTTCTGCGCGTAACAATGAACCTTTTTCATCAGAAGATATTGCCCAATATTATAAAGTGACAAAGCGTAGTGCTGAAAGAACGATTAAAAAACTCGTCAATGGAGACATTATTGTTCATGTTGGTGAGGAACGACCTTATATTAAAGGGCGACCACGTAAATTATTTCAATTGAACGATGAAATATTGCAATAAAATGCAAGCGCATACAATCCGCTTTAATAATTTTTATATTTAAATCAAAACGCACGAATTTAAGCTTAAGGGGCGTATATTAAAGGCTTATCGTGCGTTTTTATTAATTATTTAATTAAATATTCAATAACCGTTTTATATCTTCCTCTGTTAATTGAGCTAATGGTGTGTCGCCCGGTTGGATGACTTGATCAATTAATTCTCGTTTTTGTTGTTGTAATTCATATATTTTTTCTTCAATTGTCCCTTCGCAAATTAAACGAATAACTTGAACGACATTTTTTTGGCCGAAGCGATGAGCACGGTCAGCTGCTTGATCTTCTACTGCAGGATTCCACCAAAGGTCGTATAAAACAACCGTATCTGCTCCTGTTAGATTTAACCCTGTACCACCAGCCCGTAAGGAAATGAGAAAGACATCTTTTTCCCCATTATTAAACCGTTCACTCATGTGCAAACGTTCTTCAGATGGCGTACCTCCATGTAAATAAAAATACTCAATGTTTTCCCTTTGCAGACGCTTCATTATAATTTCATGCATTGAAGTAAATTGGGAAAAAATGAGCATTCGATGTCCTGATTCAAGGGATGTCTTCACTAGTTCAATTAATTGCTCGAGTTTTCCTGATTTTCCTTCATAATTATCAATGAACATTCCCGGGTGACAGCAAATTTGTCGCAAACGTGTTAGGCCTGCAAGAATTTTCATTCGCTGTTTATGAAATGATTCATGTTCAAGTGAAGCAATCGTTTCTTTTTGTAGTCGTTGTAAGTATCCGAGATAAAGTTCCTTTTGTTCAATCGTCAACTCAGATCGCAGGGCAGATTCAATTTTTTCCGGCAACTCTTCTAAAACTTCATTTTTTAAGCGCCGTAAAATAAAGGGACGAACCATACGGGCAATTGTTTCATATTCTAATTGCCGATAACGTTTACGGCTCGGCATGAATCCAGGCATAATTACTTGAAAAATTGCCCACAATTCTTCGATATTATTTTCAATTGGTGTACCACTTAAAGCAAAACGGTGTGTTGCTTTTATTTTTCGAATAGCTTGTGATGTCTTCGTTTCATAATTTTTAATATATTGAGCTTCGTCTAAAATAAGCGTTTGAAAAGTTACTTTTTCATATAAGTTTATATCTTGTCGAGCCATCGCATATGACGTTAACCAGATGTCCGCTTGTAAGGATTGTTCTATTTTTTGTTGTCGCTCATCTTGAGTTCCAGTAATCATCGCTACTTCTAAACTAGGAGCAAAACGATTTATTTCACTTTTCCAATTGTAAACGACTGACGATGGGGCGATCACTAGGTGAGGTCGATCACTTTTTACCGATAGTAAATAAGTAATCGTCTGCAATGTTTTTCCTAAACCCATATCATCAGCTAAAATACCACCTAAATGATAATGGCTTAACGTCTTAAACCATTGATAACCCGAACGTTGGTAAGGACGTAATGTCGCTTGTAAATTAGGAGGCACATCATATGTTACTTCTTCTGGCTGTGCTAAGTTATGTAATAGTTTTTCAAATGTCGCATCATAATCTTGTGCATCAATGACTTCTTCCATTTGTGAACTACGATATAATGGGAGCTCTACTTGGCCACTTGCTAGTTCAGTAGCCGGAACGTTTAAATTTGTTATAAACTGGTCAAGTTTTTCGTTATCCGCTTCACTTAACCTTAATAATGCACCACTATTAAGCCGATGAAATCTTTTCTTCTCAACGACTGATTGTAAAACTTCGACAATTTCAGCTTCATCAATTCCTGTTATATCAAAATTAACTTCTAAAAGTTGTGTTGATTCATTAACCCGGACATTTGTTTTTAAACGGGCTGGTTCATCGATGATTAAACGTTGCAAAGTCGTTGTTAAATAGACATCCATATGTTGTTCAAGCATTGGTAATGCTTCATATAAAAACTCATATAATGTTTCATCATTTATATCAATATATATTTGCGAACCATTGTAAAAGAAGTTCGCCTGTTCAATCCTTTGCATCATTTGTTCTTCAGTTTCACGATCTCGTATGATAAGTGAATGAGCAGCACCTTCGTTCGTAAAGGGATTAATTATATATTCCTCATAATGATACTCTAATGTTCCTATAATCATTTGTTCAGTAATATCTAAATAAATTTTTGTCTTCAGTGGCGCCTCGATCATTTGATCGCTCACTTGCTCATCTACGTGAACGTTAGCAACTTTTTCTAGTGCGGGAATAAGGTCGGATAAAATTGAGCTCGCTTCTTTTTCAGGTATTTGCAATTGACTACTAGGAATATGCACTTCACTGACACGTTCTAAAAAACTTTGCTGTTGCTCGTTAAGAAAGTAAAATGTCCCTTCAATAAATACAATATTATACAACTCATCATAAAAGCTGAAATTATCATTTGGTAATTTTAAAATGAATTCATTTGAATCATCTTTTGTCAATTCAAAAGTGTATGGAAGTTTATCATAGGATACTTCGACATGATGGAAAATTTGTTCATTTAACTCCACCGTTAAGTCACGTTTTGCAAACTGTTCGATAAGTTCTGGGAAAATTAGTGGCGCAATCGTTTGATATCTTTGCTGGGCATTTGTTCCATAACTTCCGGCAAGCCATTGACTGCGATACAATTTTTCATTATTAATCATCTGCTGTAACTTACGGAAAATTTGTAAGTCTTGTTCCAAAAAGTAATGTTCATTAGGGTTATATTTAAATTTTTGCGTAAAAACATAAACATCCTTCGTGAAAACGGCTTTTAACAAGGCAGGTATATCTTTAACGACATAATAATAATCAATTCCAGTTTTTAGCTCGATAAAAAAATTGCGGGTTTCTGACCACTTCAGTTCATACTGAACATGCATCGGTTGCTTATGTGATAAAACATCAATTTCTTCATCTGTTTGTGTCGTTTGCCGAACAATTTCTGTAAACATTTTCGTCAATTCAAGCTGTTGTTCAGGTGAATCAATAGTATACTGACTATTGAATGTATGACTCATCTTTTGCCGTTTGGCAATTGCTAGTAAAACAGCAACATTATGTTTACAGGGACCATAAGTTGCAAAGGCCGGACAATCACAATGAGCTTGAATCGTTCCTTCTTCAATATGTTCTAAATCGATTTCAACATAGTATACATTTGTCCCTACAACTTGGGCTGTCCAGATATGGTGATTTAAATCAAAAGACAAATCGACAACCCGGCCGCCCTGAAAATATTTTAATCCACGATTATATATTTCTCGACGAAAAAAGCGTTTAATACTCGCTTCAGTTATTTTATGCAATGACGATCACCCTAACCCTATCAATAAGTGATTGTTGACAGTCTAAATGTTTATTATACAATATACTGCTTTTTATAGATACTATTCTTTGCCTATTGAGCTTTTTGCGATGTTACTTTTTTTAACATTAAAAAAGAAAAAATATACGTCAAAACGTAGCTTTTTGTTTTCTACTCTTAAAAGATGATAAAAATCAGTTTTAATAAACTTCTATCAAAATTTCTCCGTTTTCAACTTAAAAAAGGGCACAGAAATCCTCTGAGCTTCTTTTTTACTAAAAATTGATTAATGAATGACTTTCAC
>Ga0079225_10000401_pt1 | contig 23382 bp, 21 predicted proteins | sample Poulit2012_FD_76344 | JGI IMG/M metagenome (GOLD analysis project Ga0079225, IMG submission 76344) | Agricultural soil microbial communities from Georgia to study Nitrogen management - Poultry litter 2012 | ecosystem: Environmental > Terrestrial > Soil > Agricultural land | place: USA: Georgia... | reverse complement strand
TCCCATAACGCCGCAGCATTGGCGTGCACCTGCTCAGGTTTGGAGGCCCCGGCGATCACCGACGCCACAGTGGGCTGTGCCGCGAGCCAGCCCATCGCCACCTGCAACAGGGTCAGATCCCGATCCCGCGCGAAGTCCTGCAGCGCCTCGATGACATCGAAGTCTGCCGCGGCCAGGCGATCTGGGCGGCGGGTCAGCCGGGTGCCTTCGGGGGCGTCCTGGCCACGGGCATACTTGCCCGTCAGTAGCCCAGAGGCCAATGGGAAGTAGGGCAGCAGCCCGGCACCGATATGTTCGACGGCGGGGACAACCTCCCGCTCGACCTTCCGGTTCAATAACGAGTACTCGTTCTGGGCGGACAGGAACGGCGGACCTGCAGCGGTCCGGGCGGTCCAATCGGCGTCGATGATCTGCCAGCCGCTGAAGTTCGAACAGCCCAGGTACCGCACCTTGCCCTCACCGACCAGTTCGGCCAGCGCGGCCAGGGTCTCCTCGATCGGAGTGCGCAGATCCGGGGCGTGCATCTGGTACAGGTCGATGTAATCGGTGCCGAGCCGCCGCAGCGACCCCTCCACCGCCTTGCGGATGTACCGCCGTGAGCCCCGCACGCCCCAGTCCGGGCCGTTCAGGCCACCGGTGTCCATCCCGAACTTGGTGGCCACCACCACGTCATCACGGCGGGAGCCGAGGGCTTTGCCCAGGAGCTCCTCCCCCTGGCCGGCCTGCGAGCCGTAGGTGTCTGCGCTATCAAAGAACGTGATTCCGGCATCCAGTGCGGCGCCGACCACCCCTGGGACCTGATCGGGGGCCACGGTGACCCCGAACGAGTTGCAGCCCAGCCCCACCGCTGAGACAGTCAGACCGGAAGGACCGAGTTGACGAAGTTCACTATCGCTCATGGGTCTCACCTTAGACACTTTGTCGGTGCCGGCACTGCAGGGCGCGTGCGGCCGCGCCACGTGCGGCTCAGCGCGATTAATTTCACAGCACCTTCACCGCCAACTCGGAACAGCACAACGCACCAGGGCGTTGAACAGGGTGGATTGAAGACCCAACAACCCGGGAGGAGAAGCCGATGGCTGATCGTGCACTGCGTGGCATGAAGATCGGTGCCAACAGCTTGGAGAACGATGTCGGCGTAGACCTAGCCCCGCGGATCGAAGCGATTTACGACTGCCCGGACGGGCGGACCATCATCATCCCGTTCGCTGCCGATGCGGATATTCCACCGGTCTGGGAGGCCCCCGGCGGCGGAGAGGCGTTGCTGCGTGACGCAACCCGCCCCGATCCCAAGCCCACCAAGCCGGTCCGCACCCACTGGGACATGCTGCTCGAGCGCCGCACCGAGAAGGAACTCCAGGAGTTGCTCGATGAGCGCTTGGAGTTGCTGCGCTCGGGTCAGCTGCGCCGGCGCAGCGCCTGACCTTTCCGCGACCACCACATCCGCCACTGCCTGGAGCGCTCTCTAGCGCCCCAGGCAGTGACGTTGATCAGGGCCTCGAGCACGATCGCCCGATCCATCTTCGAGTGCCCCTGGGTGCGTTCGATAAACGTGATCGGCACCTCACGAATGCGCCCACCCCCGCGATGCACCCGCCACGTCAGGTCGATCTGGAAGCAGTAGCCCTGCGAGGTAATCGCAGCCAGATCCAGCCCTCTGAGCGTGCTGGCCGGGTACACCCGAAACCCTGCGGTGGCATCGGCCACCGGCAGGCCGAGCGCCACTCTCGCGTAGCGGTTGGCGCCGCGGCTCAGCCACTGGCGCCGTCGGGGCCAGTTCAGCACCGCTCCCCCGGGCACCCAACGCGACCCGATGACCAGGTCATCGCCGTCGCCGGCCGCCCGCAGCAGCTCGGGCAGGTCGGCACCCCGGTGGGACCCGTCGGCGTCCATCTCCACCAGGAAGTCATAACCCTGGCGAAGTCCCCACTCGAAGCCGGCCAGGTATGCCCGGCCCAGGCCTTCTTTACCTCGCCGGTGCAAGACACTCACCGCCTCGTCATGGCGCGCCCGCGCCTGGGCCCACTGTCCGGTACCGTCCGGGCTGGCGTCATCGACGACCAGCACGTGCGCCGCCGGGACGTGGGTGCGCACCGCGTGCAGCGTCGCGGGCAGCGTGGCCCGCTCGTTGTAGGTCGGGATGATCACCAGCACTGCGCCCACCGCAGGTAGCGTCATGACCGGCTCCGCTGCCCACGGCGTCCGGTCAGCACCCCCATCAGGAACAGCACCCCCACCGCCGCCGTGGTCACGATCATCGGCCAGTCGCCCACCCGGTCCGACACGGTCAGGGTGGTCCGCAGCGGCACGGTGGCCGCGAGCTGGTCCGGTTCGAACAACTCGGTGCGCTCGGTGACCACGCCGTTGGGGGCGATCACCCCGCTGACCCCCACAGTAGAGATCTGGATCGTGGCGCGGCCGTGCTCGACCGCCCGCAGCCGCGACATCGCCAGTTGCTGGGTGGACTCGGCAGTGAAACCGAACGAGGCATTGTTGGTGGGCACCAAGAGCATCTCGGCACCGTCGAGCACCGCCTCACGAACGAGTGCGTCATAGGCGACTTCGAAACAAATCGGGGTGCCCACCCCGACCTCCCGGTCCAGACGCTGCACCGGCACCGGCACCACCGCCGTGTCGGTGCCGCCGACCATATCGGTGCGGACCAGGTCCACCGCCGGGGAGAACAGCCGGGCAAAGTCCCGCATCGGGATGTACTCGGCGAATGCCGCTGGAATCTGTTTTGCGTAGGCGAAGGTGTCTCCTTGCCCCGGCTCCCACAGCACCATCTCGTTATACCGGGCGTCATCGGCGTACCGGTCGGTACCCATCAGCAACGGGACCTGAGCCGCGGCCAGGGTCCGTTCCACCGCCTGCCGGGCCTGGTCATCGACCCGCGGATTGTAATCGGAAGAGTTCTCCGGCCAGAAGACCACGTCCAAGGCATCGGGCCCCGTCTGCGCCAGTAGCTCCTCAGTGCCGGTGACATGGTTGTTGAGCACTTCACGTGCCTGGGCGAAGGCCTCCAAGCCCGGTGTCTGCACATTGCCCTGCACCGACCCGGTGCGCAGTTGCCCGGACTCGGCCTGCGTGCCCAGTGGCACCAACGCGCTGCCGGCTACCACCGCGAAGGAGACGATCAACGCGGCCGGGATACGCACGAGATCCATTTGCCGCAGGCGCTGCACCGCCACGGCCAGCAGGAACCCGGTCAGCGCGACCGCTGCTGAGACCAGCGGCGCGCCACCCAGCGAAGCCAGTCGGAGCAGCGGACCGTCGGCCTGGGAGAAAGCCAGCCGCCCCCAGGGGAAGCCGCCGAATGGCCACACCTGGCGAACTTGTTCGGTCAGGATCCATACCAACGCGAACGGCACCGCGGCCCGCAGATACCAGTGCCGCACCGGTCGCCCTCGGCGCACCCACACCCAGACGGCCAGACCCGCCCCGGTGATCAGCGCCTGGCTGAGGGCAAGGGCCACCCACGGGATCGCGCCCACGGCAAAATTGGCCCACCACAGATGCGGGAGGAAGAAGCCCAGACCCCAGACGGTGCCCATCAAGGCCGCCCACCGGGCGCTGTCCCGGCGGATAGCCAGGACCAGCAAGGCCACGCCCACGAACGCCATCGGCCAGATGGATCGGTCCGGGAACGCGGTATCGGTCAGCAGCCCGCCGGCAGCAGCACAGATCAGCGCCGGAAGGCGACGCGGTTGAACAGATGGCACTAGTCGAGGATACGTGCCATTTGCACCGACCGGCCCGCACATCCTTCGGTCCGGAAGCCGCCGTATGCAGATCCGTTTTCTATGGAATGTGCGGGCCTGGTCGGTGACCACCCCGGATCGTGTGATCGGGGCGGTACGACACCTGAACATACTGCCCCGGGCAGCACTTCGCCAAGGCGGCGTCCTCGCAGGTCAACGGTGTCCATGCAGGTCAAACCGGGCGAAGAAGGTTGCCTTGATCTGCGTGTCGGGCAGGCGTGTCGCTACCTGGCTGAGGGCTGGGCAACTGTGGATCACCATCGTTGCTCACCACCCGGTCCCATGCGCGACAATGCCGCGCCGCACTCCGGCGATGGCCCGGGCGGCGGTCTGGCTCAGCTGCAGCGTCGGAGCCGCAGCGGTGAGTTGATCCAGGACGTCGATGACCTGTCTGCTCCAGCGAACGAAGTCACCAGGGGCTAGATCGGTGTCATCCAGCACCGTCTCCAGGCGCGCGCCGGCCGCCCACCGATGCATCGCCCGGGCCAGGCCCGCATCGAGGGACGCGGTGGCTGGTAGGCCATGATCGGATTCAGTGTTGGCCAGGTCCCGGGCTATCTGCGTCGTGGCCCGCACGGCCTGCGCCACCGCGCTGTCGGAGCCCCCGGGCAACGCCGGGGCAGCCTCCCCCTCGGCCCGCGACTCATACAGCACGGTGGACACCACAGCCGCCAGTCCCGGAGCATCTAGCTCGGACCAGATTCCTGACCGCAGGCACTCGGCCAGCACCAGGTCGTGCTCGGAGTACAGCCGGCGCAGCCAGTCCCCGTGCTCGGTCAGCCTCAGCTCCGCCCCCTCCCAGCGCAGATAGTCCAAGGACACCAACACATCGCAGACCCGGTCGAAATCCCGGGCTATCGAGGAGGTGCGCCCCTGAATCCGGCGCATCACCCCGGCGTGCTCCCGATCGAGTTTGCGCCAACGCTGATACCAGCGAGCATGGTCCTCTCGGTCCGAGCACCCGTGACAGGGATGCGCCCGCAATTGCTGCTTCAACGTCGCCAACGGCTCATCGGTGGCAGCGGTGGAGGGGACTTTCTGTGGCTGCCCATTGCCGGACTCGTCCTTGGCCCGCACCCCGAGCGCTGCGCGCATCGAGGATGTCAGATCCCGCCGTTCGGCTGGTTTACGCACATTGAACTGCTTGGGCATCCGCACCCAGGTGACCTTGCGGGTGCCGTAGGGCAGGTCCGCGCCGGACAGGCGCCGGGCCCGGCCTTCGGCGGTGACCACACTGAGCATCGGCCCGTCCAGGCCATCGGTGTCGGGCTTTTCCACTACGACGGCGTAACCGGCCCGTCGGCCCGAGGGGATCTGGACCACATCACCGCGGCGCAGGCCGGCCACCGCGGTCAGGACCGCATCGCGCTGCGCCCGGGAGCGGCTCCGGGACAGTTCGGCTTCCCGGTCGCTGATCGCCTGCCGCAGCTCCATGTACTCGGTGAAGTCACCCAGGTGGCAACCCATCGATCCGGCGTAGCCGCTCATTGCTTCCTTCAGGTCTCGGGCCTTGCGGGCCAGGCCCACCACACCACGGTCGGCCTGGAACTGGGCGAAGGACGTCTCCAGCACTTCCCGCGCCTGCACCCGGCTGGCCCGGGCCAACAGGTTGACGGCCATGTTGTAGGTCGGGCGGAACCGGGACCGCAGCGGGTAGGTACGGCGCGAGGCCAGACCGGCCACTGCCACCGGATCGACCCCGGAGCCGTACAGCACCACGGCATGGCCCTCGATGTCGATACCGCGGCGTCCGGCCCGTCCGGTCAGCTGGGTGTACTCCCCCGGGGTGATGTCCACATGGCCACGTCCGTCCCATTTGACCAATCGCTCCAGGACCACCGACCGGGCCGGCATGTTGATACCTAGGGCCAGGGTCTCGGTGGCGAAGACCACCTTGACCAGACCGGCGGCGAACAACGCTTCCACAGTCTCCTTGAAGACCGGCAGCAACCCGGCATGATGAGCGGCGACCCCGCTGCGCAGCGCCTCACTCCAGGACCAGAACTCCAGCACGTCCAGGTCCTGCGCGGGCAGGTCGGCGCATCGCTCCTCGATGATCGCGCTGATTTGGGCGCGTTCGGCGGCCGTGGTCAAGGTGATGCCGGAGGTCAGGACCTGGTCCACCGCTGCGGCACACCCGGCCCGGGAGAAGATGAATACGATCGCCGGCAACAACCCGGCCCGGTCCAGGCGCTCGACCACCACGAACCGCGGCGCCGGGCGCACCACCTGCCGCCGGTGGCGGTAACGATCGGCGCGGCGCCGCCGGTTCCGTCCGGGTGCAGCGTTGGCCCTGGGCCGTTCGGCGGTGCGGATCGCCTCGATCAGATCGGGGTTGATCGGCGGGCCGGTGCCGGGGTCGGTAGGCTCGACGTCGCTGCTGTACAGGTCATACAGGCGGCTGCCGACCAGCATGTGCTGCCACAGCGGCACCGGACGCTGCTCGGCCACAATGACGGCGGTGTCGCCGCGCACGGCGCTGAGCCAGTCCCCGAACTCTTCGGCGTTGGAAACGGTCGCCGACAGGGAGATCACCTGCACGTCGGCAGGCAGGTGCAAGATCACCTCTTCCCACACCGGCCCGCGGAACCGGTCCGCCAGGTAGTGCACCTCATCTAAGGTCACGTAGCCCAGACCCTCCAGTGCCGGCGAACCGGAGTAGAGCATGTTGCGCAGCACCTCGGTGGTCATCACCACCACCGGGGCGCTGGCGTTGATCGAGGTGTCCCCGGTGAGCAGACCCACCGCCGCTGCGCCATGGCGGCGCACCAGGTCGGTGTACTTCTGGTTCGACAGCGCCTTGATCGGGGTGGTGTAGAAGGTCTTGCGACCGGTAGCCAGACCCAGGTCGACGGCGAACTCCCCCACCACGGTCTTCCCGGCCCCGGTAGGCGCCGCGACCAGGGCGCCCCGGCCCTCCTGGACGGCCAGACAAGCCTGGATCTGGAACTCGTCCAGCTCGAAGTCCAGACCCGCCCGGAAAGTCCCGAACGGGCCCTGATGGGATCGCGCGCGCTCGCGGGCCGCGGCATATCGCTCGGCGGGGCTGGGCATGCTCACCAGCTTAATGGCGCGCGGGCGACTCCTCAGCGCCGGGTTGCTCCGGGAGCGCCAGCAGGGGCACTGCACCGGGCCGCAGCGTGGCCGAGATCGGCAGTGGGGCCAGGAACTCCCCGTCGCCGAACGCAGGTGGTGGAGCGGGCCGGCCTGCGGGCTCGATCACCACCTGGGTGGCACGGTGGACGTGCACGGCCGGGTGGGACAGGTGCCGGCCGGCGTACACGGTGGGCAGCAGCCGCAGGATCTGATCCCGGCTCAGCCCATCGCCGATCACCACATCCATCACACCGTCATCGAAGCGGGCCATCGGAGCGATGCGCATCCCGCCGCCGAAGGAGGGCGCATTGGCCAACGCCACCAGGGTGGCGTCCTGGACACTGCTGTGCCCGTCGATGGTCAACCGGTACCGGTAGGGCCGGAAGGTGGACAACTCCGCCAGCACCCCTCGCACATACCGTCCCCCGCCGGCCGGCCACCGGTAGGAGTTGGCCCGGGCGTTGACGGCTGCGTCGATCCCGGCCGAGAGCACACACGCCGTCCAGCGGGGCACCCTGCTGGACATACCGGGGGAAGTACTGGCGATCGCGTCAATGTATCGAGGCCCGCGGGACAGGCCGGAGACGATCAAACCCACCGCCTCGCGGGGGTTGCGGATCGGCAGCTGTAGTGCCCTGGCTAGGTCATTGCCCGAACCCGCCGGCACGATCCCCAAGGCCACCCCCGTGCCCGCGATTGCGTTCACGCCCAGATGCGCCATTCCGTCCCCGCCGACCACGACCAGTGCCGCCAGCCCATCCAGCGCCGACCGGGCCCGGGCTAGGGCGTGCTGAGCGTCATCCCCGGTCAAGTCCACGACCTGAAGACCGGCGGCGGTCAGCATCTCCAGGACCTGACGCCCGGTACGCCGAGCGCGTCCGTGCCCAGCGGTGGGATTGACCACCACTCCCACGCGGGTCACGTCGTGGAGACGTCGGAGCCAGTGGCCTCAGATTCCTCGGCCTTCTCGGCTGCTGCCTTTCGCTTATCGCGCCTTCGATCGTTGAGGAACGACAGGCCTACTGCCAGGAAGTACAGGATGACGATCGGCACAGCCATCAGGATGAAGGTCACCGCATCGGCGGTCGGGGTGGCCAGCGCAGCGATGAGGAAGATCACCAACACCGCCCAGCGCCAGCCCTTCAGCCAGCTGATCCCGCGCACTAGGCCCATGAAGTTCAGCGCCACCATCACCAGCGGCAGCAGGAACGCGAACCCGAAGATCAGGACGAACTGCAGCACGAACTTCACATACTCGGCAGCGGTGATGAAGTTCACCGCGGTGGTGCCCATCGGCGTGAACTGGGTCAGCAACCGCACCGTGTTCGGTAGCGCGATCCAGGCCATCGCGACGCCACCGGTGAACAGTGGCACCGCCGCACCCACGAACCCCAGGGCGTAGCGCCGTTCCTTCTTCGTCAACCCCGGGGTGATGAACGCCCAGAAGTGATAGAGCCACCAGGGGCTGGAGAGCACCAAGCCGACCGTCAGCGACACCCGCATCTTCAGATCGAAAGAGGTCGCCACCCCGGAGAAGTTCAACTGGGCGTTGAAACCCTGTTCCTGGAGGCGCTCGATCGGCTCCTGGATCGCCTCATAGACCGGCGGGTAGAGAATCCATCCGACTATCGCCCCCGCCACCAACCCCAGCGAGCCCAGGAGGAACCGTCGGCGCAGTTCACGAAGGTGGTCGGCGAGAGCCATCCGGCCCTCGGGGTTGCGGCGCCGCGACCTAGTTTCGGCCACCGCTACTTCGGCGGATCAGGACTGTGCTGTTGCTGATGGCTGGGTGCACCAGTGGGTGATTGCTGCACATTGGACATCCCCGGGACCTCGGAGTCCGAACCGTCGACGTCGACGTCGGTGTCCTCCTGCAGTTCCTTGACCTCCTTCTTGAAGATCTTCAGGGACTTACCCACGCTACCGGCGAGGCCAGGCAACTTATTGGCACCGAAGAGCAGCATGATGAGCAGGATGACTACTGCCCAGAACCATGGTTGGCGAAGCATAAAGGCGAGAACCTCCACGACGAGGCGGACGGATTACCTCTACTGTACAACCTTTAGAGCGGCGTGCCGATCCAACGCCACCGCGAATAGGCTCCTTCCCGGCGCTGATGGCGACGCCGGGTCCGCGTGTTGAGGTTCGCTGCACGCTGTTGGCGCCACTGGTCGCGCTGCTGCGGTGTGGCCTCCAGATCGGGGGTGAACCGTTGCTCAGTGCGGGCGGCGTCCAGTTCGGCGATCCGGTCAGCCAGGTGGCCGAACTCCGCTGCTGCGGCGTTCAGCTCGCGCAACAAAGCAGTGGCCGCGCGCCACAGGCGCACCCCAATCAGGACGAACACGCCCACGGCGCCGAGGACCAACACGGTCCAGATCACCCACCACATGCCGGCCAGCCTAACGCTGTGTCTGCTCGTAAGCCGCCAGAGCCGCCTCCGCGTGGGCCGCGATCTGCTCGGCCACCTCCGGCGGTTCGACCCGGTGCACCGCCGGTCCCAGGGCCAACACCAGGTTGCGCAACCACGGCAGATCGACCACATCCAGGTCGACGGCGATATCGCCGCCGGGCAGGTCACGGACCTTGGCCACCGGGTACTGCTCACTGACCCACCGGGCCCGGGATGCCAGTTCGAGGCTGACCCGCCAGCGGGCGGTGGACAGCTCCGGATCCGGTGAGTCCGACAGGTCCACATCGTGGTGCTCATGAGCGTCGATATCGAGGATCTCGGCGGTCAGAATCCGGTCCAGGCGGAACTGGCGCAGATCCTCAACGCGGTGGCACCACGCGTGCAGGAACCAGCGGCTGGAGTCGGTCAGCAACTGAAGCGCACAGACCGACCGCTCACTGACCACGTCTGCGGCGTTCACATAGCGCAGCTGGATCTGGCGGCCCTGTTGCATAGCGGTGCGGATCGTGGCCAACCGGTCGCCGACCTCATCACTGGTCGCGTGCACGTCCACCGCCTGGGCCGCCCGGGCGGCGTCTCCAGCCGCTGCGCCCAGCTTGTCCAGAGCACTGGCCAGCACCCTGTCCTCCGGTAATCCCTCGGTCGCCTGCAACGACCGCAACGCCACCAACAAGGCCACCGCCTCCCCCGGTCCCAGACGCAGCGGGCGATCCATTCCCTGGGGCTCGATCAGGGTCAGGATGTGCTGTTCGTGATCGGAGTAGGCGAAGTCGATCAGGTCGTTGTGCTGCTGGCCAGGGGTGCCGGATACCCACAGGGTGTCGACGTCCTTGAGTACCTGGGCCTCGCTGACGCCAAAGTGTTCAGCAACCTCGGCGACACTGACCCCCTGATGCTGGTCCAGATAGGCGACCAGAGCCAACAGCCGGGCGACCCGGTCCGCAGAGGTCTCAGCCATCGTGACCCACCCCCGCGCCCAGTGCGGCTGCGGCGCGAAGCCGCGTCAGCACCGCCTCTCGCAGCTGCGGTGGATCCAGGACCAGTACCGCGGCACCGTAGGCGGCCAGTTCCTCAGCCAGTTGCTCGACATCGGCGGTGTGCAGCATCAGGACATCCCGATCCGGATAACCCCAGCCGGCACCGGATTCGGTGGCAATCGCCCGAGAACGGATCGCGGCGGCCCGGCCGGGAACCACCGCCACATGTGCTTCCAGCGGCGCAGGCGGTGCCGGGGTCTGCGGCTCCTGGGGCACCTGTGCCTGGCCGGGCTGACCGGTGACCAGGACCGTGCCCTCGATCCTCGAAAGCCGGAAGGAGCGTTGCCCCTGGCGCGCGGTATCGAACCCGACCAGATACCAGCCGCGGTCCTTGGCGTACAGCCGCCAGGGATGGACCTCACGCACGGCGCTGGCACCGGTGGAGGCGGCGCGGTAGCGGAACTGCACCGGCCGGCGGTCCAGGATCGCCTCCAGCACCACCTCGAAGGCCGCCTCCGGTCCCCGCAGCCGATGGGTGAAACCGGCCCCTACTGGCTCGGCAGCGCCGGTGATCGCCCGCAGCTTGGTCAATCCTCGCCGGGCCTGACCGGACAGGGCCGAGTCCTGCCAGACCTGGGCCGCCAGGGAAAGCACCCCTACCTCGGCCGGGGTGAAATCGACAGCGGGAAGCTCATAGGTGCTGGTGTCGATGCGATAGCCGACGTCGTCCTCGTGCAGGGAGTCGGTCAAGGTGACCAACGGCACCCCCAAGTTGCGCAACGTGTCCTTATCCCGCTCGAACATCCGGTCGAAGGACTCGGTGGAGGGAGCGCTGGCATACCCGGTCACACTCGACCGGATCTGGGCCTTGGTCATCCGGTGCCTGGTGTGGGTCAGCGCAATCACCAGGGCGAGGAGCCGTTCGGCGGCATCGACCCGTGCAGTCATGACATCCAGGCTAGCCGCGATAGATTGCCCAGGTGATCACCTGGCGAGAAGGCGTGGTGCGGTCCCTGGGCCGTGCTTGGAACGGAGCCTGCGAACTGCAGGTCGAGTTGACCGACAACACCCAGCTGCGGGCACTGCTGTACCCGAAGCTGGTGGGTAAGGTCGGCGTGGGTGACCGGGTCAGCGTGACCACCTCTGCTCTCCATCGGGGGCTGGGGACCGGCGGGTATGCCTTCGTAGCGGCCGTGCCGGACCGGCTGCCGCCCGATCCTGTGCCCGGGCCCGGGCACATCATGAAGGCCCGGTACACCCCGCTGCAATCGATGGTCGCCTCAGTGGAAGAGCAGGAGTCCCCGTGGCACCAGGTGCTGGCCGACGCCGACGACCTGGCCGGGCTTGCCGTGGTGGTGGCGGATCTGCATTCGGCCCTCCCGGCGATCGTGGCCGGGGCCCGCATGCACGCGCAGCGCCACGGCGGGCCGCCACCGCGCGTGGCCTATGTGATGACCGACGGCGCTGCGCTCCCGCTGTGGTTTTCCCGGACGGTAGCGGCATTGCGGGAGGCGGATTGGCTGGCCGCGACCATCGCCGTCGGACAGTCTTTCGGGGGTGACTACGAAGCCGTGACCACCCACACCGGCTTGCTCGCCGCCCATCACGTGGTCGGTGCGGACCTGGTCGTGGTGGCCCAGGGGCCGGGCAACGTCGGTACCGGCACTCGGTGGGGTTTCTCCGGGGTGGCCGCCGGTGAGGCGATCAACGCGGTCTCCGTCCTGGGCGGGCGGCCTATCGCCTCGGTCCGGGTCTCCGGCGCGGACCCGCGCGAACGGCACCGGGGCATCTCCCACCATTCGATCACCGCCTTCACTCGCGTGGCGCTGCGCCCGGCCGAGGTGCCATTGCCGGAGTTGAGCGGGGAGTTGAGCGAGGTTGGCCGGCGGGTGGCCGAGCAGGCCGCGGCGTTCACCACGGCCGGCCACCACGTCACCACAGTCCCGACCGAGGGGCTGCTCAGCGCCCTCGCGGCGGCACCGGTGTCGATGTCCACGATGGGCCGGTCGCTGAGCCAGGATCCGGCCTCATTCCTGACGGCCGGAGTCGCCGGGATCCGGGCCGTCACCCTCGCCGGCCTCCCGGATCGCGACCAGCGCGGCTAACCTGCCGGCCTCCTTGCGCCCGTAGTCACCATCGGAGCGCTGGATCGCCATCACCGACAGGGTGGTGCCGTCGGCCAGGTCCAGCGACGCCCAGGACCGTTCGCCCAGATGAACGGCGAGGATCTGCTCCCAGGGCACGTCATGGGTGAGCACGACATTTCGCACCATCAGGCCCTCGGTGCCGGGAATCGCGCGGATGGTCACCACCCGCAGCAGGAAAATCACCAGGATCGCCGCTACCACCACCACGCTGATGCCCTCGGTGGACCGGAGCAGGTCCAACTCGCCCAGCAGGCGCAGGATCACCCCCGCCCCGGCGATGGTGCCGATCAACAGCACCAGGCACACCACCCGGCTCGCCCGCGGGCGGAAGGCGCGACGCGGGCCGGTCCGCTCCGGCTTGGTCATCTGGACTCAGATCCGGCTGGCGTGGATCGAGGTGACGATGATGGCCCGAGCCCCTTCTGCATAGAGGCGGTCCATGATCTGGTTGGTCTGGCTGCGTTCGACCATCGCCCGCACCGCGACCCACCCCTTCTTGTGCAACGGGGAGACTGTCGGCGATTCGAACCCGGGCGTGACGGCCACCGCGCGTTCGACGTGTTCAACCGGGCAGTCATAGTCCATCAAGACATACCGCTGGGCGACCTGCACCCCGTGTAGCCGCCGGTCCAGGACCGACAGACCGGGCGCCGGCTCGCTGGTGGGGCGGATCAGCACCGCCTCCGACTGCAGGATCGGTTCTCCGAAGACTTCCAACCCAGCGGCCCGCAGCGTGGCCCCGGTCTCGACCACATCGGCGACGGCGTCGGCCACGCCCAGGTGCACTGTGGACTCGATCGCGCCGTCGAGTCGCACCACCTCGGCGTCGATCCCCAGGGAATCAAGGTGCTGGCTGACCAGCCCGGCGTAGGAGGTCGCCACCCGTTTGCCGTCCAGATCGCGCACCGACTGGATCGTCGCCGGGGGGCCGGCAAAGCGGAAGGTGGAGTCGGCGAATCCCAGGGCACGATGCTCGATCGCTTCCACCCCCGAATCCAGCATCAGGTCCCGGCCGGTGATGCCGGCATCGACAGTGCCGGCACCCACGTACACGGCGATATCCCGCGGACGCAAGAAGTAGAACTCCACGGCGTTATCCGGGTCGGGCAGCACCAACTCCCGCCCATCGCGACGCTGCCGGTAACCGGCTTCGCGCAACATCTGGCTGGCTGGCTCGGACAGGGAGCCCTTGTTCGGGACGGCGATACGGAACACGGTGGTTTCCTCAGTCCTTCTCGCTGGTGTGGCGCTCACAGGTACCGGTACACATCGGACAGGCTCAACCCACGGCTGAGCATCAGGACTTGTAGGTGGTAGAGCAGTTGGGAGATCTCCTCAGCGGTGCGCTCCGGACTCTCATGTTCAGCGGCCATCCACACCTCCGCAGCCTCCTCGATAACCTTCTTACCGATGGTGTGCACCCCGGCATCCAGGGCCGCCACGGTTCCGGAGGCGGCCGGGCGCTCGCGGGCCTTCTGCTCGAGTTCGGCGAACAGCGATTCGAACGTCTTCACGATCCCTGAGCCTACTCGGTGTCCAGCCATTGGGAGGTGTAGGCATCAGCTACTGAGACGTCCCCGTCGAGCAGACCGAAGTCGGCCATGAACTGCGCCATATCCTCCCAGCCCTGCTCATCCTGGTAACCGTAGGGACCGGTTCCGTACAACTCGGTCATCACCTGTGCGGTACGCACGGTGACGGCGCGGTCGGAGTCACTCATCGTGCCCGGCACGTGATCGATCGTGGCCGCTACCGCCTGTTCGGGATCGGCCTGGATGTCTTCGATGGCCCGGCCCACCGCCCGGTTGATCGCGCTGAGGGTCTGGCCCTCCTCCTGGTGCCACTGGTCGGTGGTACCCAGTCCGATCCCCAGCAACGGCAGCTCACCGGCCGGGCCGATAGTGCGCACCGGTAGGTCACCGGTGTCGAATGCCGCACCATCGCTGGTGACGAACCCGACAACAGCATCGACGTGACCTTCGGCCAAGGCGCTGTACTGGGTGAAGCCAATGTGCTCGATGTCCACATCCTGCTGCGTCAAACCCGCCAGGTCCAGGTAGCCCAGCAGTCCGAACCAGGTTTCCCCGAACGGTCCGGGCACCCCGATCTGCTGGCCGTCGAGGTCACCGACCTCCTCGGCAGTGGAGTCCTCCGGAACGAAGATCTGCACCGGGTACTGCTGGTAGATCGTGGCGATACTGAGCACATCCACCCCCTGGGACCGGGCCTGTAACATCTCGGCACCACCGGCGACGACCAGATCCTCCTCGCCGGCGTCCAGAGCACCGAACAGGTCCTCTCCCCCGCCATGGTGTCGCAGGTCGACCTGCACGCCTTCGTCGGCGAAGTAGCCTTCGGACTCGGCCAGGTAGAACGGGGCGAACTGGACATCGGGGATGTAGGTCAGCCCGATGGTGACTTGAGCCTCCTCCGCGTCCGAGTTACCCGGCCCGGGCGGGCTTGGCCCGGGATCGGAGCCTGCGGAGCAGGCGGCCAGAGTCAGGGCGATGGCGGTGCACAGCCCGGCGAGCGTCGCGCGTCGGTGGCGGGTGCGTGCGGTCTTGCGGCTGGTGCCTGCGCTGGTGGGGCGGGTGCGTGCGGTCATTGGTCTCCTCACCAGCGAAGCCGGCGTTCCAGGGTGCGGATCAGGAAGAACATCGCCACAGCCAAGACGACCAGGGCGAGTAGTGCCACGAACAACCCGGCGGTGTCCTGCCGGTCGCGGTAGTAGGTCAACAACATGCCCAGACCGTGTCCGCCCATCACGAACTCCCCGACTACCGCACCGGTGACCGAAAGCACGAAGCCGTTGCGGACTCCGGCCAACAGGGACGGGAGGGCCAGGGGTGCCTCGATGTGCCAGAGCAGCCGGAGGCGGTCGGCCCCGTCGACTCGGGCGGCATCGACGACGTCCCGGTCCAAAGTGGTCAGGCCCAGGGCGGTATTGACCAGGATCGGGAAGAACACCAACAGCGCGCACAGTAGCGCGATCGGGATCAGGCCGTAGCCGATCCACAACACCAGCAACGGTGCCAACGCCACGGCGGGTACGGCCTGGGTGGCGGCCAGGTAGGGGCCGAGGGCGGCTGAGGCCACCGCCGAACGGGCAATCAGATACCCCAGCGGTACCGCTACGCAGAACCCAATCAGGCACCCCAATAGCGCCTGAGAGAAGGTGACCGCGGCGTAGTCCAGCAGGCCGCCCTCAGCGAGTTCCCGCCCCACCCGCGGCACCAGGTCGGTGGGCGCAGGAAGGGCACGGGACCCAACTGCGGCCGACAGCCCCTGCCAGGCCGCGAGTGTCACCAACCCGAGGATCACGGGGGCGCCCAGCAGCATCGGCCGGCTCGGGCGCGGGGAGATCACGGTGGTGGTGCTGCGCGGCACTGCCGTTCTCCTTCCCCAGGCGTGGCCCGGGGACAGGGGGCGCGCTGCGCTGCCCTCCTGACGACACGAAGATCACTTCGGCGTCGCGTGCTTCCTCCCATCCGGACTTTCACCGTCGGTCCCGGAGTTCCACCAGGTCAACCGGCCACCTGCAGGTGCAGCTGGACGGGTCGCGGACTATCACCGCCGGCTCGGATTTTCACCGACCCCGGAGCACGTCTTGCTCTCGCGCCCATTCTGCCACATCCCGACCGGCGATGGTGGCCCGGGACGCCGAAGGCTGCCGGTCAGGCCTGGTAGGCCCCGGTAGCCAACTCCCGCAGCACACCGATCTGCGCATTCGGGTCCTCGGCGTTGTAGACCGCTGAGCCGGCCACGAACATATTCGCCCCGGCCCCCGCGGCCCGTTCGATCGTGGAGCGCGAGACTCCGCCGTCGACCTGCACCCACACATCCAGCCCAGCAGCGGTGATCGCATCCCGGGTGCGCCGGATCTTGGCCAGGGTGCCATCGAGGAATGACTGCCCGCCGAACCCTGGTTCGACCGTCATCACCAGGACCATATCGAACTCGCTGAGCAGGTCCAGATACGGCTCGACAGGTGTCGCCGGTCGCAGGGCTATGGCTGCGCGGGACCCGGCGTCCCGCAGCTCCCGGGCCAATCGCACCGGCGCGGCGGAGGCCTCGGCGTGGAACGTCACCGACGCCGCCCCCGCCGCAGCGAACTTCGGAGCCCAGGTGTCCGGATCGGAGATCATCAGGTGCACATCGGCGGGGATATCGGTGCTGGCGATCAGCTGGCTGACCACCGGCAGACCGAAGGTGAGGTTCGGCACGAAGTGGTTATCCATCACATCCAGGTGCACATAGTCGGCCGCGTCGATCCGGCCGACCTCCTCGGCCAGGTGGGTCAGGTCGGCGTTCAGGACACTGGGTGAGATCAGGATGGCCATGACCGAAGAATAGTTCTCACCGCTGGATCAGGGCCAGGAACATCGCATCGGTGCCGTGCCGGTGCGGCCACAGCTGGACCATCGGGCCGGCCAGTGCCGGCATCGGATGCGCCACCACCTCCTGCACCGCCTCGGCGGCATCGAGGAGGGTCGCGTGCCCGAAGTCCCGCAGGACGTCCTGGACCACCAAGGTGGTCTCGGCCACGTGCGGCGAACAGGTGATGTACGCCACCACTCCCCCGGGCCGGGCCGTGTGCAGTGCGGAGGTGAGCAGGTCCCGCTGCAGCGCGCCGAGTTCGGCCAGGTCACCGGGCCTGCGCCGCCACCGGGACTCCGGCCGCCGCCGCAGTGCGCCCAGCCCAGTGCACGGGGCATCGACGAGCACCCGGTCGTAACGGCCCGGTTCGGACTCCCCGATCTGGCGGCCGTCACCGGTGCGCACTTCCAGACCGGGCAGGTGACCGGCCAGCGACCGGGTGGAGCCCGTGACGAGTTTCGCTCGATGTGGTGCCACTTCGTTGGCCACCAGAGTGCCCGAACTATCCCGCTCGGCCAGCAGCGCCCCGAACAGGGCAGCCTTACCTCCGGGCCCGGCACACAGGTCTAGCCAGGTGCTGTCCGGACCGTCGATCGGTACGCCGGCCAGCGCACGGGTGACCACCTGACTACCCTCATCCTGGACTCCGATGCGCCCAGCGGTGACCCCGGCCAGGGCGCCGGGATCACCGCTGGTGAGCACCGCGGCACCCGGGGCCCACCGGCCGGGATCAGTGTGCACACCGGTAAGGTCCTGTGCCTGCGCCAGCCCCGGACGGACCGCGAGTGTGACTGGCGCCGGGGTGTTGTTGGCTTCGAGGGCTGGAACCAGTTCGGAATCCGCCTGCTCGGCCAACGCCTGTCGCATCGCCCGCACCACCCAGGCCGGATGGGAGTGCACCGCGGCCAGTGCCTCGGTCCCGGTGTGCTGCCGAGCCAGTTCCGCCAGCCAGTGCTCGCTCGGTTCCTGGGCGAGGCGGCGCAGCACCGCGTTGGCGAGTCCCGATGGTCCGGTTCCTGCGACCGTGCGGGCCAGGGCGACCGTTTCGGAGACTGCGGCGTGCGTCGGCACCCGCATCGAGAGCAGCTGATGCAACCCCAGGCGCAGGACGTCCAGTAGGCCGGCGTCGAGTCGGGCCGCGGGGCGGGAAGAGACCAGATCCACGATGGCGTCGTAGCGGCCTTGCATCCTCAGTGTGCCGTAGGTCAGTTCGGTGCAGAAGGCCGCGTCCCGGCCGGTGATGCCCCGTTCGGTGAGCAACGGCGGCAGCACCAGGTTGGCGTAGGCATCGGATTCGGCCACGCTGCGGAGCACGTCATAGGCGGTGCGGCGGGCGGGGTCGCCCGGTGCTGAACCCTGGTAGTCCCCTTGGCTGCCCCGGGCCCCAGACCGCCGGCCCCGGTGGCCTGCCGAAGCGTGCTGCCGGCCCGACTTGCGCCCGGCGCCGGACGGCCTCGGCCCGCTCATGAGGTGCCCCATTCGAACCGGGTGCCCGTCGCCGGCCGGGCGCCGCGGGCCCAGTCCGCGGCGGCCATCCAGCCCTTACCCGCCGGTGCCAGCTGACCCAGGCGCACCGGGGTGGTGCCGGTACCGACCAGGACGTGCTGCGGTTCGGCCAGGATTTCTCCCGGCGCCAGCTGCGGCCCTTGCGATAACGGTTGCACGGGTCCGATCTTGACCCGCCCGCCGGCCAGCCTTGTCCAAGGGCCGGGAGCCGGGGTGAAGGCCCGTACCGATCGGTCGACGGCGAATGCGGGTTGGGACCAGTCCAGCTGTGCCTGCGCGGTGGTCAACCGCGGTGCGTGGCTGATACCGGTGGCCGGTTGCGGTTGGGCGTCGGCGGTGCCGTCGGCCACCGCGTCCAGAGTGGCGACCATCAGCGGCCCACCTGCTTCGGCGAGGCGCTCCAGGAGGTCTCCGGAGGTGTCCCGGGCACGGATCTGTTCGGTGAGAGTGCCCAGCACCGGGCCGGTGTCCAGCCCCGCCTCGATCCAGAATGTGGTGGCCCCCGTGATCTGATCGCCGGCCCGGATGGCGTGCTGAACCGGCGCAGCCCCCCGCCACGCCGGCAGCAGGGAAAAGTGCAGGTTGATCCAGCCGCGCTCGGGCAAGGACAGCGCTGGTTCGCGCACCAGGCCGCCGTAGGCCACCACCGCAGCTACCTCGGGGGCCAGCTCGCGGATAGCGGCAACTGTGTCGGGCTGGTGCGGACGATCGCTGGTGATCACCGGTAGGCCTACTTCCTCGGCGAACTCCTGGACCGGGCTGGCCAGTAAAGCCCGTTTGCGTCCGGCCCGCGCCGGGGGCCTCGTGAGCACACCGACCACTTCGTGATCACTGTTCAGGATGGCCTGCAGGGTCGGTAGAGCAACGGCCGGGGTCCCGGCGAACAGCACGCGCATGCCGATGAGTCTACGGGGGCTCACAGCAGCCAGTCCGGGTCCACCCGAACCTGCAGGCGACCGGGTTCCTTACGGGCGCTGCGGTGGGCCTGGGCGTGGGTCAGTGCGGTGCTCAACTCACCGGCGGCATCGAGTGGGGCACGCACCAGCGCCCGGACCCTCGGCTCCTCACCGTCGGCGCCGGTCAGCGTGCCGGGTACCTCGTCTGTGGCGGGACCGTCCTGTCGGTGTTCCACCGGCCCGAGCACCGTGGCCCGGTCCGGCAGTTGCAGCACTTTGAGAAACCTATTCACTGCCCCGCGGTCCCCGACCACTGCGGCCATCTGGGTCAGCGGGGGAAACTCCAATTCGGTTCGTTCGGCGAGTTCCCGCTGCGCCAGCCCGACGGCGTCCCAGCGAACCAGCGCCTGCACCGGCACCGGGGCGCCGTAGCCCAGCAGCATCACGCGCCCGCCCTCTGGCGCCGGGCGCACCAGGGCCGCAGCGCCCATCCAGCGCCGCAGCGCCTCCAGGGCGGCGTCCAGTTCGGGCCGTTCGGTGAGGACTGCGGCGTCGAGAAAAAGCCCCGCCCGGTAGCCACCTGTGGCGTGCGGCTCGGCTCCCGGGGTGGCCACCACCAGCCGTGGGTCGGCATCGACCTGCTCGATCACGCCCCCCTGACGTCCGGAGACCACCACCGGCACCCCGGGGAAAGACCGGCCCAGCTCCTCGGCGGTCCGCCTGGAACCGACCCGGATCGCCCGCAGGCGGGTGTGACTGCATTCCGCGCAGCGCCAGGTGGTCGCCACCTTCCCGCACCATCGGCAGGACGGCGTGGCGGTGGGGGCATCCAGACGCAGTGGACCGTGACAGGACGGGCACCGGGCGGCGGCACGACACTGCTGACAGGCGATGTGGGGGAGGTAACCCGAGCGGGGCACCTGCACCAGCACCGGGCCCTCGGCCAATGCCGCATGGGCCAGGCGCCAGGCCATCGTAGGTAGCCGGGCCCGGGCCCCGGCGCCCTCCGCAGCCAAGTCCACCTCACCAGGGGCCTGCACCCGCGGGGCTCGGGCGCGCACCGTGGCCCGATCGGCCTGCAGGGGCCGGGCCCACTGATCGGCGAGGAGCAATTGTGCTGCCGGGGTCCGGGCAAAGCCCCCGATCAGGGCTGCGGCGTTGCTGATCTGGGCCCGTTCGATCAGTACCTGGCGGGCGTGGGGGTAGGGGGCCCGCTGCTCGATGAGCAGATCATCGCCGTCATCCCAGCACACCACGAGGCCCAGGTCACGCAGTGGGGCGAATGCCGCCGAGCGGGTACCGATGATCACCGCCGCTTGTCCGGTCAGGGCGAGCACGAATCGCCGGTAACGCGCTGAGGGGCCCTGGTCGGCGGTCAGGATGTGGTGTTCCAGACCCGCCGCGCTCATCACCTCGGCCAAGCGGTGCACCTCCCGGATATCGGGCAGCACCACCAGGACCGACCGTCCCGAAGCCCGGGTGGCCTTGACGGCAGCAGTGATCGCCCGGGCCCAGTGCGGCTCATCGTCGCTGGCCGCCGGCAGGGCGGACCAGACCGCCCGCGGCGAGTCACCGCCGGCCAGCCGGCGTAGAAATGCAGCCCCGCCGGGATAGGGCTCCCAGGCGGCCGCGTCCGGTGGCCCCTCGGCGGGTGCGAGGTCTGCCAGCAGGCCCGGGTTCGGCCCCCAGTCCGGAAACTGTGGTTCTGGGGATTCGGAGCCGCTCTGACCGGCCAGAGCGGCCTTCTCGGCGGTGGCGTGGCGGGGCGGGATCGCCAGACGGATCACATCGGTGCTGGTCCCGGCGTACCGGCGCGCCACCGCCCGGCACAGGGCCAGGGTCTGCTGGGTCAGGACCGGCAACGGTGAGACCACCCGGCGCAGTTCGGCCAGTTCCCCCTGGTGCGAGCCCGCCCGGGCACGGGACACGACGAACCCTTCCCGCTCACTGCCAGCAAACCGCACCTTCACCCGTACCCCGGGGCGGACCTGCTCGTCCAGATTCCGCGGAATGGCGTAGTCGAAGGTGCGGTCCAGATGGGCCAGCGCGGTCAGCACCAGAACCTGGGCCACCCCGGCATGCGCCGAGGCGGCCCCTGCGGGCTGCGCCCCAACTGCCGGATCGAGCAGACTCGGCTGTTCGGGGAGTGGGTCGGGGGTGCTCATCGCCACGATCTCATCATCACCCACCGACCTTCGCCGTACCGGAGGCCGGTGCTGTGGACAGCGGCGTTCAGCGAACTGCGGCGCGCAGTTGTTCCACCCGATCGGTGCGCTCCCAGGTGAACTGCGGCAGTTCCCGCCCGAAGTGGCCGTAATTGGCTGTGGCGGCGTAGATGGGCCGGATCAGGTCCAGTTCCTCGATGATCGCCAACGGACGCAGATCAAAGGTGGCATCGATGGCCCGGGTGATCTTATCCGTGTCATAGTGCTCGGTGCCGAAGGTCTCCACGTGGAGGGCCACCGGGTGCGCCCGGCCGATCGCGTAGGAGATCTGCACCTCGCAGCGGTCCGCCAGCCCGGCCGCGACGACGTTCTTGGCGACCCACCGCAGCGCGTAGCACGCCGATCGGTCCACCTTCGAGGGGTCCTTACCGGAGAAGGCTCCCCCGCCGTGGCGGGCCATCCCGCCGTAGGTGTCGACGATGATCTTGCGTCCGGTCAGGCCCGCATCGCCCTTCGGGCCGCCGACGACGAACCGGCCCGAAGGGTTGATCAGGGTACGGACCGCCGAGATATCCAGGTCCATTCCTTCGGCGAAACCGCCGAGCACGTGATCCAGGACGTGCTCGGTCACCGCGGGGGCCAGGTCCTGATCGAGATCGAGGTGCTCCTGGTGCTGGGTGGACAGCACCACCGTGTCCACGCCGACTGGCCGCTCGCCCTCATAGCCGATGGTGACCTGGGTCTTGGCGTCCGGGCGAAGCCCGTCGATGATCCCTTCCTTGCGCACGTGGGCGATGCGTTCGGTCAGGCGGTGCGCCAGCAGGATCGGTAAGGGCATCAGTTCCGGGGTGTCGGAACAGGCGTACCCGAACATCAGCCCCTGGTCCCCTGCCCCCTGCAGGTCGTGTGGATCACCGGCGCTGCCGGCACGGGCCTCCAGGGACTGCGCCACACCAGCGGCGATCTCCGGCGACTGCTGGCCGATGGAGACCGACACACCACAAGAGTCGCCGTCGAACCCGATGTCGGAGGAGGTGTACCCGATTCCGGTGACCACGTCCCGGACCATGTGGGGGATCTCGACGTAGGCCTCGGTGGTGACCTCACCGGCCACATGCACCAGGCCGGTGGTGACCATCGTCTCCACGGCCACGCGCGAGGCCGGGTCGTCGGTCAGCAGGGCGTCGAGGATCGTGTCGGAAATCAGGTCGCAGACCTTGTCCGGGTGTCCCTCGGTGACGGATTCAGAGCTGAAAAGACGCATACTCACCCGGTGAGCGTATCGGTTCAGCGCGCGTCCGTCCCCCCGGGCCCAGCAGGTACCCGCTCGGCGAGCAGGGCGGTGATCGCCGCCACCACCCCGCTGGCCACCTCATCCTTGGTGCCGGCGGCGCGAGAGACTTCCTGACCCTGGTGGTCCAGGATCACCACCGCATTGGGAACATCACCGAACCCCATTGCGTCCCCGACCTGGTTCACCGCCAGTAGATCGGCACCCTTGCGCCGGGCCTTGGCGCGCCCGTGGCTGAGCGCATCACCATCGTCATCGCCGGTCTCGGCGCCGAAACCGACCACGATCTGGCCAGGGCGGCGCCGCTGGACCAGCCCCACGAGGATATCGGGGTTGGCACGGAGCTCGATCGGTGCGGGGTCCTCGGGTGTCTGTGTCCCGGCGTGGGGGGCATGCTTCTTGATCTTGGCTTCGCTGGCCCGGGCGGGCCTGAAGTCGGCCACGGCGGCGGCCATCACCAGCACATCGGCGTCGGCGGAGCGGGCGGTCATCTGTTCGGCCAACTCCCGGGCGCTCTCCACGTCGATGACCTTCACCCCGGGCGGGAGCGAGGCCAGGACGGTCTCCTCGACGTTCGCCGCGACCAGGCTCACCGCCGCCCCGGCGCGTGCGGCGGCGGCCGCCAGGGCCACACCCTGACGTCCTGAGGAGCGGTTGCCCAGGAACCGGACCGGGTCCAGGGCCTCCCGGGTGCCACCGGCGCTCACCACCACCGAGTGTCCGGCCAGCGGGCCGGCGGCTGTCAGGGCCAGGGCT
>Ga0079225_10000400_pt1 | contig 23411 bp, 17 predicted proteins | sample Poulit2012_FD_76344 | JGI IMG/M metagenome (GOLD analysis project Ga0079225, IMG submission 76344) | Agricultural soil microbial communities from Georgia to study Nitrogen management - Poultry litter 2012 | ecosystem: Environmental > Terrestrial > Soil > Agricultural land | place: USA: Georgia... | reverse complement strand
AGTAACTGGGGTACCAGGTCCATTTATGTTAGATTTGGAAACTACACATGAAGTCCAACATATTGGATTAACAGATGAAGAAAAGGACAAAGTTTTGTCTGAATATGCTTATTGGGATAGTTTGGACATACCTAAAGAAACATACAAACATCAAGATGAAGATATTTCTGTAGTTGCATTTTGGAATCTTGGTATCGCTTCCTCTGACTTGTCGGAAGATTTGGTGTATGAACTAGTTAAAACAACATTTGAAAAGCATGAAGATTTATTATCAGTTGATCCAACGGCAAAGGACACAATTGCAGATAATATAACTTATAGTACAGTCCCATTACATCCAGGCGCCTTAAAGTATTACAAGGAAGAAGGCATTGAAATACCTGATGAGCTTATTCCGCCAGAGTCTAAGTAGGTGTAGATGGGTTGTGAGTTATAAAAAAGGAGGAAAATATGTCTTCTATGCAGCAATCAACTACTCCAACATTGGAGGAAAGTAGCACAAAAAGAACTTTACATGGATACCAGTTGAAAGTTTTTACTGCTATTGCAGTTTTCATGTCACTGTTTCATATTTATGTATTGGGATTTCATCCTATCACACCTTGGATACTGTATACCGTTCATTTAGGGTTAGGAGCTGTATTGGTTTTCTTTATTTACCCAATTCGACAGTCCTTAAAAAATGAAAGCGTCACCTTTGTCGATTTGGCTTTGATATTGTCCATCATATTTGTAAGTGGATATCTCATTATAGAGATGGATGAACTTGTTTATCGCATTGGAGTTGCTCCAACACTTTTGGATCTAGTAGTAAGTGTTATTTTAATTGTAGTAGTTCTTGAAATTACGAGGCGAACAACGGGATTAATTCTTCCTATATTGGCATTAATATTTATTTTGTATGCCAATTACGGTTCATATTTTCCAGGGGTATTAGAACATAGGGGGTATAGTTGGGACCGTATCCTTAGTTACCTTAACAGTATGGATGCGATCTATAGTGTCCCTATTGGAGCGTCAGCTAGCTTTGTGTTTTTGTTTATTCTATTCGGAGCGTTTTTAAATGAATCGGGCGGAAGCAAGTTCTTTATTAATTTCGCAATTGGAGCAACCGGAGGAAAAAGGGGAGGCCCTGCCAAAGCAGCTGTTCTATCCAGTGCACTTTTCGGATCAGTCTCAGGGAATTCAGTAGCAAATGTGGTTTCTACCGGTGTTTTTACTATTCCCCTAATGAAGAAAATAGGTTATCCAGCCAGGTATGCCGGTGCAATCGAAGCTGTAGCTTCAACTGGTGGACAAATCATGCCGCCTATCTTAGGATCAGCAGCATTCATTATGGCGCAGTTGGTAGGGGTACCATACCTTGATATTGTTGCAGCATCAGTCATACCAGCGTTGCTTTATTTCGTAACTGTTATAATTATAATCGATTTACAAGCTGCTAAATTAGGATTAAAAGGAATGCCGAAAAGCATGCTTCCCAACCTAAAGGAAGTTTTGAAAAAGGAAGGTCATTTATTTATTCCTTTGCTCGTTTTAATTCTTGTGATGACTGTATTAAAAGCAAGTCCTATTAAGGCGGCTATATGGGCAATTGCATCTACTGTTATTGTTTCTTTATGGAGAAAGCAGACGCGTTTAGGTGTTCGTAAGCTTATTAATAGTTTAGCAAATGGAGCAGAATCAGCCTTAGGGATGATTGCGGCTTGTGCAACAGCTGGGCTCATTATTGGTGTGTTGAATTTAACTGGAGCGGGATTAAAATTTGCGACATTGATTCTATCCTTTTCAGGTGGACATTTACCGATTGCCTTAATCCTTACTATGTGTGCAACGATTATTCTCGGAATGGGACTCCCAACTACCGCGGCTTATCTTATTACTGCAGCCGTTGTAGCACCAGCATTAATACAGATGGGGGTTTCTCCAATAGGTGCGCATATGTTTGTTTTCTATTTTGCATGTCTTTCAGCTTTCACGCCACCAGTTGCTCTGGCGGCATATGCGGCAGCTGGAATAGCAGATGCGAAACCAATGCAAGTTGCAATGACAGCGGTTAAGGTAGGGATTGTTGCATTTATTATCCCATATGTGTTTATTTATGGGCCTGCAATACTGCTAGAAGGATCCTTTAGCGAGATTATTGTCGCTACGATAACTGCTCTTATAGGAGCGTTTACATTAGCATCATCGGTAGAAGGATGGTTTTTGGCAGCAACAGCAAATATATTCGTTCGGTTATTGCTAATATCTAGTTCTTTATTGCTTATCGTACCTGGTATTTTAACTGATACGCTTGGAGTCACTATAATTTTAATAGCAATAGGTTATCAAATATTCGTAAAAAGAAGGAATTTTAATATGGAAGAAGAGAGGAGAAAGACTGTATGAAATTCACTATAATTGGAGCAGGTAATGGTGGCCAGAGCATGGCTGCACACTTAACTTTTTTAAAGCAAGAGGTTATTTTATATGATATTCAAACGGAATTAATCAAGGATATAAATGGGGAGGGAGGAATTAAAGCGGAAGGTGTGTTGGAGGGATTTGCACAAGTAAGAGCCACAACAGATTTAAGCGAAGCAATGCATGAAACAGATGTGATCATGGTTACAACTACAGGAACAGCACATAAACATGTGGCCCGTTCTATTGCACCATTTTTAAGAGATGAACAAATTATTATGACCTTTCCAGGTTACTGGGGAGCACTTGAGTTCAGGAATATATTCAAAGAATTAGGAATCAAGAAAAATGTATATATTGCTGAAACTGAATCACTTATTTACACATGCCGTTCTATCAAACCAGGTCACGTCCGTATTAGGAAGGTAAAAGAGCAGCTAGAATTTGCGACACTCCCAGCTAGCGACGGTCAAAAGGTGAAAGAACGTTTGGAAGATGTTTATCCACAGCTTATCTTGACGGACAGTGTACTGACAACAACATTAAATAACTGTAATCCAATGTTTCATGTCCCGATTTTATTATTTAATGCAGGCAGAATAGAATCGTCTAATGAATTCTTCTTTTACCCGGATGGCGCAACACCGTCAGTAGTGAATGTTATCGAACAACTTGAAGAGGAAAGACTGGAGATAGGTAAAACGTTAAATATAAAATTATCAACTTGTCAGGACTTGCTTTCCCGTTTTTATCAAGTAGATGAAGAAAATTTATATGATGCTATCCAAAAGAACCCAGCCTATCAGACAGGAAAGGCCCCTACTACATTGAATTATAGATATATTTATGAAGACATTCCATATGGTCTTTATCCAATGGTTAAATTAGGGGAACAATTAGGACTGTCTATGAAAAATTCTGATCTACTTATAGATATGGCTTCATTATTGATGAATGAAGAATTACGTGAGGATGGACTAGAATTATTTGATTTGGGATTGTCGGAAATGTCAGCTGGGGAGATGGTTGAATATTTGAAGGGGGAAAGGGTTGTAAGATAGTGTTGTAGAGATAAAAAGAAAGAAAGGCAATATTTTGAGACCTATGCAGAGCTGTGAAAGGCGATGTGTAGGTTTTGTTTTTCTTGGTGGGACAAGGGGACAGTTCCTTGTTCCACCAATTTATACCATTTAGGTGAAAGGGTATAAGTGGGTTAATGGTGAAGTGTCTTATGGGATTCCCATATGTACCTTTTCTTCTAGTAAAACCATTTGTTTTCTGTAATGAGGTAGAGTATGGAATTTAAAAAGGTTGAAAACATGCGGAGACGTTTGCTAGTCTGTTGGCAGAAGCTGCTATAAGTTTGGATATGTGGCGGGCGGAATGATTATACATGATCTTAGTCCCCGGGCTGCAAGGATTTTCGTTCTTTATCTCCTTTGCATCAAATAGTAATCTAATAAATACATGGCCTTATATCTATATTGATCACCGATAATCTACCTTCATCAATCCAGTTGGATATGGTCTTTGTTGAAATTCGAATAGTTCGTGCCTTTTTGCATATCCAACAACCGCATCCGGAGACCACTTCTCCTTAGCATATCTACAAACCCATGTCTCTATAACTGTGGAATGGGCGCCACAATTTTCTTGGTTCCTCTCGTAAATCGCGTCCCATTCTGTTTTCCCATTCCCCACACTGATAGACCTCCATCTAAATAGGCGGTCATTTGTCTCCATTCAATTAAATGTGGAAAAGTGCGTATCGTTGCTTCAGAACGGCTCTGGGTCATCGTGATTTCCCACCGTGTTTTGTGTTTTTCTTAACCTTAACTATACGCGCATTCACGATGACTATTATTTAGTTGCTGCATTTGAATTTACAATGAACCAAAATTTTCCCTTGACTAACGGAAAAAAAGCAATTAGATAATAAAGCGCTTTCATGATATCGTAATAAGTAAGGTAAATAGATACTAAAAGATTGGGGAGATTAAAATGGAAAAAAAGGTTAACATTCTACTTGTATGCTCGGCGGGAATGAGTACTAGTCTATTGATGACAAATATGCAAAAAGCAGCAAAGGAAAAAGGAATTGAAGCTAATATTCAAGCTATGGCATCGAACGCGGCTAACAAATATTTAGATAAAGAAAAAGTAGATGTTTTATTATTGGGCCCTCAAGTTCGTTTCATGAAAAAGAAGTATGAAATAAAATTAACGGATACGTTTACTGCACTTGATGTAATTGATATGCGTGATTACGGGCAAGTGAATGGTGAGAAGGTATTAGATTCAGCACTGCAGTTACTCAAGGTCTAATTGATTGGAATTTGATTTTACTTAAGGAGAGATACTTTTGGAGAAAGAAAAATATTTGGAAGTAGTTATGAGTCTGATTACATATAGTGGTAATGCCAAAAGCTGTGGAATGGAAGGAATACAGGCAGCCAAACAAGGAGACTTCGAGTCTGCCGATAAAAAGGTGGAGGAAGCTAACGAAGAATTAGGAAGGGCACATAATTCACAGACTTCCTTATTGACAAAAGAGGCATCTGGGGAAAAAATCGAGGTGTCTTTATTAATGATTCATGCCCAAGATCATTTGATGAATGCAATTAATTTCTGTGATTTAGCTATTGAATTTATTGAGTTATATAAAAGTAAGTAAAAAGATTTGTTTAACAGAAATCTTTCTAGCTTTACAAAAGTGTCGCACTTCAGTACACAAAGATAACTAATGATCTCTTAATTGGCAATTTCAAATTCATGCCAACTAATAAAATTATTGTCGCTAATTTTATGCAATAAGACCTATAAGCTTAAATAATCTGTAAATATGAGGTGATTAAAATGTTGGAAAGAATTGAAATGATAGCCGGACAGATAGGTAATCAAAAACATTTAAGAGCCCTGCGGGATGGTATCTTATTAAGTATGCCATTAATTATAATAGGTTCTATTTTTTTAATACTCGGAAATCTACCGATCGAGGGTTATACTGACTGGTTAGATAAAATAGGATTAGAGCCGATTTTCAATAAAATAGTGGATGGTTCTTTTGGCATAATGGCATTAGTAGCCACTTTTGGGGTTGCCAATAGTCTGTCAGAGGATTATGAAGTTGATGGAATTTCTGCAGGGATTATTGCTATATCTTCTTTTCTTATTGTTACTCCTAATTTGATAGTCGAGGCAGAGCACGGTGTTCCCTATGAGTTTTTAGGTAGCAGTGGCCTTTTTGTAGCTATTATAGTCGGGCTTTTATCTACTGAAATATTCAGGTTTTTTGTTCAAAAAAACTTTACAATCAAGATGCCAAGTGGTGTTCCCGTTGCAGTGGAAAGCTCATTTGCAGCCCTAATACCGGGATTAATGGTTATCTTGTTTTGGGGATTGATATATTTATTATTAATCTTAGCAGGTGTTGAAAACATACATATGCTATTAACCAGTATCTTAGGGAAACCACTCGGGCTATTAGGGGGAAGTTTGTGGGGGACACTGATTATCATAGCGTTGAACTCTATCTTCTGGTTTGTTGGTATACACGGGGCTAATACAATTAACCCAATTATTCAACCAATTTGGCTTCAAAATTCGGATGCCAATCGAATTGCCTTTCAAGCTGGACAAGAGGTGCCCCACATTATTAATCATGAGTTTGTAATGAATTTTGCGTGGCTTGGTGGCGGAGGTGCTACAATTGGTCTCGTTATCTGCTTAGTTTTGTTTACTAAAAGTAAAAATAACAAAACCATGGGTCGAATTACTTTAGCGCCAGGTTTATTTAATATCAATGAACCAGTATTGTTCGGGTTGCCAATTGTTTTGAATTTTAAATACCTTATCCCATTTATTTTGGCTCCAATGGCCACAGCAATTATAACTTATATTAGTATGGCAACAGGATTGGTGGCTAAACCGGTTGGTATTGTCGTACCTTGGACGATGCCCCCTGTAATCAGTGGTTACTTGGCCACAGGGGGTAAAATAAGCGGTGCTGTGATTCAAATAATCACCTTAAGTGTAACCGTTTTAATATATTACCCATTTGTAAAAGCTGCGGACAGGATACAAATAAAAACTGAGAAAGAAGAGGAAGCAGCTGCTTCAAATGAAATAAATTAATAGTGAGTAAAAGCCAGATATAAGATGTACGTGATAGCTATAAACTTCTGGCTAGTATGAAGTGAATAAAGAAATATCAGTATCATGTCTGAATCAACTTATTGACATTGGATATTCAAGTAAATCTGTGATTTGAATAATAATTTAAAAGAGTGCTAGCAAAACAGTTGCAGTGAGGAGGAAAGTAATGACAAAGATAATTGTAAATGCAGATGATTTCGGCTATTCAAAAGGTGTTAACTTAGGGATTATTGAAGCGCACCAAGAAGGTATCGTCTCTTCGACCACATTAATGACAAATATGCCAGGTGTAGAACATGCCGTTGAATTGGCAAGAAAAAATGAACAATTAGGGGTGGGTATTCATTTTGTGTTGGATTGCGGATCTCCAGTAAACAGTAATGTTCCTTCCTTGGTTGATGAAAATGGGAGATTTCTAAAAAGTGATCAACTTATCAAAAGTGCGAAACCAGAAGAAATTAAGATGGAGTTAACAAGTCAAATTGAAAAGTTTTTTTCATTTAAAAGAACACCAACACACATAGACAGCCACCATCATATTCATAGACACAAAAAAGTATTTTCGGTTGTGAGAGAACTGGCCGAAAAGTACCAATTACCGATCAGACGAATGAGTGCTAAATCAGATGCATCCCTTAATTATGAAGGCTTAAAAACGGTGGATTATTTTAACGATGACTTTTATGGAGATGAACTTGATGTAAATAGTTTAAAGACAATCCTACGGAAAACAAAAAAATATTCCACTGTGGAAATTATGACACATCCAGCTTTTATAGATGATCCAATTTTAATAGGAAGCTCATATAATATACAAAGAGTTAAAGAGCTGGGTATATTAACCGATTTGGAAATTAAACGTTATTCTCGTGAAAATAATTTAACAATGGCCACCTATAAAGATATTTAATCATAATCAATGGATAACATAACCTGCATGTTTAAGTTTATTTACTAAAAATAATTATCATCATCTTTAACGTTGAAAGCCATTATGGTTTATACAGAATCGCTTAATAAGAAAGGGGATTTATATGCTGAAAAACAGGTTAAAGGTTGCTACAATCGGCGGAGGATCAAGTTATACTCCAGAATTAGTGGAGGGATTTATTAAACGATACGATGAATTCCCGATAACTGAATTGTGGTTAGTTGATACTGAGGAAGGGAAAGAGAAACTAGAGATTGTGGGGAACCTTGCTAAAAGAATGATTGAAAATGCTAATCTTCCAATTGACGTTCAGTTAACTTTAGATCGTAAATCTGCATTAAAAGATGCTGACTTTGTAACAACACAATTTCGCGTTGGTCTTCTAGATGCTCGTGCTAAAGATGAGCGGATTCCTTTGAAATATGGTGTCCTTGGTCAAGAAACAAATGGTCCTGGTGGGTTGTTTAAAGGATTGCGTACAATTCCAATTATTTTAGACATTTGTAAGGAAATGGAAGGGCTTTGCCCCGATGCTTGGCTCATTAATTTTACAAACCCTGCAGGAATGGTGACTGAAGCTGTTTTAAGATACTCTAATATTAATAGAGTTATAGGATTATGTAATGTTCCAATTGGTATGGAAATGGGCATTGCAAAATTATTAGATGTTGACCATTCACGTATTCGGATTGACTTTGCAGGTTTAAATCATATGGTATACGGTCTGGATGTATACTTAGATGGCGTGAGTGTTAAAGAAAATGTTATTAAAAAATTAGCTGATCCTAAAAATAGCAGTTTTGTTAAAAATATTGATGGAATGGGCTGGGAACCTGAATTTAGTGAAGCATTAAATGTTCTGACATGCCCTTATCATATGTACTATTATAAATCCAAAGAAATGTTAGATGAGACTATGAAAAATGCGGAAAAAGAAGGAGTTCGCGCAGAGGTTGTTCAGAAATTGGAATATGAGTTATTTGAACTATATAAAGATCCAAATCTAAATATAAAACCACCTCAATTAGAAGAGCGAGGTGGCGCATATTATTCTGACGCAGCAGTCCGGTTGATTACTTCTATTTATACTGACAAGCGTGATATCCAACCAGTTAATACAATGAACCGGGGAGCAATTGCAAGTATACCTGTAGATTCAGCTGTTGAAATAAGCTGTATTATTACGAAAGAGGGTCCTATCCCACTCGCAATGGGGGATATGCCAGTAGCTGTACGCGGACTTGTACAAGAAATTAAATCTTTTGAACGTATTGCTGCAGAAGCGGCTGTTACCGGGAATTATGGTAAGGCGGTCCTTGCCCTAACGATTAATCCTCTAACCCCTTCTGATGTTATAGCTAAGAAAATCGTGGATGAAATGATGGAAGCACATAAGGAATATCTTCCACAATTTTTTCAAAATGAAAAGGTAAAACAATAAAAAAGATCGCTGCTTTGTATTAATTAAGCCTAAGTATCAAAAATACTAGGAATGCTCAGTTTTTAAGGATTTTTGTCCAAAAAATCCTTTATAATGAATAGGTCGGGTAGCTTCCTATCTAAATCCAATTAAAGGAACCATTCATGGATAAGCATACACGGGTTCCCCATCTGAAAACAGGTGGGGATTATTTGACGTTTACTCTAAAGCGAAATTGTTTTATAAAAAATAACAGGTTTTAGAAGAAATGGTGTGAGGAAGTAATCTTAGTTAATCAATCAGTAGGATTATTTTGTAATCCTAGCTAAAAAGTAAATCTGGTCTCTACAACTTACTTCTTTGCTCTAAAACTGTTTTAAATTCAATAAACGTATTACTTTCCAATAAACATTGCAAGATGTCATAGTTCTCAAGTAATTTCGCCAATGTGTTATACATTGGTTTTAAATCTTCTTCATTTTCTTTAGCGATGTTAAGTAAGCAAACAATTTGAACTGACTTATCTCCCCAGTTAATAGGATTTTTCAATGTTACAATTGACCAAAACGTCTTATCTGTTTGTGGTTCTATTGGATGAGGTATGGCAACTAAATTCCCAAAGCTTGTTGGAGAAATTTTTTCACGATTTAATACCGATTGTGTAAAGTATTTATCCACCAAGCCAGTTTTATATAATTCATCGCCTAAAAAATTAATAACGTCTTCTTTGTTTCTGAAATCCATCTTTAAATACGTAAATAGTTCTCTCAAATATTTTTCAATAATTTTTATATCATTATTTATTAACTTTTCAATTTTATTAATATCCTGATCTCCAAGTAATGTGCTGATTTGAATTATAGGCACAGGTAGCTCTTTTTTTATAGGGATCGTGCTGATGATGAAATCAATCTGGTGACAGGATTGCTCGTCCAGGTTATGATATTCTGTCGTTCCTATGATGTTCAATTGATTTGCAAATCTATCCTTCAGTTTATACAGGAGTAATTGAGCTGTTCCCACCCCAGAAGCACAGACAATTAGACATCGTTGTAATTCAGGTTTTTGTTTTTTCTGTCTCTCCAAAGCTGCCTCAATATGAAGTGCCATATAGCCTATTTCGTCTTCTTCAAAAGAAATATTTATCTCATCATAAATAACTTGAGAGCCAGTTAAAGCCGCTTCAAATGAAAATGGATATTTAGCTTTAATTTCTGAAAGCATTGGATTTCTTAAATTCATATTGTATTTATATCTGTTAATAGCAGGTTTTAAATGTAAAGTAAGTGCTAAAATAAGTTCCTCATCTTCAATAAACTGCAAAGAATATTTTTCATCAATACGGTATAGAATGGATCTTGTCAATTGTTGAGTTTCTTTATCAATGATTGTTTTAACTTCTTCTATATCCTTCTCTGCGTGCATCGTTTTAGTTCCTTGCAAATGGATGGCTAAATAAGCAATTTCATTTGATAAAAAAGTAACATTCAACTTACTTTCGATTTCCTTTACGATTTCTTTTGCTATAGCGTATTCCTTTTTATCACGTATCCTTTTTAATTCTTTATGATAAATCTCAACATCGTTCTTTTCACGAATTCGCTTACAAGAAATTGCAATATGAGTTATTAAATTATGCAGACTGATATCTGAAGTAATAATTTTGTGTTCTCTCAATTGAGATAAAATACTTTCCTTAATTATGTTTATTTCATCTTCTTCTAATATTTCCAGCCAGTCACCTGAATGATCGATTAGTGTAGGATCTTGATTAAAGACATGTTGCGAAATACAAAAACGGATTTTCATTTCATCTCCAATCACTTTAATTCCGTAATTCGGTTTATGTTCAAGAGATAAATTGTATTTTTCAAGCACTTCACGCACTTTGTTTAAATCACTTTGCAAGGTTGACCGGCTAATAAAAAGCTCATCAGCTAAATCATCCATTCTTAAATAGTTAGATTTAAACAATAATCTCTCAACCAAAAACCTTATACGGTCTTTTGGTTCAGTAGGAATAATATGACCGTTATTTTCTACCTGATTCTGAAGAAACTGTTTAAATAAACTGTCATTCAATATATTAAGTCGGTAACCCTTTCCACGAAAAGATTCAATTTTTGCGTACTCTTCTTTTTCAAAAAGATCATTTAAATCCTTTATGTCATTACGGATTGTTTTAGAACTTACTTGTAAAGATACGGCAAGTTGAGAACTTGTCAACAGATCAGAAGCTTTTAAAAAATGTTCGATTATTTTTTGCCATCGATGATTCATAAAATCCTTAGCCCCCCTTTTTAATTGAACTAAAATGAGTAAGTGATCTAGATTATAGTATTTCTAAAGATAAATATGTAAACGATAGTTAAATAGCTAAGCAAATCTAGTCTATAAACCTATTATATAACAATTTTAAAAATATTTTCAATTTTGTTTACCTATTTGAACGGTTTGGAGTGAGAAATTGAACAAACGCAAAGACCAGGGGCGGTTCATTTTATAAACAGTTAAGGTTCTTCGGGGAAGTGATCAACCGTGTAGTGAATGCGGCTGGATCTGATATGGTGCTTGGTATGCGACTATCTTTGGAATCAATGGATAAACTTTTGAGTATCGGGAGACAGGCTACCTATTTAGCAAAGCACTAGTTGGAATTAATTCATGCATCTATTTTTAACTCTATTTGAAAATTTCATTGGCACAAAAAATAAAAGAGTTATAAAAACAAGTTATAACTAATATCTTAATTACAGGAGGCACTTTTGAAAAGACTGGAGTGAGATTGTGGACAAGATAATTACAGGTGCAACATTGTTAACTGGAGAAGATTTCAATGAGTTAAAAGATTATTCATTGTGGATTAAAAACGGCAAGATTTACAGAATAATACCTGATGAGAAGATACCCGAGAATATTGAAGTGGTAAATAAAAATGGGTGTTATTTATTCCCGGGGCTTATTGATATACATGTTCATATTATGTGGGATGGATCTTCAGACCCCGTAGAAACACATGAAAAAGAGGGTTATGAACAATTACTTATTCGGTCAGTAGCAAATTGTCAAAGTTATTTACAGGCAGGTGTAACAACTATAAGAGATTTGGGATCTATTGATGATGTTGCGTTACACGTAGCTGAATCTTTGAATCGAAAGCTGGTTCCAGGTCCTCGGCTCATAGCATCGGGAAAAACGATCACAATGACTGGTGGACATGATCCATTTTGGGCTAGTTTTGCAGATGGTCCGGTAGAGGCATTAAAGAGAACACGTGAACAGATATACAAAAATGCGAAGGTAATAAAATTAAGTGCGACCGGTGGGGTATATGGTCGAGTTGAAGGTGAAGTGGCTGAGAATGCTGAATTAAATTATGAAGAAATAAAAAGCATCTGTGACGAAGCCCATCGATTTGGATTAAAAGTCGCGTCTCATGCGATTGGAAGGGAAGGGATAAAAAATTCGATTTTAGCGGGTGTAGATACTATAGAGCATGGGCATTACATTGATGAAGAGATTATGAAGTTAATGTTGGAGCGTCAGGTTGCTTGGGTTCCAACACTATATATATATCAACAAATTGCTAACTTAGATGGAGTACCAAGTTATGCACAAGAGAAATCAAGACGTATTACAGAATATCATGTAAGCGCGTTCAATGAATTCTATAGAAGTGGCCTTTTAATTGGAGCGGGTTCTGATGCAGGTGCTTGCTATACACCTCATCCTTCTATTATAGAAGAACTCCAAACTATGAATAGCTTTATCGGTGATAAAATAGGAATTTTAAAAACGGCGACGTCAAATGCGGGAAAAATATTAGGTATAAAAACAGGACAAATTACTGAAGGGTACGAAGCAGACTTTTTATTGATGGAAGAAAATCCGATTTATAACTTTGATGCTTTAAGAAATATAGAAGAGGTTTATTTACAAGGTGAACAAGTAAAATAATAAAAAGTTTAATGAGGTGAATGGAAATATGAATACAACGAAAAGGGTTAATCAGCTGCGTAAAATAATGGGGGATAAGAAAGTAGATTTCTCCATTATAATAAATTTTGAAAACCAATTTTATTTCAGTGGATTGAAGGCGATTACTTATTCAAGGCCCATTGTAGTAGCTGTAGACCCGGAGCAATTAAGTTTAATTGTCCCTTCATTAGAAGAAGAGAATGCAAAAAATGCCACGAATGCAGACAAGCTATATGTTTATCACGAAACACCTGTGAAAGAGGCAAACAGTGGATCACATATTGAGCATTTAAAAACTTTAATTTCCAATTATCCCAAAAATGCTAGGGTCGGGGTTGAATTTTCGTCTCTTCCACTCATGTTAGGAAATATCATGAGAGAAGCAGGGTTTGAATTAATTAATATTGATTCTGATATTGAGAAAATGAGATATATCAAAGATCAAGAAGAAATAGATGTGATCACGGAGTCGGGCCGGTTAGTCAGTTTAGCGCTTAAAAACTCTCTTGAAAATTCAAGAGCAGGATTAACGGAGATGGAACTTGATCAATATGGGAACCAGGCACTGTTTGCTGAAGTGGCCCAAAAGTATCCTGATTCGACACTTGATTTTTTTGTTATGTCACCATCGGGATTAAATAGAAGTATTTTACCGCATGTTTTTTCAAACACAAGAAAACTTGATGGGAATGAAATTATTATACACAGTCGTCAAGTGGGGCTTAATGGCTATCGAGCTGAATGTGAAAGAACTTTCTTTATTGGAAATCCTACAGAGAAACAAAAAGATGCTTTTAAAGTAGCCAAAGAAGCGCAATTGGCTGCATTAGATTTTATAAAGGTGGGTGTTACGGCTAAAGAGGTAAATGAGGTGGCGCGGGAGATATTTAGAAAGGCTGATATGGAGCAATACTGTGTTCATCGAACTGGTCATGGGATCGGTGTTGGGTTACATGAAGAACCTTCTTTGCGTTATGACAATGATCTCGTACTCCAAGAAGGGATGGTATTTTGTGTAGAGCCAGGATTATACATCCCTGGTGTTGGAGGTTTTCGTCACTCTGATACAGTAGTGTTGACAAATAACGGTTCACACCTGATTACAGAATATCCAAGGGAATTAGAAGCTTTAATTTTTTAATAGAAAAAAGAAGTGGTTGGATAAAAGGGAGGGTTACTTATGAATCCATATCTCATCGCAGTTGGTGTTTATCTATTGATTATGGCACTTATAGGTGTATATTTCAGTAGAAAATCTATCCATAATAATGAAGACTTTATGGCTGCTGGACGTTCACTCCCCCTCTGGGTAGTGACTGGTACACTTCTAGCAACGTTTGTAGGTTCAGGCACTGTTGTGGGGGGAGCAAGTTTTATCTATCAGTATGGACCTTTTGCTGCGATATTTAATTTGTCAGGGGGATTCGTCGGAGCGATTATACTCTACTTCCTAGCAGGAAAGATTAGGACGGGAGAGGCTTATACGGTACCTGAAATTATTGAGAAAAGATTTGGAACCACAGCTAGATTAGTATCTTCCATCATTATTTTATTGGCCTTTGTTGGTATAACAGCATACCAATTTACAGGGGGAGCGTACGTTTTACAGATTACTACGGGACTACCTGTAGAAACAGGTGCGATAATTATAGGGGTCTTAGTCATATTTTTAACTGTGAGTGGCGGGCTTTTTTCAGTTGCCTATACGGATTCCATAAGTGCTATATTAATTGTAGCGGGTTTTCTATTTGGACTACCATTTATCTTAAATTCAGTTGAAGGATTTTCAGGTTTAGCTTTATCCTTGCCGGAAACAGCTAAGAGTTGGAATGGAGGATTGAGCATCCCCCAGCTTATAGGGTTTTTCTTACCTTTATTTCTTCTAGTTTTGGGAGACCAAAATATGTATCAGCGTTTTGGAGCTGCAAAAAATCCAACTGTTGCTAAAAGATCTACAGTAGGATTTTTCTTTGGAAACTTCATAGTAGTCGGTTTAGCAATCATTTTTGCAACAAGCGCGATCGTTTTATTTCCAAATATTGCACCTGATACAGCAATATTACACATGGCGATCAATGGACTACCGTTACCTATAGGAATGATCATTCTGTGTGCATCCGTTGCATTCATTATCACAACCGCAACATCATATCTATTATCTGCCTCCGGGAATATAATTTACGATTTATTTAAAAGATACAGTAGTAAAAAAATAAGTGATAAAAAGTTATTAAGGTATAATCGACTTACGGTTGTCGGAGTTGGAGTACTAGCTTATGCATTAGGGACGTTTTTTCCGACGGTTTTAGAATTACAAATGTATTCGTATACGATGTATGGTGCAGCACTTACTCCGGCAATTTTGGCTACTGTAATGTGGAAAAGGGCAACCAAGGCAGGGATTCTAAGTTCTATGATTGCGGGCGCCACGGGAACAATCCTTTGGGAAGCTGTTTTAAATAAACCTTTCGACTGGAACAGTGTTTTATTTGCTCTTCCTCTTTCAGTTCTTGCTTTAGTGATAGTTAGCTTACTGACTGGTAAGAATGATGATCGGAGTATGTTGGAGTAAATTATTAGTTGTTCGTTTGTTGTCAGATCATGTATTATAGCTAAGATTTACTGAATCTTTTTAAGCGGTGTGAGTGTATCAATCACACGTGACTCTTCTTATTATCAAAAAATCTGCCAATTATGTATCTGGCAGATTTTTTGTGTTTTAGGATGACCAGCATGGGTGTAATCTCCAGGACGTGCATCCTCAACTGTGAAGATAGGGGGCAGCAGGGGATATGGATACAAGCAGTATACTATTGTTGTTATATAAGTATACTCATCCTAGCTATATAAGGATTTTATCTTTTTCATCTTTTGTAATCCCATTTAACCACAATTCTACCAATCTCACACCATCAATTAATTCGATATCTAACCCTTCTGCATATTACTTAGCACTCTTTATAAATGAACTTGTTGTTACCGCATATTCACCCCTAGCATTTTGTTTAACCATATTAGAATGGAGTATGGCGATAGGGTCGAAAGTGATATTATCCTTTTTACATTTAACCTGTCCTAGATATTTATTACTTCCAATATTATGTTCAAAGTCTACACCGAAATCCCCGCATGGAGGAGATACCCATGTGTTTCACCTCTGGCAGATTCAAAACTTCAGCAATAAAGGTTTCAAACGTAATAGGTCTTGTTTAATAAAAATGGCATTTTCATTAACAGCATGTATAACTTTTTCTTCTTCTTTTCCAAATAAGTAATTCTTCATACACATCTTTGCTCTTCCTTTGAATTTCGACTGTAGCAATTGATTTTATATGGTTTGATTTCTGTACCATGTGTCAATGTAAACGCTCATAGACAGAGGGTTTTTAATATGTAATAATAGAATTGTTGAAATATGCAACAAAACGAGGGATTCAAATGAAAACATTATTTATTGCACCATACTCAGGTTTGGCAGAAATAGCGAAAAAAATGGATATACCAGACGATATTGATTTGGATATAACGATTGCAAACTTAGAAGAGGGCGTTCAGGCAGCAGAATTAGCGGAGAAACAGGGGTATGAGGTAATTATAAGTCGTGGTGGTACTGCTACGATGATTCAGAACCATGTTTCAATACCCGTCGTTCATATAGATATTTCAGGGTATGATATGTTACGTGTCTTTACTTTAATTCGTGGTATTAAAGAAGGGGTGGCGCTTGTCGGGTTTGCGAATATTTCCCAAGGTGCGGCAACCATTTGCAACATTTTAGAATACGATGTAAAAATGGTAACGATTAAATCCAGAAAGGAAGTAAGGGAACAGCTAGAGAAATTAAAGCTCCAAGGTTTTTCTGTTGTTATTGGGGATGTAGTCACTGTTCAAGTAGCTCAACAGGTTGGATTAAGGGGTGTATTAATTACCTCAGGAAAAGAAGCTGTTATGGATGCCCTTGAAGAAGGAAAAAGGGTTTATGATCTATTTCGTAAGGTAAATAATCAATTTTATTATCTACGTGAAACATTTAATTCGGTACCTCTACCAATGGTTTTACTTAGTCAGGATAATAAAATAGTTGAAAAAAATTTGTTGTTTGAGGAAATGGTACAGTCTCATGAATTTTTGGGGTCATCCACTATTCCAAAGCTGATAAAAAAAGTTTTTGATAGCGGAGATAATCAGTGGGCTGAAATAGAAGAGGAAAATATGATATATGAAGTACAGGCTTTTGTAGTGAGTAAGCAACAAGCTATCGCAGGCTTGATTATTCATGAAACTTTCGATAAAGGAAAGTGTAAAGCAATTATTGTTGAAGGGGATCCAACCCATACCCCAATAATTGGGATAAGCGAACAGGCTAAGCAATTGAGAGAAAGTATTAATCAGTATGCATATTTAGATGGAAGTATATGTTTAATTGGGGAACCGGGAAGTGGGAAGCATTCTGTCGCAGAAGCAATCCACTTTAAAAGATATGGTCAACAGTCGCCTATTATAACTATTGAGGGGGACCACTTAACTGCGGATTACACGGAATTAGACCAATTGGTACCAAAGTTAAGCAGGGTAGAACAAGGTACTATTATATTTAATCATGTTGGAACATTATCTGCAGACATACAAAAAAAGGTGTTGAGTTTGTTAATCAATAAACCTGATTCGATAAAATTCATTGCACTCGTAAAAGAGCCACTTGATGTTCTTGTTCGTACACATAACTTTAATGAGGAACTTTATAAAAAGCTAACTCAACATGTTTTACATCTTCCTTCATTACGACAAAGGAAAGCAGATATTGGTCCTTTTGTGGATTATTTTATAGCCGAATTTCATGCGGAAAGCGGAAATGAAACAGTAGGTATGAGGCAAGAAGCCGTTAATTATCTTGAACAGTATGAATGGCATGGTAATCTCACACAATTAAAACAAGTTGTAAGAGAATTGAGTGCGACGGTTTCCACGAATTATATTGAATTATTTCATGTCAAAGATTTGATGAATAGAAATATAGAAAAAGAACAGAACAAGAAGTCAGAAGATAATCTCCCGCATCAAGGTACTTTGGAGGAAATTGAACGGAATATAATCAAACAAGTTTTACAGGAAGAAGGAAATAATCAAACAAAGACTGCAAGTAGATTAGGTATAAATCGTTCTACATTATGGCGTAAGCTGCAGCACAAAGATTAAATTATGAATTTTGTGAAGGAGAGAGCTTAAGAAGGCTCTCTTTTTTGTTGCAAATTTCAATGATTAGTAAATTAAATAATATGATTTTTATTAAAATGCGTTGCATTTTATAACTAAATGAATTATCATTATTATTGAAAACGCTTTATAATTTATAAATGTTTCATTAAGATACATGAGGGGGATGAAAATGAAGATTAAAGCAACATTAGAGCGAATTCCTGGAGGTATGATGGTAGTACCATTGTTGCTTGCTGCAACATTAAATACTTTTTTTCCTGAACTACTAAGAATAGGTAACTTTACAGAAGCCTTATTTGTAGATGGATCCAGTACGTTAATTGCACTGTTTTTATTATGTACAGGTGCTCAGATTAACTTTCGTAATGTTGGAGTTAGCCTTGGGAAAGGGGTAACATTGCTGACCACCAAGTGGATAGTAGGTGCAGCAGTAGGATTACTCGCATATATTTTTGCTGGAGCGGATGGTTTATGGTTGGGTCTTGCCCCAATAGCAATTATTGCAGCTATGACAAATAGTAATGGTGGGCTTTATGTTGCATTAGTTGGTCAATATGGAGATAAAACGGATAGAGCTGCTTATTCTTTGCTTGCTTTAAACGATGGACCGTTTTTTACAATGGTAGCGTTGGCAATCTTTGGTGCAATGGGATTTGTTGATGGTATGTTTTCTGTAGTCTCATTTGTATCCGTTTTATTACCAATTATTGTAGGTATGGTACTCGGTAATTTAGATGATGAAATGAGAGTATTTTTGGATAAGGGAAGTTCTATGCTGATTCCTTTCTTTGCGTTTGCGTTAGGTATGGGAATTGATTTTGCTAGTATTATAGATGGAGGTTTATCTGGTATTATACTTGGACTATTAACTGTATTTGGAACTGGTACGGCCGGTTATTTTGTATTTAAAGCCTTTAAATGGAATCCGATTGCAGGTGCCGCGGAAGGTTCTACAGCGGGAAATGCAGTGGCAACCCCTGCTGCAATAGCTGCAGCGAGTGCGGGATTCTCAGCAAATGTTGACATAGCCACAGTACAAGTAGCAGCATCTGTCGTTACAACAGCTATTTTGCTCCCATTTTATATGGGCTTTCTAGTAAAACTATTGGAGAAGAAGGGAATTACAGTACCAGATGATTATGTAACTGAAGAGTCGTAAAAGAAGGCGCTGAAATTTTGTAATAAATGAGGGATTAATGATACATGAAACAATTATTAGGAATCATTGCTGATGATTTAACTGGAGCAAATGATAGTGGTGTTCAGCTTATAGAAAAGGGAATCAATACCTCGGTTTATTTTGATATTCCAAAGCAACAAGATCATTTAGATAGTGGAATCGTCATAGATACGAATTCACGAGCTTTATCTAGGAACGAGGCAGCTACTGCAACAAAACAGGCAGGGGAATTTCTGAAACAAGCGGGATATGTAACGATTTATAAAAAGATGGATTCAACTTTAAGGGGGCATATTGGAACTGAACTACAGGCCCTATATGAAACTTTTCAACCGGAGTTTGTGTTTATAGCACCTGCTTTTCCGGCACTTGGAAGGACAACGCGTGATGGTATACATTATGTTCGTGGAGAAAAAATAACAGATACAGAAGTTTCGAAGGATCCAAAACATCCAGTTTCTGAAGCATTTATTCCATCTTTAATTGAAAAGGAAATCGGGAGAAGCGTTGGGTTACTAACAAAGTCCGATATAGAAGGAAATCCGTCTGTATTTCAAGATAAAATTGATGAATTTAGAGAAAATGGGACAAACTTTATTGTTTGTGATGCAGAGACAGAGGAGGATTTAAAGCAGGCTGCTGAGAAGATGGATTGTATAACAGATGAGATTATTTGGTCCGGATCTGCTGGTTTGGCCGAAGTTCTTCCAGAGGTACTGGGAATCAGTCAAATAATCGGGAACCGTCCTATTGAATTTACTGGTCAAGTAATGACGGTTTGCGGCAGCTTATCAGGAGTTACCCAGAATCAGGTGAAGTTTGCGATAGAGCAACCAGGGGTTAAGGCGATGGTATTGGATACTATGAGAATTTTTTCTAAGAATTGGAACGCGTATTGTAGAGAATTCATAAAAGAGTGCTTAAATGGTTTAAAAGAAAACAATGATATTGTTCTTTATGTACCGTCGAATGATCAAATAAGGGTTCAGGTTAAGCAAGTTGGAAAAAAGCTAAATTTAACAGATAATGAAATAGGAGAATGGATTTCTGGAGCAATAGGCAAGATTGTAGCAGAAATAACAGAAGTTAATAAGCAATTAACAGGTTTAGTGCTTATAGGTGGGGATACGGCGAAGGATACATCCAGTCATCTGGGGGGAATAGGATTTAGCCTCATTAAACAAGTGGAAGATGGTATCCCGTTAGGAACCTTAATTGGTTCTGATAGAGAATTTAACATTGTAACTAAAGCAGGATCATTCGGAAAAGAAAATTCTGTTTATCATGCAATGCAAGCATTGAAGGGAGCTAGTACAAATGAGTGAAAAGCCAATTATTGGTATTACAATGGGAGATGCAGCAGGAGTTGGACCGGAGATTATTGTAAAAAGTTTGCAGAGTCAAAAGTTATATGAGGAATCACATCCAATTGTTATCGGTGATGCCAAAATGCTTAAGCGATCCGCAGAAATTTTAAAAACAGATCTAAACATTAGAGAGGTAGATGAAAACTCTGATTTCACAACAGAATTTGGAGAAATAGCATGTTATGATTTGAACTTGCTTTCAAAGGATCTTCCATTTGGACAAGTTTCAGCAGAGGCTGGTCACGCAGCATTTGAATATTTAAGGACAGCAATTGAACTTGCGAATGATGGGCGAATTGATGCAATTTGTACTGCACCTTTAAATAAAGAAGCGTTACACAAAGGTGGACATATTTATCCGGGGCATACAGAAATACTGGCAGAGTTGACAGGTACGAAAGATTTTTCTATGATGCTTTCTTCACCTAAATTAAAGGTAATTCATGTCACAACTCATGTTGGTATCATTGATGCGATAAACATGATTAAGCCTGAACGAGTGTACAATGTTATTAAATTAGCACATGAAACCCTCTCGAAATCAGGCATCGACAATCCCAAAATCGGTGTTTGTGGAATTAATCCCCATGCCGGTGAAAATGGCTTATTTGGCTATGGAGAAGAAGAGGAAAAAATTGTTCCTGCTATTAATCAGGCGAGGGAAGAAGGAATCCACGTTGAGGGTCCACTTCCTGCTGATACGTTATTTTTCCGTGCACAGCGTGGTGACTTCGATATTGTAGTTGCTATGTATCATGATCAGGGACATGGACCGATTAAAGTTTTAGGTCTGGAGGCCGGAGTTAATATTACTGTGGGATTACCAATCATTCGAACAAGTGTAGATCATGGAACAGCGTTTGACATTGCAGGTAAAGGCGTAGTAGACGAACGAAGTATGTTAGAAGCGCTACGTCAAGCGATTGAGTTGGCTCCAAAAAGAGATTAATAATAGAAAAATGATGAGAGCCGCAGTGATATTTTAACTGGGGCTCTTGGGTGTATACTGACTAAGAAAAGTCATTTTAGTTATGCATAACACGATTTTAAGTTTATTAAAAAGAAGTTAAGTTATAGAGCTAGAAGAGAATCGAATATAGGTGGAAAGAAAATGGTTTAATATTTAATTAAGTGCATATTATGCTATAGTAAATAGATATTATTACTATTATATCAATTCTGATAATAGTGATTATGAAGAAAATATACATCCACCAATAGCAATCGATCATCTCTTTAGAGCGGTAAGGAGTTAAAGAGTAAAAACCGTTCCAAAACTTATATATCAGTCGATAAGATAATTGGAGGAAGCTAATAAATCATCCATATAATTATTAAACAACAATACTGTTAAAAAGCGAGGAGGTTTTTCATGGAAGTAAAGGATGCTTTGTTAACAGGAGATTTAGCAGAAGGAACGGTTATTGCTGGTCATCAAGGTCTTTCGCGGGATATTCGATCGATAGAAGTGATGGAAGTTCCAGAAGTGGTAAATTGGGTAACACCTGGTATTTTAATCATGACCACGTTTTATTCGGCTAAAGAAGAACCTTTAAAGCAAGTTGAAATTGTACAAACCCTAATCGATAAAAAAGCAGCGGGCATTGTCGTTAAACTTGGGAGGTTTGTTGACGCGTTACCCGAGGAAATGGTGTTGCTTGCTGATGCACATGATTTTCCCGTCATTACAATACCAAAACAAATTTCCTATATTAATGTGCTAACCCCCCTTTATGAAAAGTTATACCAAGAAAAGCAATTAAAAGAGGAAAAGACACGGAATCCCTTTTCAGAATTGGAAGAAACAAATATATCAACTGTATCGGATGCAATTGAAAGATTATCTGAAATTGTTGGTTCACCGGTTTATATTGAGGATACGGAAGGCAGGCTACTCTATGTATCGGAAGATTTTCAAGCTGATGGTTGGCGAAAATCAATAGCCCTGTTTTCAAAGCCGGATTATCCATCCTATCTTAACATACTGGAAACATGGCGGATTGATTTTCTGGAAAAAGGGCTTTCCATCTTTAAAATACAAGGGTTTCGTAATCGATTGGTTCTCCCGTTAATTACAAGAGGGAAAGTGTTCGCTATGGTTCATCTATTATATACTGACAAGCTGCCAATACATGATATATCTTCTTCACATACGAAGCTGGTAAGTAGTAAATTAAGTGAACTTTTTATGAGTGAGCAATTGTACCTGCAAAAGAACCGACTGGATGACATAAAGCTACTGGAGAAGTACTTGAACGACTCGGAGAAACTAAATGATAAAATAGTTGTATCGATTCTTCATTTCTATGCGCATTGGATGGAAATATCCTATTCGTCATCTCTTTCAATTATTGATCATTCTAGTTTTATCCGAAAAAAGATCACCCATTTAATTGGTGGCCTTACCGACGGCGAAATAATTGTGTTTGAAAAATATCATAACTTTTATGCGCTCGTTTCTTGTTCTGGTACCCATTGTACGGAAATGAAAAGAAAATTACAGTCTATCATTGATCAACACGCTACGAAACATCGAGCGGATAATCTGAAGGTAGCAATTAGTTCTGGGTTAAATGATAGTAAATCACTTGAGGATGCCATACACTCCGTTACAAAGATTATGGAAATTGGCTGTAAAGTAAAGCCGGGGGAAAATGTTTATACCCATGATCAATTAGGTATTTATGAAATTCTTATCAATTTGACTTCTGATCCATCTGTACAGCATTATACGGAGAATGTGTTACATCCACTTTT
>Ga0079225_10000399_pt1:0-17500 | contig 23420 bp, 22 predicted proteins | sample Poulit2012_FD_76344 | JGI IMG/M metagenome (GOLD analysis project Ga0079225, IMG submission 76344) | Agricultural soil microbial communities from Georgia to study Nitrogen management - Poultry litter 2012 | ecosystem: Environmental > Terrestrial > Soil > Agricultural land | place: USA... | reverse complement strand
GGCCACAAGCGCCCCCGTGTCGGCCCCGGCGATGGAGGCGAGCCCATGACCGAGCACGCCGAAACCATCGCCTTCCGGCCCCGCCAGCGGCGCACACAGGCCCGCGTCAAGCGCCGCCGACGCCAGCTCGCCGAGCGCCGTCCCGCACGCGTCGCCCACCGCATCGCCGCCGACATCGAAGCCGGCCGCTACAAGGACTACGCCGACGTCGCCCGCCGCCACGGGCTCACCCGCGCCCGGCTCCCCCAGCTGATGAACCTCCTGCTCCTCGCGCCGGACATCCAGGAGGAGGTGCTGGCCCTTGAGTACCCGGTGGGGCGGGAGCCCGTCACCGAGCGCACCCTGCGCCGGGTGCTGGCCAGCCTGTGCTGGGAGGATCAGCGGGCGGCGTGGACCGAGGTGCGGCCCGAGGCCGACCTCGCAGGCTAGTAGTCCCGCGGCACGCATCGTGCCGACTCTTTCCGACTCAAGACGATCCTGGCTGGGCTTGCACGTCTCACCCGGATCGTGATAGCTTCTCGCCGACCAGAATGGAGGCGGTGTGCCCGCAGCACCACCGCAAGCCGGAGAGAGGCGATGTCGGAACAAGAGGCATGGGCGTCAGTCGACGACGTAGCGAAACACCTGGGGATCGTGAAGGACACGGTCTATCGGTGGATCGAGTCGAAGGGTATGCCCGCCCACAAGGTCGGTCGCCTCTGGAAGTTCAAGCTCTCCCAGGTCGACGCGTGGGTCGAGGCCGGAGGCGCCTCGTCTGAGGAGTCGAAAGAGGAGGTCGACGAATTGATTCGTGCGGGGGGAGCAGCAGCCGAAGATTCGCGCGGATCGCGAGCAGAAGACGAGTGAGGACGAACATGCTTGGACTAGAGCTACGCGACGAATTTCGCGGTCGACGCCTGAAGGGCACGCAGATCGAGCTGCCGAAGGCCATCCAGATGGCGGCAGCCGACTTCCTGCGCATCACCTATCCCTCCGGCGACGTCCTCAAGGCCGTAGAGGCCATCGGCCCGCAGCAGGGGCGACCGGTCGTGCTCATAGGCGAGCGCGGCCAGGGTAAGTCGCACTTGATGGCGGCGCTGGTCCACGCCCTCAACGACTCCAACGCGACGCGCGATTGGCTCTCCGTATGGGCCGATCGGCTCCAGGAGCCGAAGGTCGCGGACATTCCCATCCGTGAGGGGATGTTCGTCATCTCCGAGAACCTCCATCGGCAGAACTATAAGTTCCTCTGGGACCTGCTCTTCGAGCGACATCCCAAGGGCGAGTACATCAAGGGCAAGTGGGAGGCCCTCGGCGACCGCCAGACGACCGTCCCCTCCTACGAGCTGCTCAAGGAGATGTTCACCGAGCACCCCACGGCGCTCGTCCTCGACGAGTACCAGACGTGGTTCGACGGGCTGACCAACAGTAGCAGGCAGAAGTCGAAGACGTGGGCGTTCAACTTCATGCAGCTGCTTTCGGAGCTGGCGAAGGAGCACCCCGAGCTCGTCGTCCTCGTGGTTTCGCTCCGCAACGGGGACAGCGAGGCCTACCGGCAGATCCACCGCGTGAACCCGGCGCTCGTGGACTGGAAGGGCGTCAGCGCCAAGCGCGACCGCCAGCGCCTACTGCTGCACCGCCTCTTCGAGAACCGGCTCAACATCGACCCCGGCAACATCGAGTCGGCCCTCGCAGCACACATCTCAGAGCACCTGCGCCTCGCAGACGTGCCTCCAGCGGAACACGAGCGCACCCGCCGAGACTTCATCGAGGGCTGGCCATTTGCGCCGCACCTCATGCAGCTCCTCGAGGACCAGGTGCTCGTCGCCACCAGCGCGCAGGAAACCCGCGACCTGATCAAGATCCTGGCGGATCTCTTCAAGCATCACGGCGAGGGACAGCCGATCATCACGGCGGCCGACTTCCGACTGGACGACGACCGCAGCGGTATCGCGTCACTCATCGACTCCGTTGCCAACCAGCATCACCAGAACCTCCGCGAGAAGGCGCTCCGCAACATGGAGGCCGTTCGGGACGCGGTCCGCGATGCCAGCCTCGTGCCTCACCTGCCCGAGCTCGTCTCCTCGCTCTGGGTGCGCTCCCTGGCGGTGGGCAACCTCGCCGGCGCGACGGCGTCGACCCTCCACGTCGATGTCACCCGGGCGAAGGCCATCGACGACAACAGCTTCCAGGACGAGCTGAACCTCATCGTCGAGAACAGCTTCAACATCCACCAGCAGGGCGACCGCCTCATCTTCAAGGATGAAGAGAACCCTCGGGCCCGCCTGATGGCGAGCGCGCGCAACGACCGTCTGTTTGCGTCCGGGGCCGCCATGCACGGGCAGGACCTCGAGCAGCTGGCCAAGGAGACGCGCTACGTCATCGGCGACACCACCGCGCAGCAGTACCGCATCGTGGTGCTCGGCCGGCACTGGCTCAGCAACCCGTGGGACGAGCTCGAGGAGTCTGAGCGACCAGAGCGATGGACCGACCAACGCATTCCCCTGGTCGTGCTCCCGGAGTGCCCCGACAAGATCGCGGAGCGCCTCGGAGCCTGGCTGAAGGACCATCTGCAGAAGAAGCGGAACACCGTTCGCTTCCTCATCCCGCACGACGGCGCGAACAACGCCTACTACGATCGAGACCTTGTTGTGCTGGCCCGCGCGGTCTGCCTCGCCGAAGCGTGGAAGGTCGGCAACTCGGAGTATCGGAAGCTCAAGAGCAAGTACGAGGGTGAGCTCCGCAACGTTCTGAAGAAACGCTTCAACCGTTTCGCCGTCCTGGACACCTGGAACTACGCCGACCCCGCCCGCTGCGAGTTCCACATCATCAGCCACAAGGCGCATGGCGCTGGCATCCCGGAGGCCGTCGACAAGTACGTGCGCGAGCAGCTCTTCATCCCCGAGGACTTCGAGGAGATCGTGGAGGCGGCCGCCGAGAACTCGGACAGCGTCGCGAAGCTCCTCGACGAGCTCCAGGAGCCGCGCCCCAACCAGGATGATTGCGTACCGTGGATCGGCGAGACGCTGGTCAAGGAGCGCATCGAGCGGCTCTGCTCGAAGGGCATCATCGCCATCGACCTGCGCGGAAGCCAGTACCTGCAGAAGCGAAGCGGCGAGGACGAAGACGTCGCCTGGCGGCGCATCAAGGGCAAGCTGGGTACCGGCAAGCACCTGGAGGAGACCAAGCTCCTCATGCCACAGGCCGTGCCGCAAACGGGCGGTGTCTCCGGTGGTGACCAGCCCGGCGGGACGACCACTCCGGGCGGTCAGACCACACTTCCACGCAACGACACGCCGACAGCTGGTGTTGAGCAGCCCGGTCAAACCGGTGGGCAAGGCGGCGTGATGCCGACCGGAAACGAGGGCGCGGACACGGGCGCGACGCCCGGTGGGGACACGACCGCCACAACCACCGGGACGGGAAGCACCGAGAGCATCTTCGGCGGCGGCGACAGCGTCACGACCCACAGCTCGCCGGCCACCTCGCCGCTCAACCTGCTCTCCAAGGTGGAGGGCTGGGGGATCGGGAACTTCACGCAGGTGAAGAAGGCGACCGTGACCATTGAGGGGCTCACCGGCGCCAAGCTCAGCGAGCTCATCAAGAAGCTCCCGGATGGACTGACCTACGCCCTCGACGTCGAGAAGGAGGACTGAATGGCGCTTCCTCTCGACCTCATTCGTCGCCTGCAGGCAGATGCCCCCGACTCCGCCTGGGAGGCCATCGCCGATTATGCGATGGCAACCTTCGCTGACGCGTTCGACGGAGCGAACCCCGTACGTGACATCATCCGCCGGGAGAAGGCCATCGGCGACGTCGACCTCTTCCTTGCCACCGCGGGATGGGATCTGTGGGAGTCCTTCGGCGGCACGGTGACCCGGACGGCGGACGCCCTCGCGACGTGGTGGGACCAGCGTGACGGAGGCTGTGCGGTGCTCGTTCTGGACGCGCTATCGCTCCGCGAGCTGCCGTGGCTGCTCGAGGGACTGCATGCCCGCGGATACGCCGTCCACGAGCAAGGTGTCACCGCGGCGGCGCTCCCTCCCGACACGACGCCCTTCGCGAAGGCGCTGGGGCTTGCTTCGCGCTCGGCGCTCTACAACAACGGCGCGGGCTCGAGCCATCGGCTCGCCGGCGCGCACACCGAATTCCTCGACTGCGCGTGGGAGGATGCGGCCTCGCAGATCACCCCCGCACCGCGCTGGTTCCTCTGGCACGCCTGGCCGGACAGCCGCGTGCATGAGCTCGCGACTCACGGCAAGGGGATCCAGGAGTTGGTCCTCGACGTGCAGCAGCAGATGACCTCGGACGGCTTCTGGGGCTTGATCGAGAAGCTGACGCAGGGGCGGCGGCTCGTGATCACTGGCGACCACGGCTACGCGGCCACAGGCCTTTTTCCCGACATCGGTGATGCCGATCAGGCCAAGCACATGAAGGAGCGTTTCAAGGCCGGTCGCTCCGCCCCGGACGACGGCACGCCGAGCCCATGGGTTCCACCGATCGACCTCGTTCTCGATGGTCCGAACGGTCGGCACCGGTACGTCGTGGGCCGACGCAAGTGGAAGGTCTCGGGTGGCCATCCAACGCTCTCCCACGGCGGCCTCACCGTGCTGGAGGTTCTTGTTCCCTTCCTCGACGTTTCCCGATCGGAGTTTTGATTTATGGCGAGAAAGAAGACCAAAGCAGAACGCCTCGCCGAAGGAGTGAAGAAGGCCGTCGGCGCCGGCAAGCCGGTGGCCGTCGAGACGGTCGACTTCTCCGATCCCGATCGCCCGCCCACCTGCCTCGAGGTCGACTTCCCGATCCTGCCCGTGAACCAGGTCGCGGCCATCGAGGGCAACGCGGGCAAGCCGATCTACCAGGTCTCGAAGTGGTGGGCGCGTCGTCGCTCCAGCGTGTTCCGGTCGCTCCTGCTCTCCGCGTCGATGAAGGCCCCGGACGACCCGCTCGAGGCCGCGAAGGCCGTCTGGGACGTGTACTACGCCAACCATCAGAAGAAGGGCGCACTGTCCCACCTGAAGGTGGTCGATCCGTTCATGGGCGGCGGCACCACACTCGTGGAGGGAAGCCGCCTCGGCATGGACATGACGGGCGTCGACCTGAACCCCGTGGCGTGGTTCGTCGTGAAGACCGAGCTCGCCCAGGTCGACAAGGCCGAGGTCGAGGCGCTGCTCGAGGACATCGAGGCCGAGGTCAAGCCGCAGATCATGCCCTTCTACGCTTGTGACTGCCCTCGCGGCCACAAAGGCAAGTGGACCAAGACGGCCACTGGCGAGGTGATGGGTGATGACTTCGACCCGCTCGCGCTGACTCCGTCCGAACGCGCAGGCTACAGCTACGCGGGCCCTGAGACGATCTATGTTTTCTGGGCGAAACACGGACCGTGTCAGGTCACGGGCTGCGGCCATCGCACTCCCGTGATGACGAAGCCCGTGATGGCCATCAAGAAGCTGAGCATCAAGTACTGGCCATACAAGTGCAAGAACGGCCAGTGCCAACGAGCGTTCGACATCGAAGAGCAAGACGCTCGCATGGCTCCGGGCGTTCCTCTCGTGGTCGCCGAGACTGAGCGTCCCTTCGTGGTGCCTTCCGGCGAGCACGACTTGTCTCCTCCGAAGAAGCGTCGGTTCGATGTGACATGCCCGCACTGCGGGCACGAGCATGACGCCATCGACCTTCCGGCCAAGGCGCCGAAGAAGAAGAAAGTGGAGCTCTCCCTCTTGGTCCATCCGCAGTGGCTCGCTGGCGAGTCGTCAGTCGGGCCGGACGGTTCCCCGTTCGGTGGCTCGGTCACTGATTCGGCAAAAACGACAGCCGCATGGAACCGAGCGCGCGCATCCAAGATGCAGCTCCTCGAGGTTCGCGGAAAGCTCCCCGATTCGATTGTCGATCCCATCACCGGCGCTGAGATCAAGACGGGAACCGACGGCGGCACCGTCCCGAAGCGCTCAAACTACGCATGCGGTGCGTGTGGAACCGTTCAGGACGTCCTGACTACCGTGAAGGCATCAGGGAAGACAGGGCCCGTCGCAGCATATGCAATTCAAGGCTACTGCCCTGACTGCGACTCTGCCGGTGAGGCCTACAATGGTCGCTTCTTTGCACCGGTCACGAGCAGCGACGTATTCGACGCCGCCAATCGGGAGTGGGCGCAGCGCTCGACAGCCGACCTTTCGGATTATTGGCCTCGAAGCAAACTTCCTTACGGGTTCATGACGCACCACCTTAACGGAGGAATTCCAAATCACGGATTCACTCATTGGTGGACCATGTTCAATCCTCGTCAGTTGCTGTTTCATAGTCAGGTGGTGCGTGCATTATGTGCCTGTCGAGAACGATACTCGACTGATGCCGTCGACATCGTAGTCGCGCTATGGGTTCAATTGTTGCGCTACCAGAGCATGTTCTCATTCTGGCAAGCCTCGTTCGACAAGATGATTCCACACTTTTCGAATAATAATTTTCATCCAAAGTCGCAATCTGTCGAGGGTAGTCCCTTCGGTCATATGGGTGCAGGAAACTGGTCAACCATCACCCGATTGATGATTAATGCACTTCAATGGACGTCCGAGCCCTGGGAGCTTGTGAGCATGGACAACCTCGTCCATGTTGCCCCTACTACAGCCGAACTGGCAACCGGCAAAAGCGAGAAAGCATACACAGGTGACGCAATCCTTCCTGCAACTGTGCAATGTGGAACAGCGACTTCTTTAGAAGAAGTCGCGGACGACTCGGTAGACCTAGTGATTACAGACCCGCCGTTTGGTGGCCTTCTGCACTACTCGGAGCTTTCGGACTTCTTCTACGTTTGGCTTCGCTTGGCCCTTCGAGATGTATACCCAGACTACTTCACGTCAGACTATGTGCCCAAATCATTGGAGATCGTCGAGAACAAGGCGCGTAACCCAGACGCTCCTGGGGAGTTTTATCAACGCCTCCTGACAGCCGCTTGGAGCGAAGCGAAGCGCGTTCTCAAGCCGTCAGGCATCTTGGCCTTCACCTTCCACCACAGCGAAGACGAACCTTGGGTGCAGGTCTTGGAGAGCCTATTCGATGCCGGCTTCTACCTGGCTGCTACCTATCCGATCCGCTCGGACGAGATCAAAGGGGACGGGGAGTTCGGCTCGCGCAAGGTCGAGTACGACATCATTCACGTCTGTCGCAAGCGGACCTTCGAGCCTCAGCGGGTAAGCTGGGCGAAGATGCGTCGCCAAATTCTGAAGGAGGTGCGACGGCTCCAAGGCCTTCTCGAGCACCATCAGCGCGAGGGGTTGCCCAGCGCTGATATCGAGGTGATTAAACGCGGTAAGGCACTCGAGTATTACTCAAAACATTACGGCCAGGTGTACCAGGCCGAAGACCAGCCGCTCTCTGTAAAGGATGCCGTATTGGGGGTTCTTCAAGTCCTTGATGAGGATGCGAACCCCGGAGTCGAGCCGCCGCCCGTAACCGCATCACCGTACACCCGACAGCTATTACGGATGTTTCAGGGCACGCGGGAACAACCTCGGGATCAAATACAAAAGTACTTACGGGGGACCGGTATCTCCCCGTCCGAGTTCGAGAATCGTGGGTGGATCCATGAGGAGAAGAAAGTCTATTACCTGACACCATTCCTCGAAGTAGCGCAAACGTGGCACCGGAAGCACCGCGTCGGCATGGTCCACGACTACGACCAGGCGGCCTTCCTTATCGGAGCCTGCTTCGACGGGAGCGGCATCAAGGCCGAGGACACCCTGTCGAACGCCAATTTTAAGCCGCACCCGGCCCTTGGCTCACTCCTCGAGTGGTTCTCCACGCATTCGACGGATCCGGCGGTCCGTGTGGCGGCCGGACGCGCCGACCGGCTCTACCGCGGTTGGAAGGCCCGTAACCGTTCAACGGTGCAGCAGATTGCTCTCTTCGCAGACGACGGAGGCGACGAATGAAAGTGCTGGAAAACAACACCTGGACACGGCGGGGGTGCTCACTGGTCTGGGATGCGAAGGCGCTAATGTCCTGTGCCAACCCGAACGAGGTCGTGTCGCTTCGCGAGTTCATCGCGATGTCCCGGAGCTGGCCGGAAGACCTGCCCTCCAACGACGGCTATGCGCTGGTCGTTGCTGGGGTGGAAGGTTGTCTCGATGCGCTGGACGCCGCGTCGGCCCAAACCTGGGTCGAGCGAGATCTTCGTCAGGTCATCTTCGAGTTCCAGGACGAGTACCAGAACGACGCGGCGCTTCTCTTCTGGTTGCCTTCCGGCCGCACCCGAATGCACTACGCCCTCGCGTCGGGTGAGTACTCGTGGACGGGTATGGGCGGCGATCACTTCCCCCTCGGCAGGCTGCTCTGGGCCGGCGCGCAAAGCGACGCCTACCGCATCGATCATGCGCGCACCGGCGCCCACAACGTGGAAGACGCAGCCGGGATGTACCACCCAAGGATATCGTGATGGCAGGGGCCGACGTTGCATACAGCCCCGGGCAACGGGTTCGCCACACTGAGTTCGGTGAGGGCGTGGTCGTCTCCGCAGAGCGGAACGGCTTCGTGCGTGCTTTCTTCGGAGTCGGAGAGCGCCAGGTCGCTCTCCAGGCCATTCAACCGCTACTTACCGACGCCGAGCGCCTGGTCGCAGGTGTCGAGGGATCGCGGGACCGGCTGAGGCAAGCGTGGCTCGCGCTCGAGGCCCAGGCCCTCCCGCTGATGGAGAGCGCGACCTCCCTCACGTCCGCGAACATCGACCTGCTGCCCCACCAGGTCGTGCTCACCCATCGCGTGGCGACGGCATCGCCCCGCCGGTACCTCATCGCGGATGAGGTCGGCCTCGGCAAGACCATCGAGACTGCGTTGGTGCTCCGCGAGCTCCACGGACGAGGCGAGCTGCGGCGCGCCTTGATGGTGGTCCCCGCCGGCCTGGTGAACAACTGGCACCGCGAGCTCAACGAGGTGTTCCACCTCGACTTCGAGGTCTTCGGCAGCTCGGGCGATGTCACGGACCGGAAGTCCAACGCCTTCGCGAAGCACGATCGCCTGATCGCGAGCATCGACACCCTCAAGCGCCCCAAGCGCGTGCGCCGGCTGCTCGACGCGCCGCCCTGGGACCTGGTGGTCTTCGACGAGGCGCACCACCTGACCGCCTATCAGAGCGGGCGGAGCGTTCGAAAGACGGAGAACTACAAGCTCGCCGAGGCGCTGCGCGACCACTGCCGCGACCTGTTGCTGCTCTCGGCGACGCCTCACCAGGGCGACCACTTCCGCTTCTGGAAGCTCGTCCAGCTGCTCAGCCCCACGCTGTTCAAGAGCGCAGAGGACATGGTTGCCAACCGGCACCGCCTCAACACCTTCGTGTTCCGCCGCACCAAGGCCGATGCGTGTCGGCCGGATGGCTCGGCCCTCTTCGCCCGGCGAGCGGTCCACACCGAGAGCTTCGTCATGAACGAAGCCGAGCGAGTCTTCTACGGGCAGCTCCGAGACTACCTGCAGGAGGGGTTCGCACTCGCCAAGCGGCAAGGGAACCAGGGCCGCGCGCTCGGCTTCGTGATGGCCGTCTTCCAGAAGATCGCCGCGTCGAGCTTCGCCGCCGTCCGACGGACCCTTCGGCGTCGCATGCTCATGCTGACCATTCACGAGGCGATCGTGAAGGACCAGGACCTGGACATTGAAGGTCGCGACGCGCTCTACGCCGAAGCGCGCGCCTTGCTGCACGAGGAGCTTGGGATCGCCGATGACGTGGTGGGCCGCGGTGAGGTCGACCGACACCTCGCCGACCTCAAGCTCAAGACGCTGAAGAAGCTGCGGGAGGATGATCTCGCCCTGGCGTCCGATTCGGGCGCCGGCGAAGAGGCGGCGGCCGCCGGCGAAGAGATGGCGACCATGGCGGTGAGCCTGGCGCTCCCCGAGGAGAGGCAACGCATCGCGGAGCTGCTGAAGAAGTTTCCGGAGAGCCGGGAGACCAAGGTGCGCAGCCTCATTCGGGGGCTCGGTGCACTCTGGCAGGCCAATCCCAACGAGAAGATCGTCATCTTCGCCACCTACCTCGGGACGGTCGACCTCATCGGGCGCGAGATCGACTCTGCCTACCCAGGCCAGGGCGTGGTCGTGCTGCGGGGTGGTGACCACGGAGCCAAGCTCCGTGCTGAACGTCGCTTCCGCAAGCCCGACGGGCCGCGCGTTCTCGTGTGCACGGCAGCCGGCCGAGAGGGCATCAACCTGCAGTTCGCCCGGGTGCTCTTCAACTTCGACCTGCCGTGGAACCCGATGGACCTCGAACAGCGCATCGGGCGGATCCATCGCTACGGTCAGGCGCACACGGCGCAGGTCTACAACCTGGTGCTCTCGGACACGATCGAGGGTCGCATCTTCCTGATGCTGGACGAGAAGCTCACCGAGATCGCCAAGACGCTGGGCAAGCTCGATGAGGACGGTCAGGTCGCTGAGGACCTCCGAACGCAGATCCTCGGTCAGCTCGCCGAGCGCGTCCGCTACGACCAGCTCTACCAGGCGGCGCTCTCCGACCCCGAGCTGAAGCGAACCAAGGTCGAGCTCGAGGTGGCGTTGAGCCACGCCAAGGAGGCGCGCTCGGTCGTCTGGGATCTCTTCCAGGACCTCGACGGATTCAACCTCGACGACTACCGACCGTTCTCCGATGTGTCGGCCGCCCTCGAACGCCTGGTCCGCTTCCTTCGCGCAGACCTCGAATCACGCGGTCATCGCCTCGCGCGCGTCGACGACACGGTCTACGAGGTCCGTGACGACCACGATCAGCTGATCGTTCGGTTCACCACGGATCGCGACCAGGCCCGAGCGCGCGACGACCTCGACCTGCTCGGGCTGGACCACCCGGTCGTCAAACAGTCTCTGGAGCGGCACGCCAGCCGACCCGCCGAGGAGCTCGGGGCCGCCGTGGTGGGTGCAGGTCACGGGGCCGGCGTGGCCACATGGTGGAGCGTCGAAACGCAGGGCCTGGGCGGGGAGCGCAAATCTCGCCTCGTGACATTGGCGGTGAACCCAGACGGCACGCGGTACCCTCAGCTCGAGCGTAGCGCCGACGAGCTGTTCTTGCGCGACCCGATCCCGCCGGTGTTCGAGGTCCCCCATCGGCTCGCGCTGCTGCGTGATCACGTCGAGCCTCTGCTGCAGCGCGAGCTTCGTCATCGAGGGATGGTGCCCGAGGATGGCGGCTTCCACTCACGACTCGTGGGGTGGGTCGAGACGGGCTCTACGCTCCGGTCGGCGGGGGGAAGCAGCGAAATTCCACCTGCTCCCGAGCCGGGTACCGACTCGGTTCCGATCGAACACGAGGTCTCGGAGAACGCCCACTACGACTCGCACCTGCCGGTCTTCAAGCTCGACGCGATTGCCGCGTCTGCGCCAGCCGGCGAGTTCGGGCGGGGAGCCGTCACCCAGCACGTCGAACCGGAGGGGTGGCTTCGGGTCGACCTCGGACGCCGACTGAACGAACGCATGTTCATCTGCCGGGTTCGCGGCAACAGCATGGACAACGGCATCAACGGTCTCGTCGACGGCGGCATGGCGGTGTTCGAGCTCTGGCCGCGCGGCACACGGCAGCACAAGATCGTGCTCGTCCGCGGCGCCTTCGCAGACCCCGACACCGGCAGCTACGCGGTGAAGAAGTACGTCGCCGACCAGCGCGGCGCCGACGGGCGACACCAGGAGATTCGCCTCGTCTCGCTGAATCCTGACAAGCAGCGCTACCCCGACATCTTTCTCCAGCCGGAGGACGACGAGGACCTCGTGGTCCTGGCCTCCCTCGTCACGGCTCTCGACCCCGACGTTCACGTAGTCGGGGCACCTGACAACCCTGCTGGAACCGATCAGGCGAAGCCAAGCCAGCGCACACGCCGACTCGGCACCGACGACGGCCGACGCAAAGCGCAGGAGCAGCTCAACCATCGATCGGAGCGCTTCTTCACGGCGCCTCCGAGCGAGAGCGGGGACGAGTCTCCGGACCCGTCCAGTTGGAACAGCCAGCTCGTGTGCCTTGAGGCAGCTGCTGGTGATCTGCAGGTCGAGGTAGGCCCACATGCAGGCCTTCAAGAACGTCGGCGATGAAGAGGACGTCGACTTCTTCAAGAACTGGCTGCGCGCCCGCTACGCCGACACCATCCGCCCCGGCAAAAAAGGCGCGGAGAACAAGGACTACGAGCGGATCGGCTCCGAGTTCCACCGCTGGGTTCGCGATCACCGAGAGCGGGTCGGCCTTGGAGACTCCGACACCTTCGTGCGGTTCGTGAAGACCGACCTGGACTTCTACGGACGACAGGCCCTCGCCATCCGCAACGCGTCGGCGAAGCTCGTCGATGGGTGGGAGTCGGTCTACTACAACGAGGACCGCGGCTTCACGCTGCAGAGCCAGGCGCTGCTCGCCCCTCTGCACCCTGACGACTCGGACGACATCGTTCGGCGGAAGATCGGTCTCGTCGCAGACTTCCTCGACATCTGGCTCGCGCGTCGGGTCTGGAACTTCCGGACCATCGCGTATTCGTCGGTGAAGTACACGCTCTTCACGTTGACGAAGGAGCTGCGCGACCGCGATGTTGCCGGGCTCTCTGACTTCCTGCGTGCGCAGCTCGACGAGCAAGCCGAGACCTTCGCCAGCCAGCCCAAGCTGCGGCTGCACCAACAGAACTATCGGCAGATCCGGCACATCCTCGCGCGCCTCACCCACTGGGTCGATACGCAGTGCGGGGTGCCCTCGCACTTCGTGGACCTCGTCTCGCAAGGACGCTCTCGGCCGTTCGAGATCGAACACATCTGGGCGGACCACTACGACCGTTTCGCGGACGTGTTCGAGCATCCCACGGACTTCGACACCGAAAGAAATCTGCTCGGCGGGCTGCTCCTGCTTCAGCGCGGGCTCAACCAGAGCCTCGGAGATGCGACCTACGAAGCGAAGCGCGACGCGTACGTCACCAAGGGCGAGAACCTCCTCGCCCGGAGCCTTCACCCTGCCGCCTACACGAACAACCCGGGATTCCGAAAGCTGATCGACCGGACGGGCCTACCGTTCAGGGCCTACGAGAGCTTCGGCCCCGAGGAGCAGGCCGAACGGCAGGAGCTGTACATCCGACTCGCGGAGTGGGTCTGGAATCCCTCGCGGCTGGACCTGGATGGCGAGAAGCCCCCCGCCCACGAGCCCATCGTCGCCCCCCCCCCCGAGGAATCGAAGCCCGAGGGCGCCAGCGGCCTGATCGACACGACGCACGGCAGAAGTTCTAGCAGGCCCTGCTCCCTGTGGCTCGCGACCGCCACGATCTGCACAAGAACATCTCTCCCGGGAAGTACCACTGGGTCGGTGCGAGGAAGCACGGCCAGTGGTGGAACTACGTCGTGTTGATGGACGAGACCCGAGTGGAGCTCTACATCGACGGGCCCGAGGCGGCCGACAACAAGGCCGTGTTCGATGCGCTTGCCACGGACCGGCCCGCGGTCGAGGACGCCTTTGGTGCAGAGCTTCTCTGGCAGCGGCTCGATGAGAAGCGCGCATCCCGTGTGAGCTTCACCGTCCCCGGCTGCTGGGCAGATGAAGCGACCTGGCCCGGCGCTGTCGAAATGGCCGTCGACGCCATGCATCGCCTCTACGGCGCCTTGGCCAGCCGTGTGGAGGCGCTGCATGAGTAGGAGTGCCTCGGGCGATTTGCGGATGGATCCGCATGACAATGCGCGGTCTCTTGAGGGGGCCCACGCCGCGCTTGGGGAGGCCGTTGTCGGTCTGGCCCAGCATCGAGAGTGGAAGAAGCGCTTTGGTCCTTCTGGGGTCCACCTCTTCGAGCGAGCGGGCGGGCTGAACATCTTGCTCGACGAGGTGACGGTTCATCGGTCCTGTTGGTCGCGAGGCCCCCGACAGGTGTCGATCGCGCTCACGAACCGGTGTGACCTCGCTTGTGTCCACTGCTTTGCGCCGAAGTCCCGTGGCCTTCCCTCAGTTTCGTTGACACCTGTTATGCGGCATTCGCCGCGTGATAGTTTGCCTCCGCCTGAGCGGGAGTGATGTAGCCGAGCGCGGAGTGTAGCCTCTCTCGGTTGTAGAACACCTCGATATAGTCGAAGAGCGCTGCGCGCAGCTCTTGATTCGACGCCCATCTTTTTCGAGAGACGAGCTCGGTTTTGAGCGTGCTGAAGAAGGATTCGGCAACCGCATTATCCCAGCAGTCTCCTTTTCGGCTCATGCTCGCAGTGATGTGCGCCTGCGCCAGCGCACTTCGATAAGCGAAGCTCGTGTACTGGCAGCCGCGGTCCGAGTGATGAAGCAGCCCAGGGGCCGGTTTGCGGTGAAGCTGTGCCATCGAGAGGGCACGCAAGGGGAGCTCAGTTGAGATGTCGGTATCGACTGCCCAGCCAACGACGGCTCTCGAAAAGAGGTCGATGATAACGGCGAGATAGCTGAACCCATTCGCCGTCCGGATGTATGTGATGTCAGTCGCCCATCGCTGATTCGGCTGCTCGGCTTTGAAGCAGCGCGCGAGAAGGTTCGCCGCGACCGGATGCGACTCGTCTCGAGTGGTTGTGATGCGGAAGCGCTTTTTAGCCCTTCCAACAAGGCCTAGCTCGCGCATGAGCCGCTCGATGCGGCGCTTGCTCACGCGGATATTCGCGTGCCGAAGCGCCGCGTGGATGCGCGGGCTGCCGTACGTTCCTCGGCTTTTAGCGTGAACCGCCCGCACCTTCTCTTGAAGCGCGCGGTCGGCGCGGACACGCTCGCTCTCGGGGCGCTTTGCCCACGCGTAATAGCCCGGCCGCGTCACTTGAAGGCCCCGGCAAAGCGCTTTGACGGTGAAGTGAGCCTTCTCCGCGTCGATGAACGCGAACCTCAGTTGCTTTCTCTCGCGAAGAAGGCCGCCGCTTTTTTTAGGATGGCGATATCCGTCTCGAGCTCGGCGGTGCGTTTTCGGAGCGCAAGGGCTTCGGCTTTATAGCGCTCCGCGCGCTCTTCAGCGGTCTCGTTTTCGCGAGGCTGGGACTCTGAGACGCGTTTGGATGTTCTCTTTTTCCGCATCGCCTCACGATACCATCCTCGGAGCGTCCAGTAGTTCACGCCGAGCCGATCGGCGACAGCGCGAAGGGTCTCGTCACTGCTCATCACGAACTGAACCGCGTCGTGCCGGAAGTCAGGGCTGTATCGTTGGTAGGGTTTTCGATCACGCATGTTGGGTCCTCGATGCGTGTCAACGAAAGTGAGGGAGGTTCAAGCTGGAGTTCGTCGACGGTCTGGACCCTAGACCACGTCGTCCGAACGCTCATGGAATACTACGACACCACCGACAGCGAGACCAAGCGGCTGGTGCCGTTAAAGCGGGTGTATTGGCCAGCTTGAGGACCTTCTGCAGTGGTCACTCGCGTAGCTGTCACTAAGTGTCTCCAGCGCAGGGCCCGGACCGCATAGTCACGCAGCAGCTTGCGCCCAGCGAGCGCCTGTTCGAGTTGGCGGCGTGTCTGCGCATATTCGCCCACCCCACCAACCCCTTTGCCCTCCAACCCCAGCCACTTTACAATATAGCGACGACAAACCACCCGCCGAGCTCAGCTCCTAGCTCCAATCGCTGTTGGGCGGAGGCGGGGAAAAAGGGGGATGAGATGTACGGACTGATTGGGAAGATACTTGTCGCACCGGGCGAACGCGCGGCGGTGGTTCAGGCGCTGTTGGCGGGTACTCGGGAGATGCCGGGGTGCCTGAGCTATATCATCGCGGAAGCGACGGATGACGCCGACGCGATCTGGGTGACCGAAGTCTGGGAGAGCGCAGAGCACCATAAGGCGTCGTTGGGGCTGCCGAGCGTTCAGGCGGCGATCACAGCGGCTCGGCCGCATATTCGGGGCTTTGGCGAGCGCTTTGAGACCAAACCGCTGGGTGGCCAAGGCCTACCGTCGAAGTGATCGCTGCCAACTCGATGCTGGGTTTATCGTCTTTGTCCTTGGGACAGAGCCCACAGCGAGCGCTCTAGTCTTCGGACAACGCGCGCAGATTCGGCGATCACGTCGGCCAACGGGTAGACGCTTGGACGAGCAGGTCATCCACCTTCTCTAGGATGGACGAGGGAAGCTCGGCCTTCAGCGGCCCACCCACGGCGTCGAAGAGCTCACGACCCCACTTCCATGACTCCCGATATGCGGCGCACAACTCGTTCGGCCGAGCTCCGGAAGTGCAGGCCAGATAGCGCTCATTAACGCCCGCAGAAAGGTCTTTCTCAAACGCGCGTGAGGGCGTCGGCCAGTGGTCGGTAGCGCCTTCGGATAAGCGAATAAGTTTGAGTAGAGACTCGTGGGACTTGGTGAGTAAGGCCCACGCACGGGCAAATTCTCCGCGATTTAGGAGATTGGCGCCAAAGAGCATCAGGTTGAGGAGGTTCAAGCCGAGCCCTCGCACTAGCGCCGCACCACCACGCGCAGGTGGTCCTCCGACCAATACGCTAGCGTGGCGCGAGAGGTCGCCCTTTCGATCGAGGATTAGGGCGTCCTCAAGCGACGGAAACCATCCGTATCCCAGCCAACCTTCAACGACCGACACCTCGGAGTAACGCATAAAGTGGAACTCGCCGCGTACCCCATTCTCAAAGAGCGCCGTTCGATGACCGAAGTCATCCTCAAAATAGGCGACCACGGGGTTCACTTCTTCGAGCCACGCAGACTGTTGAAATTCGTCAAATACGTCGTCGCTGATGAATACCGCAAACTCGATGTCGGAGAAGGCGTCGCCCTCACCTGCCGCGAACGATCCGAACATCAGCGCGCCCATCACGCGCTCATCCTCGGCGCATACCTCTCTGAAACGCTCAATCATTTCCAACTGTAACATGACGATCCGTCTCCAGACTTCTGCCGACTAAAGCGTAGGCGCTCTCTACCCTAAGGGCATACGGTTCAAGAATCAAGCCGGTCGAGCTCAGCACGCCAGACTGTCAAAAGACATCACCACCGGCCAAATTCTCCAGGTCCTTAGCGAGTAGCTGCGGCACACCCGCAGTGCCCTCCTAACACCCCCGCAATCCCCACCGCGCCCCCATTGCGTCACATCCGAGCACTCTTGAACTTTTCGTTGAGTACGGAAATTTTAGCGTGAAAAGGCGTTCGGGCCCTTCACGACTCAAGGAGAAGCCGAGATGACGCAGCGTGTACTAATCACCGCGGGGGCCGGCGGTGTCGCCATCGACAATGGTTCCTGTTGCTTAACTGATTCCTGCATCGACAACATTACGGCATTGGATTGCCGCGAAGCTGGCGGGATTTTTGCCAATGGCGTCCTATGCGCGGACCGCAAAGACTGCCCAACCATCGACCCGCCCGCGCTGGGCTCATGCTGCACAACAGAGGAGGAGTGCATCGACGGAACCACAGCGATCGAATGCCGTAATGTAAACGGATCTTTTGTAGAGGGAGTCCCGTGTGACGAACGCAAAGACTGCCGAACCTATTTCTACGCCGGATCAAGTGCTGGAGATCGTTGATTATTACTGCTCCCGATGGGTCATCGAAGAGTTTCATAAGGCCGTAAAAAGCGGCTGTTCTTATGAAAAACGGCAACTTG
>Ga0079225_10000398_pt1 | contig 23438 bp, 24 predicted proteins | sample Poulit2012_FD_76344 | JGI IMG/M metagenome (GOLD analysis project Ga0079225, IMG submission 76344) | Agricultural soil microbial communities from Georgia to study Nitrogen management - Poultry litter 2012 | ecosystem: Environmental > Terrestrial > Soil > Agricultural land | place: USA: Georgia... | reverse complement strand
GCGAACTGCGGGTCGGCGGCGGCCAGGGCAGAGACGCGACGGTGTTGCTCCTCGTCGCGGGCATCAACAGACATAGCAACAGACATAAGCGAACCTCAACGTAATCAAAGAACAAGTAGGTGGGCTCTGCGCTGCGCCCAACAGAAACTACGTTAGCAAAACTAAGTTAATTTGGAAACGGCGCAGTCGCGCCGGCCGCTGTGAATTCGACCACCGCGTGCGAGCGCCGCGGGGCGGGTCACTGCGCGGCGCGTCGGGGTCAGTTCGGCGGTGCCACCGGCGGGGCGCACTCGTTGATCGTCGGGTCCCACCACCAGCCGTTGTCGCAGTTCAGCGGCTGCGGACCGACACCGAGGGGCCGACAGACGTTGGCGGTGGGGTCCCACCATTCGCCGGCGGCGCAGTCCATCGGCTGCGGGCCGACACCGAGGGGCCGGCAGACGTTGGCGGTGGGGTCCCACCATTCGCCGGGGGCGCAGTTCATCGGCGCCGTGGCCGCGGGGGGTGCGGCGGCCACCGCCACCGTGCCCAGCGGGGCCAGCACCGCGAGGGCCAGCGGGGCCAGGGCTGCCGAGATCGGCGTGGCAGACGGGGGGAACTTCGGCAAGCGCATCATCGGGTGCCTCCAAGAAGGGTTACCGTGCGCGCACCAGTTTATGAGGTCGCCGCGGCGCCCGCGCGGGGGTCGCGGGAAATAGCCGGTCCCCGCGGGCGCAGCCCGGTGCTAATGGCACACTGGTGACCTGTCGAAATAGAGCAACCCCGAGAGATTGTCGCCGCCATGGATCAACTGGTCATCTTCCTGCCGATATTCGTCGTGTTGGGCGCGTTCATGTTCTTCGCGTCCCGCCGGCAGAAGCGCGCCATGCAGGCCACCATTGACCTGCACGAATCGTTGCAGATCGGCGACCGGGTGCACACCACCTCGGGACTGGAGGGCACCATCACCGCCATCACCGACGAGAACGTCGACCTGGAGATCGCCCCCGGTGTCGTGACCACCTGGATGAAGCTGGCGATCCGCGACCGCATCGAGCCCGAGACCGCCGCGAGCGCCGCTGAACTCAGCGACTCCGACGCCGAACGGCTGACCAAGGACTGAGACCGGCTCAGCGCCACGTACTGTTTGCGGGTGCTGTCGAACTGATCGTCAAGCGAGGAGACACAAAACGTGGCATCGCCTTCGGCGCCGGTGCATCCTGCCCGCTACCTGTCGGCGTTTCTGGCGCTGCTCATCGGCACCTTCCTGCTGGTGTTTTTGACCGGTGACAAAAAACCCGAACCCAAACTCGGCATCGACCTGCAGGGCGGCACCCGGGTCACGCTGACCGCGCGCACCCCCGACGGGTCCAAACCGACCCGCGATGCCCTGCTGAAGGCCCAGGAGATCATCGGGGCGCGGGTCAACGGGCTCGGCGTCTCCGGCTCCGAGGTGGTCATCGACGGCGACAACCTGATCATCACGGTGCCCGGCACCGACGGTGATGAGGCCCGCAACCTGGGCCAGACCGCCCGGCTGTACGTGCGCCCGGTGATGGAGCAGATCCCGGCGCGCAGCGCCGAGGACGAGCAGGCCGACGGGCCCGAGGCGCCGGGCACCCCGCCGATCGACCTGCCCGGCGATGCCGAGGTGCCGCCGGCGGAGCTACCCGGCAACGCACCGCCCGATAGCCTGCCGGCCGATGTCCCCACCGACACCCCGGCGGTTCCCGGCGCCGAGACCCCGACCCCGCAGCCGCGCCCGTTCCCGGCCGATCCGCCGCCGACCCCCACGCCCACCTCGAGTCCCGAGCAGCCCGCGCCGGGAGAGCAGCCCACCGAGCAGCCCGCGCCGGGAGAGCAGCCCACCGAGGAGCCCGCGGCCCCCGGCGATAAACGCAAGGCGCTGGCCGAACGCATCGAGATCGAGAAGAAGGTGCGCCAGAGCGACAACCAGTTCATCCAGATCCAGGCGCTGCTCGCGCAGGCCCAGCGCTGCGGGGAGGAGGACGTGCTCGCCGGCAACGACGACCCGGAACTGCCGCTGGTGACCTGCTCGACCGACGGGCAGACCGCCTACCTGTTGGCCCCGTCGATCATCAGCGGCGACCAGATCAAAGACGCCACCTCCGGCATGGACCCGCAGGGCGGCGGCAACGTCGTCGACGTCAGCTTCAAAAGCGAGGCCGCCGACACCTGGGCGAAGTTCACCGCCCAGAACATCGGCACCGGCACCGCGTTCACCCTGGACTCGCAGGTGGTCAGCGCCCCGGTCATCCGGGAGGCCATCCCCGGCGGGCGCACCCAGATCACCGGGAACTTCACCCAGTCGGAGGCCGCCGAGTTGGCCAACGCGCTGAAGTACGGGTCGCTGCCGCTGTCGTTCGAGTCCTCCGAGGCCCAGACCGTCTCGGCCTCGATGGGGCTGCAGGCGATGGAGGCCGGGCTGATCGCCGGGGCGATCGGGCTGGTGCTGGTGTTGATCTACGCCCTGATCTACTACCGGGTGCTGGGGATTTTGACGGCGCTGTCGCTGGTGCTCGCCGGGGTGATGGCCTACGGCGTGCTGGTGTTGCTGGGCCGGCAGATCAACTACACCCTGGACCTGGCCGGCATCGCCGGTCTGATCATCGGGATCGGCACCACCGCCGACTCGTTCGTGGTGTATTTCGAACGCATCAAAGACGAGATCCGCGAGGGCCGCTCCTATCGTTCGGCGGTGCCGCGTGGCTGGGTGCGGGCCCGCAAGACCATCGTGTCGGGCAACGCGGTGACGTTTTTGGCCGCCGCAGTGCTCTACGTGCTCTCGATCGGCCAGGTGAAGGGCTTCGCGTTCACCCTCGGGCTGATCACCCTGCTCGACATCGTGGTGGTGTTCCTGGTGACCTGGCCGCTGGTGTATCTGACCTCGAAGTCGGCCAGGCTGGCCAGACCGGTCTACAACGGCCTCGGGGCGGTCCAACAGGTGGCCCGCGAACGGCGGGCCCTGGGCCGCCCGGCGACCACATCGGCGGGACGGGGATAGCGCGATGACTGCGAAGACGGCTAAGACGGCCAAGACCGATGACGCAATGACCACCACCGCCACCGAGCTGACCGCCTCGACGGCGGATGCGCAGGCGCCGCACCACGGCTTCCTCAACCGCCTCTACACCGGCACCGGTGCGTTCGAGGTGATCGGCAAACGCCGATTGTGGTACGCGGTGAGCGGCGCGATGTTCATCCTGTCGATCGCGGCGATCCTGATCCGCGGGTTCACCTTCGGCATCGACTTCGAGGGCGGCACCACGGTGTCGTTCCCGCGTGGCGACGCCGAGGTCGCCCAGGTCCAGGAGGTCTTCGCCGACAGCGTCGGGTTCGCCCCCGAGGCGGTGGTCGAGGTGGGCTCCGGCGGGTCGAAGACCATCCAGATCCGCTCCCAGGCGCTCGACACCGACCAGACCGCGGCGCTGAAAGCCGCGCTGTTCGACGCGTTCCACCCGCTGGACACCGAGGGCGAGCCCAGCGAGTCGGCCATCAGCGACTCCGCGGTCTCCGAGACCTGGGGTGGGCAGATCACGCTCAAGGCGGCGCAGGCCATCGTGGTGTTCCTGGTGCTCGTGGCGCTCTACATCACGGTGCGCTACGAGCGCTACATGGCGCTGTCGGCGCTGGCGTCGCTGGTGTTCGACCTGGTGGTCACCGCCGGGGTGTACGCGGCGGTCGGGTTCGAGGTCACCCCGGCCACCATCATCGGCTGGCTGACGATCCTGGGGTTCTCCATCTACGACACGGTGATCGTGTTCGACAAGGTCGAGGAGAACACCCACGGCTTCCAGCACACCACTCGGCGCACCTACGCCGAACAGGCCAACCTGGCGGTCAACCAGACGTTCATGCGCTCGATCAACACCAGCGTGATCGCGGTGATCCCGGTGGTCGCGCTGATGGTCGTCGCGGTCTGGCTGCTCGGCGTGGGCATGCTCAAGGACCTGGCGCTGGTGCAGCTGGTCGGGATCATCGTCGGGACCTACTCGTCGATCTACTTCGCCACCCCGCTGTTGGTGTCGATGCGGGAGCGCACCGAGCTGGTGCGCAATCACACCCGCAAGGTGCTCAAACGCCGCAACCGCACCGCACGTGCCGACACCGCCGAGACCGGTGACACCGCCGAGGGCACCGAGGAGGCGGCTGCCGACACCGCCGTGACCACGGCCACCGAGTCCGCCGAGGCGGCGGGCAAGACCGGCGCGGAGACCACGGTGAGCACGGCCGCCAAACCGGCGCCGGGGGCGAAACCGAACCGCCCCACCCGCAGCCGGCAGGGACGGCCCAGCGGTAAACGGCGGTAACCCGATGGCTCTTCGGCGTGCCCTGGTTGTCGCGGTCAGCTGCGCCCTGTTGCTCGCGCTGGGCCCGACCGCCTGCTCGTCGCTGGGATCCAAGCGGCTGGACTACGTGGTCGACGGGGCGCTGGTCACCTACAACACCAACACCGTCGCCGGGGCGGCGTCGGCGGGGGCGCAGGCGTTCGCGCGCACCCTGACCGGGTTCAGCTATCACGGGCCCAACGGCCAGGTGGTCGCCGACTACGACTTCGGCGCCGTCGCCGAGGTGGGCCGGGCCCCGCTGATCTTGGATTACACCATCGACGACGACGCCGTCTACTCCGACGGGGTGCCGATCACCTGCGACGACATGGTGCTGACCTGGGCGGCCCAGTCCGGCCGCTTCCCGGCCTTCGACGCCGCCAACCGGGCCGGCTACGCCGACATCGTCCGGGTGGACTGCCAGCCCGGGGAGAAAAAAGCACAGGTGCACTTCGCGGAGAGTCGCAACTTCAGCGACTACGACGAGCTGTTCACCGCCACCTCGATTCTGCCCGCGCACGTGATCGCCGACCAGATGGAGATCGACCGCGCGGAACTGACCACGATCCTGCTCGGCGTGGACCTTCCCGTGATCGAGGAGATCGCCCAGCTGTGGAACACCACCTGGGATCTGCACCCCGGCATCGACCCGGCGCACTTCCCGTCCTCGGGTCCCTACCGCATCGACGCCGTCCGCGACGACGGCGCGGTGGTGCTGGTCGCCAACGAGCGGTGGTGGAAGATCGCGCCGCTGACCAAACAGATCACGGTCTCCACCCAGGGCGGCGACATCCAGGACCGCGTCGACGACCGCGACATCGACGTGCTCGACATCGCCACCGGCTCGGCCGGCCCGCTGACCACCCCCGACAACTATCGCCAGCTCGACACCCCCGCCGACGGGATCGAACAGCTCATCTTCGCCCCCGCCGGCCCGCTGGCCGCCCCGGAGGCGCGCCGGGCGGTGGCGCTGTGCACTCCCCGCGACGTGATCGCCGCCAACGCCGAGGTCCCGGTTGCCAACGCACGGCTGCAGACCACCCTCGATGACGCGCTCAGCGGCGCCGAGGGCGCCTCGGAGGCCGGGGAGTTCACCTTTGCCAACCCGGATGCCGCGCGCGCCGAACTCGGCGACACGCCGCTGGCGGTGCGCATCGGCTACCACGCTCCCAATTCGCGGCTGGCGGTGGCCGTCGACGAGATCGCCAAGGCGTGCGGCCCGGCCGGCATCACCGTCACCGACGCCGGCGGCATCGACGTCGGCCCGCGCTCGATGCGCGACGGTGACATCGACATCCTGATCGGCAGCCTCGGCGGGGCCAGCGGCAGCGGGTCGAGCGGGTCGCCCGGGGTGGACTCCTACAGCCTGCACACCGGCAACGGCAACAATCTCTCCGGCTACGCCAACGGCCAGATCGACTTCATCATCGGGGCGCTGGCGGTGGTGGTCAGCCCCGCCGAACGGGTCCGATTGCTCGCCGAGGCGGCTCCGGTGCTCTGGGCGGACATGCCGACGCTGCCGCTGTACCGCCAGCAGCGCACCGTGCTGACCAACCAGAAGATGGACGGGGTGACCGCCAACCCGACCCGGTGGGGCGCGGGCTGGAACATGGACCGCTGGGCGCTCAAGCGGTGAGTGACACCGCCGAGGTGATCGCGGCGCTGACCCGCCAGGTGCCCGACTTTCCCACCCCCGGTATCGCGTTCAAGGACCTGACCCCGGTCTTCGCCGACGCCCACGGGCTGGCCACGGTCACCGACGCGCTGGCCGACGTCGCCTTCGGTGCGGATCTGGTGGCCGGGCTCGACGCCCGCGGTTTCCTGGTGGCCGCCGCGGTGGCCACCCGCTTGGGCGCCGGGGTGCTGGCGATCCGCAAAGGCGGCAAGCTGCCCCCGCCGGTGCAGCGGGAGACCTACCGGCTGGAGTACGGCACCGCCACGCTGGAGATCCCCGCCGACGGGATCGCGCTGGCGGGGCGCCGGGTGGTGCTCATCGACGACGTGCTGGCCACCGGCGGGACGCTGGCGGCCGCGCACCGGCTGCTGCAGCGCGCCGGGGCCCGCGTGCAGACCGCCGCGGTGGTGTTGGAGTTGGTGGCCCTCGACGGCCGCCGCGCCGTCGCCCCGGTGCCGGTGTACAGCCTCTGCCAGATGTGAACCGCGCCGCCGACCGCCCGCGGCCGGGTCGGGCGATATCCTCGGGGCGGAGGTGAGCAACGTGGCTGACGAAGACCGCCGGCCGGGCCGCACGGTGTCCGAACACACCCAGCCGATGTCGGTCGCCGACGTGTTGCCGTCCGAACCCAGCGCCGAACCGAACACCGAGGCCGGCACCGAACGCACCGACGTCCTCAAGGCGTCGGCCGCGGCGTCGCGACGGGTGCGGGCCCGGCTGGCCCGACGGATGACCGCCCAGCGCAGCGGCATCAGCCCGGTGCTCGAACCGCTGGTGGCGGTGCACCGCGAGATCTACCCGAAGACCGACGTCGCGGTGTTGGGGCGGGCCTATCGGGTCGCCGAGCAGCGCCACGCCAGCCAGCTGCGCAAATCCGGCGACCCCTACATCACCCACCCGCTGGCGGTGGCCAACATCCTCGCCGAACTCGGTATGGACACCACCACGCTGGTGGCCGCGCTGCTGCACGACACCGTCGAGGACACCGGCTACAGCCTCGAGGCGCTCTCCGCCGACTTCGGCGCCGAGGTGGCACACCTGGTCGACGGGGTCACCAAACTGGACCGGATGGTCCTCGGCAGTGCCGCCGAGGGCGAGACGATCCGCAAGATGATCATCGCGATGGCCCGCGACCCGCGGGTGCTGGTGATCAAGGTGGCCGACCGGCTGCACAACATGCGCACCATCCGGTTCCTGCCGCCGGAGAAACAGGCCGCCAAATCCCGCGAGACGCTGGAAGTGATCGCGCCGCTGGCCCACCGGCTGGGGATGGCCACCGTCAAATGGGAGTTGGAGGATCTGTCGTTCGCGATCCTGCACCCCAAGAAATACGAGGAGATCGTGCGGCTGGTCGCCGACCGGGCCCCGTCGCGCGACACCTACCTGGCCAAGGTGCGCGCTGAGATCACCGCCACGCTCACGGCGGCGAAAATCGATGCGACCGTGGAGGGTCGGCCCAAACACTACTGGTCGATCTATCAGAAGATGATCGTCAAGGGCCGCGACTTCGACGACATCCACGACCTGGTCGGCATCCGGATCCTCTGCGACCAGATCCGGGACTGTTACGCCGCGGTCGGGGTGGTGCACTCGCTGTGGCAGCCGATGGCCGGCCGGTTCAAGGACTACATCGCCCAGCCCCGCTTCGGGGTGTACCAGAGCCTGCACACCACCGTCGTCGGCCCCGAGGGCAAACCGCTGGAGGTGCAGATTCGCACCCGCGAGATGCACCGCACCGCCGAGTACGGCATCGCCGCCCACTGGCGTTACAAGGAAGCCAAGGGCCGCAACAGTATCCCGCATCCGCAGACCGCCGCCGAGATCGATGACATGGCCTGGATGCGCCAACTGCTGGACTGGCAGCGTGAGGCCGCCGACCCCGGCGAGTTCCTGGAGTCGCTGCGCTACGACCTGGCGGTCAAGGAGATCTTCGTGTTCACCCCCAAGGGCGACGTGATCACCCTGCCGACCGGCTCGACCCCGGTGGATTTCGCCTACGCGGTGCACACCGAGGTGGGGCACCGCTGCATCGGCGCACGGGTCAACGGCCGGTTGGTCGCCCTGGAACGCAAACTCGACAACGGCGAAGTGGTCGAGGTCTTCACCTCCAAGGCCCAAAACGCCGGGCCGACGCGCGACTGGCAGATGTTCGTGGTCTCCCCGCGCGCGAAAACCAAGATCCGCCAATGGTTCGCCAAGGAACGCCGCGAGGAGGCGCTGGAGTCCGGCAAGGACGCCATCGCCCGGGAGGTCCGCCGCATCGGGCTGCCGCTGCAGCGACTGGTCAGCGGTGAGTCGATGGCTGAGCTGGCCCGCGACATGCACTACGCCGACGTCGCCGCCCTCTACACCGCGGTGGGGGAGGGACACACCTCGGCGCGCCACGTGGTGCAGAAGCTGGTCACCGCACTCGGCGCCGACGACGACGCCGAAGACGAACTCGCCGAACGCTCCACCCCGACCACCATGCTGCCGCGTCGGGAACGCCGCAGCGACGATGTCGGTGTGGAGGTGCCCGGGGCGCCGGGGGTGCTGACCAAACTGGCCAAATGCTGCACCCCGGTGCCCGGCGACACGATCATGGGGTTCGTCACCCGCGGCGGCGGGGTCAGTGTGCATCGCACCGACTGCACCAACGCCGAATCACTGCGGGAGCAGTCCGAACGGCTCATCGAGGTGAAGTGGAACCCGTCGGCGTCGTCGGTGTTTCTGGTGGCCATCCAGGTCGAGGCCCTCGACCGGCATCGGTTGCTCTCCGACATCACCCACGCGTTGGCCGACGAGAAGGTCAACATCCTCTCCGCGTCGGTGACGACCTCCGGGGACCGGGTGGCGGTCTCGCGGTTCAGCTTCGAGATGGGCGATCCCAAGCACCTCGGGCATCTGCTCAACGTGGTGCGCAACGTCGAAGGGGTCTTCGACGTGTACCGGATCACCTCGGCGTCCTGAGCGACGAGCCCGCCGGCGGTTTCAGGAGCGTTCGCGCGCCATCATGAACACCAGCCCGCCGATGAGCCCGATCATCAGCACGAACCCGCCGACGATGAGACCGAACTCCGGGGAGGAGAAGTTCGACGACGCGGCCTTGGGCTCGACACGCTCGGTGCGCGTCGCCTCGAACGCCACCGGCAACGCGCGACCGTTGATCGCCTCGGTGAGTCGGCGCGCCTGCTCAGTGGTGCGCACGGGTAGCTGAACGGCGTCGCGGACAATGGGTTCGCCGACGACAGCGGCGCTGATCACCCGGGTGTCGAGGGTGAATGCCACCGCGTCCCCGACGTGGGCGTTGCTGTACTGCGACCATGTCTGCCTGCCCTCGCGGGTGAGCATCAGATTCACCACGGTGTCGTCGCGGGGCCCCGCATCGGTGTCGGCCCGGTCGATCTGCTCGCCGTCCAGAACCGCCGGGCCCAGCAGATAGGCCTCGGTGGCGTCGGTCGAGCACGTCACCAGCGGCAGCGCCGGATCGTCGCGGCCGGCCAGCGGGTCGTCGCCGTGGCAGTGCTGGGCGTGCAGGTGCAGTTCCTGCTGCTGCAGCAGCGGCTCGGTCGTCTGGCGCGCACGGTCGGCGTCGGAGCGCTCGTCGGGGGGCTCGGTGGGCGCGACATCGGTCGGCAGCGACTCCAGCACCGGGCGCACCGTCAGCTGCCGCCGCTGCCCGAGGTCGGCCAGGGCCGCGGCGTCGTCGCCGGGCACGGTGACCACCACGGTGTCGTCGTCGCTGGTGATCTCGGCGTTCTTGATGCCCAGGGTCTTGAGCCGGCCGGTGAAGACCCGCTCGGCCCGGTTGAGATCGGTGGCCGAGAGTGTCGCGGCGCCGGCGGTCTGCGGGGTCCACGTGATCCGGGTGCCGCCCACCCGGTCGATCTCGGACTGTTTCTGCTGGTCGCCGACGAGCATGCTCACCGTCACCGCCACCAGGTAGGCGACGAGCACCATGATCAGCACGATCAGCAGGTGGCGCAAAAGCCGCCGGCGATCGGGGGCGGTGGGGGTGCTCACCGGGTCAGTCCACCTCGACCGCGGTGATCGTCACCGGGGTGGCCGGGGCGCCGTCGGTGCCCCTGCCGCGCACCCCGGCCGAGGCGATGGTGTCGAGCACACCGAGCCCGGCCTCGTCGATGGTGCCGAACACGGTGTAGCCGGGCGGCAACTGCGAATCGGCGTACACCAGGAAGAACTGGCTGCCGTTGGTGTCCGGGCCGGCGTTGGCCATCGCCAGCGTCCCGCGCGGGTAGGTGATCGGGATCTGCCGGCTCGGGTCGTTCGGCGCGTACTGGTCGGTGGGGTACTCGTCGGCGAAGGTGTAGCCGGGCCCGCCGGTGCCGTCGCCGGTGGGATCACCGCACTGCAGCACCCTCAACCCGCGTCCGGTGGTCAACCGGTGGCACGCGGTGTCGGTGAAGAACCCCTGCCCGGCCAGGTCGACGAAACTGTGCACGGTGCACGGCGCCTTGGCGTTGTCCAGGCTCAGCTTGATGCGGCCCTGGTCGGTGGTGAGCGTCGCCTCCCGGGTGGCCGGCTCGGTGGCGACCTCGCCGGAGCGCGGCGCGGTGACCGGTTTGGCGGCCGCCCCGCTGCGGTGGTACTGGCAGCTCACCGCCGCCGGCGGCGGCGTGGTGACCTCGGGCAGCATGCCGGTGTTCGGCGGCGGGGCCGGTCGGCTCGGCGGCAGCATCGGCAGGCCGGTGTCCGGGTCGGCGGCGTCGCCGGGGGCGTCGTCGTGGTCGGCGTTGGCCACCAAGAACGCGATCACCCCGATGATCAGCGCCACCACCACGATCGCGGTGCTCACCGCCACCAGCGCCACGGTGGCGTTGGCGGTGGGTTTGCGGTCAGTCAAGGAGCACCGACTCGATCGTCACCGGCGTCGCGGGAGCCCCGTCGTCGGTGCCGTCGGCGACCCCGGCGTCGGCGATCTTGTCCAGGGTCTGCAGTCCGTCCTCCTGGATGGTGCCGAACACGGTGTAGTTCGGCGCCAGCTGCGAATCCCGGTAGACCAGGAAGAACTGGCTGCCGTTGGTGTCCGGGCCGGAGTTGGCCATCGCCAGCGTGCCGCGCGGGTAGGTGATCGGGCGGCTCAGCGCCGGGTCGCCGGGCTCGTAGGCGTTGGCGGGGTACTCGTCGGCGAACGAGTAGCCGGGTCCGCCCTCGCCGGTGCCGGCGGGGTCACCGCATTGCAGCACCCCCAGCGACGGCGAGGTCGTCAGCCGGTGGCAGGTGGTGCCATCGAAGTACCCCTGATGGGCCAGGCTCGCGAAACTGTTCACCGTGCACGGCGACTTGGCCTGGTCCAGCAACAGCCCCACCGGCCCCTGGTCGGTCATCATCGAGACGCTGACCGTGGCCGGCTCGGTCGGCACCGTGCCGTCGTGGGTTTTCGGCGGATCCACCTTCTTCGCCGCCGGCGCCCCCGACGACGGGTAGCTGCAGTTCACCGCGGACGTGTCGTACGGGGTGAACGGCGGCAGCTCACCGTCGTGGCCGGCCGCATCCGGGTCGTCGATGCCGGGCGGGGTGCTCGCGGCGGTGCTCGGCGTGTCGTCGGAGTCGCCGGTGGTCTGGTACACCGCGAACACCCCGGCGGCCACCAGCAGGACCGCGGCGGCGATCGAGGAGGCGATGGTGATCAGCCGGCGGCGACGGGCCTTGTGGGCGCGACGCTCCAGCTGTCGCTCCAGCTTGCGTTTGGCTGTCGCACGTCGTTGTTCGTTGGTGGGCACCGCGGCTGTCCTCCGTGTTCGTTGCGTTGGCACAAAGTGTGCCAGCCCCGGCTGCGCGGCACTGAGGCCACCCGCATGCACCACCCGCGTGCGAAACCGGGTCGTGGAAAACTGGGCATCGTGTTGATCACCGGATTTCCCGCCGGACTGCTGGCCTGCAACTGCTACGTGGTGGCGCCGCGTCCCGGCGCCGACGCGATCATCATCGACCCGGGCCAGCGGGCGATGGGCACCCTGCGCCGCATCCTCGACGAGAAGCGGCTCACCCCGGCGGCGGTGCTGCTCACCCACGGCCACATCGACCACATCTGGTCGGCGCAGAAGGTCTCCGACACCTACGGGGTGCCCACGTTCATCCATCCGGCCGACCGGTTCATGCTCACCGACCCGATCCGCGGGTTCGGCCCGCGGCTGGGGCAGTGGGCGCTGGGGGCGCTGTTTCGTGAACCCAGGCAGCTCGTCGAGCTGGATCGTGACGGCGACAAGCTGGAGCTGGGCGGGGTGAACGTCACCGTCGACCACACCCCGGGCCACACCCGCGGGTCGGTGTGTTTCCGGATCGACGCCGCCGGGCCCGGGCCGGTGGACGTGGTGTTCAGCGGCGATACGCTGTTCGCCGGCTCGGTCGGGCGCACCGATCTGCCCGGCGGCAGTGGCCGCGACCTGTTGGGATCGATCGTGGCGAAGCTGCTGGTGCTCAACGACGACACCGTGGTGCGTCCCGGGCACGGGTTGGCGACGACGATCGGCGACGAACGCGCCACCAACCCGTTTCTGCAGGGGCTCGGGTGGTGACCGCCGGCAGGGGCCGTCGCAGAGCCAGGCCACCAGGCGGGGTTGAGGAGGAGCGGCGGGCATGACCGAATCACGTGAGGCTTTCGCCGGCCCCAAAGGGGTGCCGGATTATCTGCCGCCGCAGTCGTCGGCGTTCGTCGCGGTGCGCGACACCATGCTCGGTGCGGCCCGCCGCGCCGGCTACGGCGACATCGAGTTGCCGATCTTCGAGGACACCGCGCTGTTCGCCCGCGGGGTGGGCGAGTCCACCGACGTGGTCGCCAAGGAGATGTACACCTTCGCCGACCGCGGCGACCGCTCGGTGACGCTGCGTCCGGAGGGCACCGCCGGGGTGGTGCGCGCGGTCATCGAACACCACCTCGACCGCGGAGCCCTGCCGGTCAAGCTCTGCTACGCGGGGCCGTTCTTCCGCTATGAGCGGCCCCAGGCCGGTCGCTACCGGCAGCTGCAGCAGGTCGGCGTGGAGGCGATCGGGGTCGACGACCCGGCGTTGGACGCGGAGGTGATCGCCGTGGCCGACACCGCGTTCCGGTCGCTGGGGCTGACCGGGTTCCGGTTGGAGATCACCTCACTGGGCGATGAGACCTGCCGGCCGGCCTATCGGGAACGGCTGCAGGAGTTCCTGTTCGGGCTCGACTTGGACGACGAGACCCGCCGGCGCGCCGAGATCAACCCGCTGCGGGTGCTCGACGACAAACGCCCCGCCATGCGGGAGATGACCGCGGCGGCGCCGGTGCTGCTCGATCACCTGTCGGAGTCCGCACGCGCGCATTTCGACACGGTGCTCGCCCACCTGGATGCCCTCGGTGTGCCCTACGTGATCAATCCGCGGATGGTGCGCGGGTTGGACTACTACACCAAGACCACCTTCGAGTTCGTCCACGACGGGCTCGGCGCCCAGTCCGGAATCGGCGGGGGCGGGCGCTACGACGGGCTGATGGCCCGGCTCGGCGGGGCCGACCTGTCCGGGATCGGGTTCGGCCTCGGCGTGGACCGCACCCTGCTGGCGCTGGCCGCCGAGGGACACTCGGTCGGCGCGGCGGCGCGCTGCGAGGTGTTCGGGGTGCCGCTGGGGCAGCGCGCCAAGGCGGCGCTGGCGGTGGTGGCCGCCGACCTGCGGGCCCACGGCATCGGGGTGGATCTGGCCTACGGCGACCGCGGGCTCAAGGGAGCGATGCGCGCGGCCGACCGCTCCGGCGCGGTGGTGGCGCTGGTCGCCGGCGACCGCGACCTCGACGCCGGCACCGTGGGGGTGAAGGATCTCGTCGCCGGCACCCAGACCGACGTGGCGCTGGCCGAGGTGCGCGACACCGTCGCTGCGCTGCTGCGGGCCGGGCGGTAGAGCGCTCCCGGTGGCGCGCGCCGGGGCTGTAACGCTGCGGTAGCCTGCCTCGATATGGCGTACATGCGAAAAACAACCACGATCGGGGCCGCACTGATGGTGGCGGCCGCCGGTGTCGCAGTCAGCAACGCCACCGCCGGTGCCGATCCCGACGGCGGCCACGAGGTCACCTACACGATCACCGCCGCCGACAGCCTGGTGGCCAAGATCTACTACATCAGCGCCGACCCGCCCAGCATGGCCGAGTACAACGCCGACTCGACCAAATACCTCACGTCGGTGCAGCAGCCGATCGCGCCGGGGGAACCGCTGGTCTACACCGCCACACTGAACGACCCCGGCCAGTGGGCGCGGGTCGACGCCAGCGGTGCGCTGCGCGTGCCCCCGAACTTCGGATGCGAGATCGCCGTGGACGGCGAGGTCGTGGTCTCCCAGCAGGGCGGCAGCGGGGTCACCTGCGCCACCGGCCAGTGGTAGCCGCCGCCGCTCAGCGGCCCGCCCCGGGCTCCCGATAGGCAACCACCAACACGGCGGCCGGCTCGTCGCCGAGTTGGCGCAGGCTGTGGTCGATCGCGGCGTCGAAGTAGGCGCTGTCGCCGGTCTGCAGCGTCACCGTGGTGTCGCCGTGGCGCAGCTCGACCGATCCGGCGTGGACGAACACCAACTCCTGGCCCGTGTGGGTGGGATGCGGGTCGTCGCCCGGGCCGGCCGAGGGGCGAACCATAAACGCCGACATGGCCTTTCCCAGCCGGTCGGCGGCCAGCAGCCGGTAGCGCTCGGTGCCGCCGCCGCGGTCCACCGAGAGCCGGCCGGCCGGGCCCTCGGCGGCGAAGAGTCGGGCCACATCCACCTCGAGGGCGTCGGCGACCTTCAACGCGGCCGCGATCGAGGGCACCGCCCGACCGCGCTCGATCTTCGACAGGTAGCTCTTGGTCAACCCGGTCGCCTCGGCCAGCTGTTGCAACGTCAGTCCGCGCTGACGGCGGACGGTGCGCAGCAGGGCGGTCACCCTGCCACTATGACACAAAGTGTCCTATAGTGGAGGTAGTGTTCCCGACGCCGAGGAGCCGTCATGGCCACCACGTTCTCCGAATCCAAACACTCCCTGATGGACCGCGCGCAACAGCGGCTGGCCACCACCGTCGCCGAACCGCAGTGGACGACCCGCCAGAAGCTGGCGCTGACCTGCCGGGTGCTCTTCGACGGGGGTCACGACTCCGGGTTGACCGGCCAGATCACCGCGCGCGCAGAGGCGCCGGACACCTACTACACCCAACGGCTGGGCCTGGGTTTCGACGAGATCACCGAGGACAACCTGCTGGTGGTCGACGAGGACCTCACCGTCGTGGAGGGCGACGGGATGGCCAACCCCGCCAACCGGTTCCACAGCTGGATCTACCGCGCCCGCCCCGACGTGAACTGCATCGTGCACACCCACTCCTTCCACGTGGCGGCGCTGGCCATGCTGGAGGTCCCGCTGATCGTCTCCCAGATGGACACCACCCCGCTCCACGACGACTGCGCCTTTCTGCGGGACTGGCCGGGAGTGCCGGTCGGCAACGAGGAGGGCGACATCATCGCCACGGCGCTGGGCGACAAGCGCGCGATCCTGTTGGCCCACCACGGCCAGATCGTCGTCGGCGCCACCGTCGAGGAGGCCTGCACACTGGGGGTACTCATCGAGCGTGCCGCCAAGCTGCAGCTGACCGCGATGGCCGCCGGTGAGATCCAACCGCTGCCCGACAAGCTGGCCCGCGAGGCCCACGATTGGACGCTGACCCCGCAGCGCAGCCGGGCCAACTTCGCCTACTACGCCCGCCGGGCCCTGGTGCGCCACCCCGACGCGGTGACGGGTTGACGCAGTGGCGCGCTGACCCGCTGAACCCCGCAAACCGCTACCGTGAGGAGTCCGCTCGTGACCGCACCCCCCGCCGCCCCGGCCATCCAAGGAGTCATCGCCTACCCGGTCACCCCGTTCGACGACACCGGTGTGGCCACCGCGTCACTGGCGGCGATGATCGAGCGCCTTGTCGCCGCGGGGGCGCAGGCGATCGCGCCGTTGGGCAGCACCGGGGAGCTGGCGTATCTCAGCGAGGCGGAATTCGATGCGGTGATCGACACCACGGTCGGCGCGGTCGACGGGGCGGTCCCGGTGCTCCGGGGTTTCCGATTTGACCACCGCCAACACCGTGCGTCGCGCCCGCTACGCCCAGCGGGCCGGGGTCGACGCGGTGCAGGTGATCCCGGTGTCGTACTGGAAGCTCTCCGAGCGGGAGATCACCGAGCATTTTCGCGCGGTCTCCGATGCGGTCGACGTGCCGATCATGGCCTACAACAATCCGGCGACCGCCGGGGTGGACATGAGCCCGGCGCTGCTGGTGTCGATGTTCCGCGAGATCGAGCACGTCACGATGGTCAAGGAATCCACCGGGGACCTCTCCCGCATGCTGGCGCTGGCCGACCTCAGCGACGGCGCGCTGCCGTTCTACAACGGCAGCAACCCGCTGGTGCTCGATGCGCTGCGTGCCGGCGCGGCCGGCTGGTGCACCGCCGCGCCGAATCTGGCCGCCCAGCGGTGTCTGGACCTGGTGGCCGCGGTGCGCGCAGGGGAGCAGGATCGCGCCCAGCGGCTCTACGATTCGCTCAAGGCGCTGCTGGAGTTCATCGTCGCCGGGGGACTGGCCGCCACGGTCAAGGCGGGCCTGGAGCTGCTCGGGGTGCCCGCCGGTGCGCCCCGGCGGCCCCTGTTGCCCCTGGATGAGGCGGGCCGCGCGGAGCTCAAGGCCATACTGGCCGACCTGTGAAGGGTCGACGAACGGTCGGCGTTGGCCGACGGTCAGAGAATGCGCAGCAGAGGGTCAACGATTTCTCCCTGTGGTGAGGGGGCCGGCGCGACCCCGTCGACTTCAGGTGAAATTCAGCAACGCCTGCTGTCTATTCCCAGGATTCTCACGGAGACCGGCGGCAACGACGTCGTAGTCGTGTCATTTGTCGCTGAGGGCGGAGCGCGGCCCGGCTCGTCACCGGTCTCGCGTCTTGGGTGATTCTCAGATAGAGGGAGCGGTGAGCCGGGTTGGCCGTACGGGCTGGTCGGAGGGGTTCGGCACCTGCGCCCTGCGAACGGTTCCCTCTGTTGACGCGACGGTGTAGCGTCGCGGTCTACGTCCGATGCCGTTTCGACATCGGACGGACACCATTCGTTAAGCAATGCGGCGATCGGGGTGGCGTGGATCACTACCGATACTGCACAATCGATACGCAACGGCGCGTAACGAACCCTGGCGTTCCCGGGGGTTGGACGCGAGGGCCCGACAGTGTCACGTGTTCTCACAAGGGGGCTAACAGATGTACGTGAAGACCGAACCGGCGATGTTGGTGTCGGCGGCCGGCAGCCTGGAGGCGATCGGTGCGGGCATGAACGCCGGCAACGCCGCCGCGGCGGCACCGACGACCGGCGTGGCGCCCGCGGCCGCCGACGAGGTGTCGGCACTTACCGCGGCGCAGTTCTCCGCGCACGGTCAGCTCTACCAGGCGATCGCCGCGCAGGCCGCGGCCATCCACGAGGCGTTCGTCACCACGTTGCGAACCAACGCCGCCGCCTATGACGGCGCCGAGGCGGCCAACGCCACCGCTGCCACGCTGGGTGGATTGACCTAGGTCGACCATGGCGCTATTTGAATTCCTTCCACCCGAGATCAACTCGTTTCTGATCACGGCCGGGCCGGGATCAGCGCCCCTGCTGGCGGCCTCGGAGGCCTGGGCGGCGTTGACCCAGGAGTTGGAGACCGCCGCGACCGGCTTCGGATCCACCGTCGCCGGGCTGGCCAGTGACTGGCACGGCCCGACATCGACGAGGATGCAAGCCAAGCTGGAGCCGTACGTGGCGTGGTTGCACGACACCGCCGCACAGACCTCGACTCTTGCGGCCCAGGCCACGGCGCACGCGGGGTTTTTCGAGCAGGCGCGCTCGTCGATGGTGCCGCTGGAGGCGGTGATCGCCAACCGCACGTTGTGTATGGAGTTGATCTCCACCAACATTCTCGGGCAGAACACCCCGGCGATCATGGTGTGCGAGGCGCTCTACGACATCATGTGGGCCGACGACGTGATGGTCATGTCGGCCTTTGATGCGTCGTCCAAGGCGGACCGGCCGCAGGCGATGTTCAAAACGACGACAAACTCGTCGGATCCGCTCACCACGACGGCGCTTCCCGTGGACCCGGGAGGCGTGGGTGAGGCGATCGGCGGGGGACTGACCCAACTCGGTGGAGCACTTCAACCTCTTACCGCGTTCTGGGAACCGATCGGGACTGCCTTGTCGGGGTTCAACGAGATTCCGGTGCTGGGTGCCTTCGCCGACCTGAGCCTGACCACACCCGGCAGCTTGTCGAGCGCCTCGGAGCTGATCAACGTGCCCATGCGGCTCGGTTCGGCACCGATGAGCATGCTCATGTCGCTGACCCGTGCCGGCGGCACCTCGGGCTCCGGTCTGGGCCAGCTCACCGGTGGACTCACCAACGGCGCGACCAACCCGCTTCTCAATGCCATCAGCGAGATGGTCAACGGCAAGCTGCAGACCATGACCTCCGGGCTGACCAGCCAGCTGTCCAACTGGGGCAGCCAGATCGGCCAGCAGGTCAGCGCGCAGCTGGCCAACGCCTCACGGGTCGGCGGTCTGTCGGCCCCCGAGGGAGCGATCCAGACCATCACCCGCGCGCTGCCGGTGCCGCCGGCCACCACCGTCCCGGCGGTGCCGACGGTGCAGGCGGGCATGCCGGGTGGACCGTTCGCGCAGGCCATGATGGGGGCCCTCGCTGGACGGGGATTCGGGGGCCTGGGCAACGCTGCCAAGGCCGGAGTCAAGGCCGCCACCGCGGCCAAGGGCGGCTAACCGGGAGGGGGAAAAGGAGTTAGCAGCCGACTCGATCAACACACCAACCACGTACGAAACGTGCAGTAAGGAGTTGCCACGATGGCTTCACGTTTGATGACTGATCCGCAATTGATGCGGGATATGGCGGGCCGGTTTGAGGTGCATGCTCAGACGGTCGAGGATGAGGCGCGGCGGATGTTCGCGTCGTCGCAGAGCATTTCGGGGGCCGGGTGGACCGGGATCGCCGAGCGCACGTCGTTGGACACGATGGGGCAGATGCAGACGGCGTTTCGCAACATCGTGAACATGCTGCACGGGGTGCGTGACGGGCTGGTGCGTGACGCGAACGTCTATGAGCAGCAGGAAGCCGCGGCCCAGTCGAGCCTGAGCAGCTAGGAGCTATAGCGATGACGATTAACTACCAGTTCGGTGATGTCAACGCTCACGGGGCGCTGATCAAGGCGCAGGCTGCCTCGCTGGAGGCCGAGCATCAGGCGATCATCCGCGATGTGGTGGCCGCCGGGGACTTCTGGGGTGGTGCCGGTTCGGCGGCCTGCCAGGAGTTCATCACCCAGCTCGGTCGCAACTTCCAGGTGATCTATCAGCAGGCGGCCACCCACGGCTCCAAGGTGCAAAACGCCGGCAACAACATGGCCTCCACCGACTCGGCGGTCGGCTCCAGCTGGCTGTAGGGGCTCCTTCCCGCCCGCGAACCGAGCCCCGGAGTCAGCCCCGGAGTCAGCCGAGGTCGCGGGCGGCGAAGGTGTCGCACTTGTTGGGGTCGCCGGTCTGGTAGCCGACGGTGAACCAGTGCTGGCGCTGCTCGGAGGAGCCGTGCGTCCACGCCTCGGGGTTGACCCGCCCGGTCATGGTCTTCTGGATTCGGTCGTCACCGACCGAGGCCGCCGCCGACAGCGCGTCGGCGATGTCACGGTCGCTCAACGGCTCCAGAAAGGGCTTGCCGGTGCTCTCCTGCTGGGTCACCGCCGCGTAGTGCGCCCACACCCCGGCGTAGCAGTCGGCTTGCAGTTCGGTGCGCACCCCGGACCCGGTGGCGCCCTGCGCGCCGTGCTGGGCGCGGCCGAGCACCCCCAGCAGGTTCTGCACGTGGTGGCCGTACTCGTGGGCCACCACATACTCCTGGGCCAACGCGCCACTGCTGGAGCCGAACTGATCGACCAGGACGTCGAAGAAGTCGGTGTCGAAATAGGCGGTCTGGTCGGCCGGGCAGTAGAACGGCCCCACCTCGCTGCTGGCCGTCCCACAGCCGGTGTTGACCTGGCCGCTGAACAGCCGCATCTTGGGGCGGGTGTAGCCCGACAGCAGCTGGGTCCAGACCGCATCCACCGAGTTGCCGGTGGCCACCACCCGGCACTGGACGTACTTGTTTGCGTCCGCCCCGGTGCGGCACTTGTTCAGATCGAAACCGGGCGCTGCCTCCTGGGAGGCCGGGGCCTGCTGGGAGATCACATCGCCGGGGTCGACCCCGAGGAACATCGCCACGATCATGATGAGCAGCCCGAGACCACCGGCGCCGCCGCCGAGCGCGATCCCACGGCCGCGACCGGTCGACGCCGCCCTGCTGGTGTCGATCTGCACGCCCTCGTTGAAGGTCATCGCCCACTCCGTCGCTCATCGGGGTCGCTCATCACGCTCGGCCGTCCCCAGCTTTGCATACCGCCGCAGCGCGGCACACCGGTTGCGCGGGTTCTACACGGTGGCGAAACGCTGGTCGGTGTAGCGCCGCAGCCGGCGCAGAAACCAGCCCAGCATCCAGTTCACCACCGGCCGGCCCAGCCACAGGCCCAGCCGGGCCGGACCCAGCGGCTCGATCGCCATCGTCCAGGTCAGCCGGCAGCCCGCGGCGGTGGGCACCACCCGGTAGTCCTCGGCGAACGCGCGCAGCGTGCGCGTCGATGATTCGTTGAACCGGAAGGCCAGGTAGGTGTGCGGCTCCCAGGCGATGAACTCCTCGTAGCCGACGATGCCGCCGCGCATCTGCACGGTGCGGGTGGTGCCCACCCCGTACGGTTGCGGACTGGTCCAGGTGACGCCGGTGATCACCGAGGCCCAGTGCGGCCAGGAGTCGGCGTCGGCGAGCACTTCGAACAACTGCTCGGGGGTGATCGCCAACTCGACGGTGTTGGCGAAGCGGTACGGCGCGGTCTCGATGAATCCGGTGTCGACTCGCTGGCAGGGGTGCTTGGTGCGGGACAGGGCCATCTGCAATCCTTCGGTGCGGCGGAACTCCCAAGAACCCATAGCCCATCACACGCGGCATCGGGCCGCCACACCGGCACACCGGGTGTTGGCGGTGCGGCTTTAGACTGGCACTCGTTTCCCACCCCCGATGAGGAGTAGCCGTGCTGCGCAGTCACGACGCCGGTTCGTTGCGGTCCGCCGACGCCGGACGCCAGGTCACGCTGGCCGGCTGGGTGGCACGCCGCCGCGACCACGGCGGGGTCATCTTCATCGACCTGCGCGACGCCTCCGGGGTCGCCCAGGTCGTCTTCCACGACGAGGCGGTGCTCGCCGACGCGCACCGGCTGCGCGCCGAATTCTGCGTCGCGGTGACCGGGGTGGTCGAGATCCGTCCCGACGGCAACGCCAACCCGGAGATCGCGACCGGCGACATCGAGGTCAACGCCAGCGCGCTGACCGTGCTCGGCGAGAGCGCGGCGCTGCCGTTCCAGCTCGATGAGGAGCCGGGGGAGGAGATCCGGCTTCGCTACCGGTACCTCGATCTGCGCCGCGACGGCCCCGCCGCGGCGATCCGGTTGCGTTCCCGGGCCAACGCCGCGGCGCGTGCGGTGCTGGCCTCCCACGACTTCATCGAGATCGAAACGCCCACGATGACCCGCTCCACCCCGGAGGGGGCGCGGGACTTCCTGGTGCCGGCCCGGCTGCGGCCCGGCACCTTCTACGCCCTGCCGCAGAGCCCGCAGCTGTTCAAGCAGCTGTTGATGGTGGCCGGGATGGAGCGCTACTACCAGATCGCCCGCTGCTACCGCGACGAGGACTTCCGCGCCGACCGCCAGCCCGAGTTCACCCAACTGGACTTGGAGATGAGTTTCGTCGACGCCGAGGACGTCATCGGGATCGCCGAGGAGGTCCTGGCCGCGCTGTGGTCGCTGATCGGCTACGACCTGCCGCGGCCCCTGCCGCGGCTGAGCTACACCGAGGCGATGCGCCGGTTCGGCACCGACAAACCCGACCTGCGGTTCGGGTTGGAACTCGTCGAATGCACCGAGTTCTTCGCCGATACCGCGTTTCGGGTGTTCCAGGCGCCCTATGTGGGCGCGGTGGTGATGCCCGGCGGTGCCTCGCAGCCGCGACGCACCCTCGACGGCTGGCAGGAGTGGGCCAAACAGCGCGGCGCCAAGGGGCTGGCCTACGTGCTCGTCGGCGAGGACGGCACGCTGTCGGGCCCGGTGGCCAAGAACCTCTCCGAGACCGAACGCGCCGGGCTGGCCGGTCACGTCGGTGCCGCACCGGGCGACTGTGTGTTCTTCGCCGCCGGGGCCCCCAAGGCCTCGCGGGCTCTGCTGGGGGCGGCCCGGGTGGAGATCGCCACTCGCCAGGACCTGATCGACGCCGACGCGTGGGCGTTCACCTGGGTGGTCGACCCGCCGCTGTTCGAACCGGCCGACGAGGCCGCCGCGGCCGGCGACGTGGCGGTCGGTGCGGGAGCCTGGACCGCGGTGCACCATGCGTTCACCGCCCCCAAACCCGAGACGGCGCAGGCGATCACCACCGATCCGGGTGCGGTTCTCGCCGACGCCTACGACATCGTGTGCAACGGCAACGAGATCGGCGGCGGCTCGATCCGCATCCACCGCCGCGACATCCAGGAGCAGGTGTTCACCGTCATGGGCATCGATGCCGAGTCCGCGGCGGAGAAATTCGGTTTCCTGTTGGACGCGTTCACCTTCGGGGCGCCCCCGCACGGCGGGCTGGCATTCGGCTGGGACCGCATCGCCGCACTGCTCGCCGGCGCGGAGTCGATCCGCGAGGTGATCGCCTTCCCGAAATCCGGTGGTGGCGTCGACCCGCTCACCGACGCGCCGGCACCGATCACCGCCGCGCAGCGCAAGGAATCCGGCATCGACGCCACACCGCCGCCCCGGGCCTGACGCGCGCGTCGCCGACACCGCATCAGGTCACGGCGGTTGCGCACCGTCGGCGCTACGCACGGCGGGCCAGGTAGTCGAGCACCACCGCCCGCGGGGCGTGCACCAGCCACGCGTCGTAGATCAAATCGGCCAACGCACCGCGGTCGACCCGGGCCAACCAGACCAGCACCACCGGGTAGGCGACGAGGTGGGCGGTGGTGAAATACACCGCCGGGTGGGCCTCGATCAGCGCCCGGGCGGTCGACTCGTCGCGGACCCGCACCGCGAGCACATCGGGTTCACCGCCCACCTGCAGCGCGCGCCGTTCGGGCAGGCGCAGCGGACGCTGCCAGACGACCAGCTTTCCGCCGACCCGCCACTCCCGCGGCCCGTGCCGTTGGGTCAGCGGAAGCGCCTCCACCAGGCGGGCCACGTCGTCCCAGGTGCCCACTCAATCGATTGTGCCCGCAAAACGCCCGGGTCGACGCCGAACGGGCGCTTCCGTGCCACGCCGCGGCGGTCAGGTCCCGCTGATCGTGCACGCGCCGTCCACCAGGGCCGACGCGTACGCCGCCGCGTTGGCCAGATGC
>Ga0079225_10000397_pt1 | contig 23455 bp, 16 predicted proteins | sample Poulit2012_FD_76344 | JGI IMG/M metagenome (GOLD analysis project Ga0079225, IMG submission 76344) | Agricultural soil microbial communities from Georgia to study Nitrogen management - Poultry litter 2012 | ecosystem: Environmental > Terrestrial > Soil > Agricultural land | place: USA: Georgia... | reverse complement strand
TGAATAATTATCGCTTTAATCGTTGCGGCTTTCAAAAAATCACCTTGATTAAGATCGGCACTTAATTCCTGTAAAAGGAGTAAACTTCCCGATACTCCCGGAGCAGATAATGAAGTTCCTTTTTTAGCTACATAAGTTGTGTCGGAGGCTATTCCATTGTCTGAAAAAGGCGGATAAAAAGCAGCACTGGAATATACGTCAACTCCATTTGCAGCAATATCGGGTTTTACGCGATTATCATTAGTTGGTCCCCAACTACTAAAATTTGACATCACCACACTTTCCGGTCCTGTATAGTTTAAAACCTCTTTTACGGCGGCAACAACAATTGTGTTTTTTGCAGTACTCATCTCCGAACCCAAAATATTATACCCCTCGTCTTCCGGATTCAATTCATTCTGTCTATCATTTCCAGCAGCGACCACGATATTATAATAAGGTGCTTCATATGCAATTTCATCAACGCTCACAGATACGCCATTATAAGATCCAAAAAAATCATTAAGATCAATTTCTTGAGAAAATTGTATGAGATCTTTACCATAAGAATGATTAGACACTAACAAGCCGCCGGCTGCAGCTGCTGTCATTTCGGCATGGTCATCATTCCAATCATAAGCATCCAAATGTGCTTTATAGGCCATTCCTCGGGCTTGCTCTCCTTCTCCGGAAAGCTGTTTCCCCACCATTATTCCGGCTACATGCGTGGCGTGATCCGCAATTCCATCCGGTGAGTCTATCTGTGTTATTTTATTTTCCAAAAGTTCATGGCTTCCGCTCACCCCGCCATTATCCCAAATTCCACCTATCATACCTTCGCCCTCCAAGTTTAACCCTAAACTTCCATTAGGATAGAGTTTATCTGCACCTACCGTTATCGCTCCGTTTATACTATATGTTTTTCTGTAAATCGGTATTCCAAACTCATTTAATCCATAAAAAAGAGAAACTTCTCCATTATCATAAATTATAATCTGTGGCAAATCGTATTTCTCCGCATATTTTATTCCTTTTTGACGTTGATTAGTATAAAATTGATGATAAGATTCCTTTAAAACCATTAACTTTTTCTGATCGTAATTGGAGACAATTCGTTTTTTTTGTTTGAGGTTTTGCGCAGAAACGGTATCAGGGATTAAAAACAATCCCATTATAATTAAAAAACAGTTGATGAATTTCATGAAGGTCTATTTTATAAATTACTGCAAGATACTTATTCTTTTGTTTTATTTAAGAAAAAAGCCCTCTTTTTTAAAAGAAGGCTTTAGATAATTTAAGAAAACAAAACAGCTTATTTAATAATTAGTTTTTCTGTCGCTATTTTTCCATCGGTCATCACTTTTATGAAATAAACCCCATTATTCAATTTTGAAATATCGAGCCTTTCATTAAAGTTTGCATTTCCGGTATAATTGGTATTGAGCACTCTTCTACCGTTGATATCAAATACCTCAACATCTACTTGTTCTCCGGTTTTCTCCAATTCTAAATTAACTTGGTTTGTAGCTGGATTGGGATAAACGGTAAACCCAGAAAGGATATGATTTTTCACACTAAGCGTTTCTGATCCCATAGCTACAATGGCAAAGTCTTGTTTTCCCGCTCTTAGATTATCTTTATGAGTTACCTCAATAGTATAAGTTTCACCGGGGATAGGGTCAGATATTGTTACTTGTTCAACATTATCAACATCATTATCTCCGTCATTTAATGCTGGCAGATCATAACCATCCGGATTCAATCGCCAAGGGTAATGAATATTCCCTTCGGAATCTATAATTCTCAAATCCAGATCGTTTACTAATCTTGGAGAATCGTCACCAATATTTTGGGTCTGCCCTCCATAGTCTGTCCATACGATAGTAGCTTTTAATTCGTCTCCGTCAGCAACTATCTCTTTCGAATAAACTGGATTATCACTATCCAATCTCAATTGTTTATAAAATGAATTTCCTTCATTATTGTAAGCATCTAACATCAATTCGGCTATTTTATCTACCGCTAACAACCCCCAGCCATAACGAGGATTTGGTCCCGGTTGACTATCTGCACTACGAGCAGTTCCAATCATCAATGCTCTAATCATACTCGAAGGCAAATATTCTCCAGTTAAATCTGCAGACAGTTCTTGAATTAACATCACACTACCTGCAACACTTGGTGCCGACATAGAAGTCCCACTTACCGTAGCATAAGCATAATCAGAAGGATTTCCATTACTCAAGTTAAAAGCATAGCTTGAATACACCAAAACTCCATCTGCTGAAATATCCGGTTTAACGCGATTGTCATTTGTGGGCCCCCAACTACTAAAAGAAGCCATATTAACACTATTTGGACCATTATAATCTAAGACGCTTTCTACTGCTGCTACTACGATAGTATTTTTAGAAGTTGCCATTTGACCTCCCAGAAGATTATAACCATTATCATCCGGATTAGGATTACCATAACCTCTGTCATTCCCGGCAGCTGTAACAATGGTATAATTAGGTACATTATAGGTCAGATTATCCACCCTTCTGGACACGTCATCATATCTCCCTGCAAAATCCCCCGGATTAGGAAATTGACCAAGATCAGGTCCGTAGGAGTGATTAGACACTAAAAGACCCTCTGATGCTTCCCCTATCATTTCTGCAAGGTCATTATTCCAATCATAAGAAATCACCTCCCCTTTGTTTGCTATTCCTCTTGCTTGGAATCCGGGTGTTCCACTGTTAAATCTTTTACCAATCATTATTCCTGCTATATGAGTCGGGTGATTGTCATATAGTGAATAGCTGTTACCAAGAGTTACTTTTCCCTCTAACAACTCATGAGTTTCTCTTACAATTCCACCATCCCAGAGGCCTCCTAGCATATTTTCTCCTTCAATTTGCAATCCTAATCCTCCTTGCTCCCATAACTTATATGCCCCTATTGTTATAGCGCCATCTATACTATATGACTTATAATAAATAAGGTTTCCAAATTCATCCATCCGCATCAAATAAGATTTCTCTCCTTTTTCATTTTCAACAACTAAGGGCAAATCATTTGCTTTAGCATAATCAAGCGCTTGTTGTCTTTGCTTATTATAAATTTTGCTATAGCTCTCGGAAAGACTCCGCAGTTCTTGTTTGTCATAATTTTTTGTAATACGCTGTCTTTCTTGATCCGTTTGTGCTGTACCAGCCCCGACAATTAAAAGCATCGCTGCAACACTCAAAAAGTAATTCTTGATTTTCATTTTTATAATTTTAATTAGCTAAGCACGCAATATAAAAAATAAACTTAGCTGAATTAAAAATAACCTCTATTATTTATAAGAAAGTAGTGCTAATAGGATATATTTGTCTTCTAAACCGAAAATAAAGTATAATGAAATTTATAGTTTCAAGTTCTTATCTACTTCAGCGTCTTCAAATCTTAGGAGGAGTTATCAATAACACCAACACTGTACCCATTTTGGATAATTTCCTATTTGAATTAAACGCAAATGAATTAAAGGTAACAGCCTCCGATCTGGAAACCACTATCACCGCAAGTTTGGAAGTTTCTTCCCAGGACACCGGAAACATAGCTATTCCTGCACGGTTGCTGTTAGACACGCTAAAAACTTTTCCTGAACAACCGCTTACTTTTATCGTACAGGAAGATAGCAGTACAATTGAGTTGAGCTCAAGTCAAGGAAAATATGCTTTAGCGTATGCCGATGCCGATGAATTTCCAACAGTTATGGAAATTGAAGATGCCCAAACGACAAAAATGACTGCTGACGTGTTGGCAACAGCAATCGAAAAAACTATTTTTGCTACGGGTAATGACGATTTAAGGCCGATGATGTGTGGTGTTTTATTTCAGTTTTCTGCAGACAACTTAACTTTTGTTGCCACTGATGCGCATAAATTAGTGAAATACAGTCGAACTGACCTCAATTCGACAGCAGAAGCTGAGTTTATCATGCCGAAAAAACCATTGAATATTTTAAAAAACATTTTAGCCGGAAGTGAAGAGGATATTCAAATCGATTACGATGACAGCAATGCTAAGTTCACTTTTGAAGATATGGTGCTAACTTGTCGATTAATAGATGGTAAATATCCTAATTACGACGCAGTTATCCCAAAGGAAAACCCCAATGTGTTGAATATCGATCGTCAACAATTTTTAAATTCGGTTCGAAGAGTTTCAATATTTTCAAATAAAACAACGCACCAAATCAAATTGTCTTTGGCGGGATCTGAACTCAATATTTCGGCTGAAGATTTGGATTTCAGTAATAAAGCGGAGGAACGCCTTTCTTGTAACTATTCAGGAGATGATTTAAACATAGGATTTAACTCTCGCTTCCTAACTGAAATGTTGAACAATCTTAATGCCGATAATGTTCAGCTTGAAATGAGCTTGCCCAATCGAGCGGGAATTCTAACGCCGACAGACGGACTTGAAGAAGGCGAAAGTGTCTTGATGCTCGTGATGCCTGTGATGTTGAATAATTAATCACTTCAATGAAAATAAAAACCATCATTTGACTATAAAAATGGTGGTTTTTTTTATATGTTATTTCCTACTCTACAATCAGCTTTTTTATAATTGTTTTATTTGCCGTCTTTAACTTTACAAAATAAAGTCCTGATGCGTATTCACCTATGGAAACCCAAGACTGAAATGGCGTTGCTCTCATAAGACGTCCTTGAACATTATAAATTTCTATCTGCTCTATAAATCTTTCAGATTCAATATTAATAATTGATTGAGCCGGATTTGGATAAATCACTATTCCGGTTTCTTCAAAATCTTCCACTCCCATAATTGAGGTATTATTTTTTGAAATTATTTCCGTGTCCGGATCTATTTGAATTTCTTGAACAGTGAATTCCGGACTCAAATTAAAAGCTTGATTATTTTCTGTATGATTCACTAAAACATTTAAACTTTCCCCAGAATTCCCAATAAGAAGAAGGGGCACTTCCCCCTCAAAAAAGCTTACCGATTCAGGCATACTTGTTTCTTGAGATAAGTTGAGGTTTACTTGTCCGCTTGATTCTTGATTCCATTCTAAATAATATTGCGGATATCCTTCCCCATAAATCCAATCTGCAAAAAATTGATTTAAATCGAGTTCTGATTGTGCTTCAAACACCTCTTTTAAATCTTCCGTATCGGCAAATCCATATGCATAATCAGGATGATTCAAATAGTTTTGTGCGGCTTGAAAAAAGTCTTCATCTCCCAGGTTTCGTCTTAACATATGCAAAACCATCGCTCCTTTATTATAGGAGAGTCGGCTACTAAATATCCTGCTGATATTGTCGAGTTGTTCCTCCGGCACAAAAACAGATCCGCCGGGTTGACTGGTTATACTGTTTACTAAGTTTTGACGCCAATTTTTAAAACTGCCTTCTTCATTGAAATTTTCAGTAATCAACCCGTACATAAAATTCGCAAAACCTTCGTTTAACCAAATATTTTGCCATCCGGCACAAGTCACTTTATTTCCAAACCACTGATGCGCGAGTTCATGTGCTATGAGTTCTTGTCCGAAAGATCCCATAAAAGAAACCGTAGTATGTTCCATTCCGCCACCCCAACCAAACTGACAATGTCCGTATTTCTCGTCGGCAAACGGATATTCTCCAAATTTCTCCGCAAAAAAATTAATCATTTGAGGAGTTTGAGCAATTTTGGATTGCACATCGGTCAAATCTTCGGGATAGATATAATTTACGATTTCAAAATGATTGCCATTATTATCAACCTGATTTGTATAAATGGTATAATTACTTACCGCAATAGCCACAAGATAAGCCGGGATAGGATAACGATGGCGAAAATGGGTCGTTTTAAAATCTCCTTCTACTTCTTGTGAAATCTCTATTCCATTGGATACCCCCACATTTTCTTCTCCATTTGAATTGAGTTTTGGAAAAGTAAGATAAACATCAATACTATCTATTTTATCTGTCAAATCTTGTTTTGTCGGCCACCAATATTTTGCACCATAAGGTTCTGAAAGCGTCCAAATAATTTCATTGCCATTGTGATAGTCTTGTTCAAAATATCCAAACCCCGCACTTTCAGGTGCTCCTGAATAGGAAATGGTCAGCGAGTCCAACACCGTTTCAGGTTGAATTTCCGGCAACTCAACAATCAAATTATCTCCTTGTTGGACGTAACTCAATTGATTGCCCCGCTGATTAATTTCTAATACCTCCATATTATTTTTAAGATCAAAAACAATTTCCGTAAGATCTTCTTCAGCTTGAAAATAAGTGGTTACTTCTCCTTGAATAAAAGCTTCCGTCGGATCAACTTCAAACTCCATTCGACTGTAAACCAAGTCATAATTTTGAGTTTGCGGATTGGCTGTGAAATCCGTTATACGATTGTGAGCTCTTGCTTCCATATCTGGGATATTATATTGTGAAAAACACAGCAATGGAAAAAACATCAAAAAAACAAGTAGTTTAGTTTTCATCAAAATAGGTTTTTATTGAAAATAGGGTAATATCAGAAAAAATCGACTTTAAAATTAATCTTTTTTTATTTCAATTTAAAAACTAATTGCACTCCAACAGATTGGTCTAATTATAAAGTTTGCTTAAATCACAGAAAAAATACACTTAGGAACGTTATCTTCAGTACTCTAAAAATTGGAAATATTCTTTAACCCCCTTTTAGCATGAAAAATTTAATCCTTTTACTATTTATGATTACAATATCCAGTTGTGCTCAAGATAAATCTAAAGCAAAAGAACAACCGCTTCAAGCTTCAATTTCTCAAGAGGGCTACAAAACAGCATATTTCGCCAGTGGTTGTTTTTGGTGTTCTGAATCGATATATGAAAGTGTAATGGGAGTTGTAAAAGTAGTTTCGGGATACTCGGGAGGTGAAGGAAAAAACCCAACTTATAAGAATTATATCCGAAAAGGTCATGCAGAAGCGATAGCAGTTACTTATGATCCAAAAGTCATCGATTTTGAAAGTTTATTAGATGTTTATTTCGCCTCACAAAATGTCACTCAACAAAATGGCCAGGGTCCGGATTTAGGCCCGGGTTATAGGTCTATCATTTTTTACCAGCGTGCAAAGGAAAAAGCAGCGATAGAAAATAAGATTGCAGAAATTCAAGGAAATTATACTAAACCGATAGCCGCTGAGGTAAAAGAATTTGATAAGTTTTGGAAAGCCGAGGATTATCATCAAAATTACAAAGATAAAAACCCAAATAATCCTTATATCAGGAATGTTTCTTTGCCACGTTTAAACAATTTTAAAGATAAACTTCCTGAAGTTTTAAAGGAGAATAATTAATCTGCAAATACTTACATTAAAGCGATGTAAGTTCTTTTCTTTCTGCATCCAATTTAAGGAAAACAAAAATCAAAATAGTAAAACCCCATAAAGAAGAACCTCCATAACTGAGGAAGGGCAAAGGAATTCCAACTGTTGGCATGATTCCGATTACCATGCCCAAATTAACCATAAAATGAATAAAAAGAATTCCTGCCACGCTGTAACCATATACTCTCGAGAAAACTGATCTTTGTCTTTCTGCAAGAAAAATTATTCGAGCTATCAGCAAAACAAATAAGACGACTACCCCTGCGCTTCCGACAAACCCCCACTCTTCTCCAACAGTACTAAAAATATAATCGGTATGTTGTTCCGGTACAAAACTCCCTTTGGTTTGTGTGCCTTCTGTCCAACCTTTTCCTGTCCAACCACCACTACCGATAGCGACAATGCTTTGATGAGTATTATAACCAATTCCTTTTAAGTCTAAGTTTTTACCTAAAAGCACATCAAATCGATCACGATGATGTTGTTGAAAAACATTTTCAAAAATGTAGGTTACAGAAAAAGACAATAAAATAGCAGCTACTGCGAGTAAAATATATTTTGCAAAATGTTTTCTTTCTTTTTTAAGGAACAAAACCGATCCTAAAATGAGAATCACTCCGGCAGTCACCCAAAGTGATCCATAAAGCAATGTACTGACAAACACCACAATGACAGCAAATCCGAGAAACAAATACACTCCCGACAACCCTTCTCTATACAGTGGGAAAATAAATGCTGCATAAATTAATGCACTCCCGGGATCGGGTTGTCCTAAAATTAAGACTGCCGGAATCAGGATAATCACAAAAGCATATATTTTATACTTAAACACGGTCAGATCCACTTGAATATCACTTAGATAATTTGCTAAAGCCAACGCAGTAGAAGCTTTGACAAATTCTGCCGGTTGAATGCTAAAGCTGCCAAAAGAATACCAGGCGGTTTGTCCAGAAATCGTTTTTCCAAAAATAAAAAGCCCTACCAAAGAAAGTAATGAAATCAAGTAGATCAAACTGGAAAAACGTTGATAAAACTTCGCTTCAATCATCATAATAAGAATGATTAAGACCAAGCTCAATCCGATCCACACCGCTTGTTTGGTGTATATTTCATTAAAATCAAACCCGTGAAAACTCCCTGTTTCCCCCAAAGAAGCAGAAAAAATATTCATCCACCCAAATACAACTAAGACAATAAAAACCAATATGGTTATCCAATCCGGGAATTCTTGAGTTCTGTTCATTTACTGATTAATTTCGAAATCGGTTCCACTATATTCTTTAGCATATTCCTCTTCTAATCCATTTTCCAAGATCCACTTTTCCAAATCTTCGCGGTCAATAGTTCCTTTGAGATATTTGTTGATCATCAAACTTGCGATTCTCGCTCCGTATCTCGATCCCCATCGTCCATTTTCAACAAACACAGCTATGGCGATTTGCGGATCGTCTTTTGGAGCGAAAGCAATAAATATAGAATGATCGGTAAGCTGAACTCTTTTCCCGTCTATTCTGGTATAATTTTCGGCCGTACCTGTTTTTCCACAAATTTCGATACCCGGAATTTGTGAACCACGAGCAGTACCGTGTTTATACACATTATGCATTCCTTCTACAATCGGTTCGAAATTTTCTTTATCGACTTTTGAATAGTGTTTTTTGGTAAACTTCTCATCAATAGAACCTTGTCCTTCTACATCTTTTAAAACATGGGGGGTGTAATACCAGCCTCGGTTAGCAATAACCGCAGTCATATTGGCCAGCTGTATCGGCGTTGTCAATATTTCTCCTTGACCGATTGCATTGGAAAGCGTATAAGTTGCTGACCATCTAAAAGTAGGATAATTATAAGCTCTATTGTAATATTCTCCTGTTGGAATAAACCCTTTTCTTCCGGTTGGCAAATCATAACCCAAGAAGTCTCCTAATCCGAAACTGGCTAAATATTCATTCCACGCGTTCATTCCTTCCTGCGGAGTTTTATAATTCTCTAAAGTCCACCAGTAGGATTTTGCGAAAAAAGTATTGCAAGATTGCGCTATAGCCGGAACAATTGACAAAGATGACCGATGTGGATGACATTTCATATGTCCGTGTCTTCCATAATAGAATCCATTATGACAGGGGATTGTTTTGGTTTTATCGATTACACCTTCCTGCAAAGCAATGGCACCGGTGATTCCCTTAAAAGTAGAGCCCGGCGGATAAGTAGCCAGCAAGCTTCTATCAAAAAGTGGTTTATTAATAGTATCATACCACAATCGCGTAAAATTTTTTGAACGCTCTCTTCCGACTAACAGACTCGGGTCATAACTCGGTGCTGTTATCAAGCTTAATATTTCACCGGTCGCAGGTTCTATTGCTACAATTCCCCCGCGTTTTTCCTGCATAAGCATTTCGCCGTATTCCTGTAATTCCAAATCTAAGCTCAAAGTAAGATCTTTCCCTTTTACAGGCAACGTGTCAAACATGCCATTTTTATAGGGGCCGATGTCTTTATTAAAACGATCTTTTTGAAGGTATCGCACTCCTTTTTGACCTCTTAACAGCTCTTCATATTGCTTTTCTATTCCACTTCGACCTATAAGGTCTCCGGGTTCATAATAAGAATTGTTTTTGATATCAGCAGGATTTGCTTCAGAAATATATCCCAAAACATTAGCTGCACTTTTCATCCTATAATCTCGCAAAGCTCTTTTTTGAATATAGAATCCCGGAAACTTTCGCATTTTCTCCTGAATGTAGGCGTAATCATTTTTTGAAACTTGCGGTACAACCACGGAGGCTAATCGCGGTGAATATATTTTAGCTTTATCCAATTGTTCTCTCAAACGCTCGGGGGTAATTTGTAATAATCCGGCAAATTCAAGTGTATCAAATTCCTTCACTTCTCTGGGGATAACCATTACATCATAAATCGGTTGGTTAGAAACCATCAATTTGCCATTTCGATCATATATATTTCCGCGTAAAGGATAAATATATTCTGTTTTAACCGCATTTCTTTCTGAAATAAGCCCAAAAGAAGTGTTGAACACTTGTAAATACAATAGTCGACTAATAAATATCAGCCCGACTACCATAATTAAGAAAAGCAAAAGAAGTTTTCGCATTTATCGTTTTACCCTTTGAAAAAGTGATGCTGTAATCATAATCAAGAAAATAGTAAATATACTTGAATACAACGTGTTTTTCAATATTAATGTTAGGTGAGAAAAGTTAAAAAAGACCAAGGAAAACAGCACTAAATGGTGGATGAGCGTCATAGAAATTACAAATACAACACGTTCTTTCATAGAAGTATCGTGAAATTTAACTGTTTGATAATCATAACTTATTCCGTATGAAGCCCGCAGAAGCTTAGGTCGGAAATAAGCTATCACTAAACAAGCGGCGGCATGCATTCCTCCGCTATCGCCAAATAAATCAATTGACAAGCCCAATAAAAAGCCCAAGATTATCACTTGCCAACTCGGTAAACTTACCGGCAAAATCAAGATAAACAAGATATAAAAATAGGGATTGATATAACCCAAAAAATTAATGTGATTTAATAGCACTACTTGTAATAACACCAAAAAAATGAATCTACCGGTATAAATAAAAAAATCATTCGTCATGGTTTAATTTTTCTATTTCGGGCTTATCGTTATTTTCAATGATATATACATTTCCAATATTGGTCATGTCATTAAACAATTTGACATCGATAATATAAAAATCTTCTCCTGCATCAAGTTTATAATCCTTCACCGTTCCTATGGGGATCCCTTTAGGAAATATAAAGGAACGTCCATTGGTTATTATTGTATCTCCTTTATTTACTTCAGCGAGACTCGGCACATCATAAAACTTTACTTCATTTGGATCTCCTCCTTTCCAAGTAAGTGTTCCAAAGTGATCCGAGTTTTTTAATTGTGCATTTATAGCAAGCTGCGAGTTCAGAATAGAAATTACTCTTGCGTAATTTTTAGTCGTTTTTTCTATAACTCCGACAATTCCTTTACTGGTAATCACGCCTTGGTCTTCTCCAATATTATCCTTGGCGCCTCTGTCGATCAGAATATAATTATCTAAGTTTATGTATTGATTGGAAATCACATTGGCATTATAAACCGAATAATCTGCAGCAAATCCCGTCGTGTCTGGAAAAACAAAGTCATCGGTTTTAATATAAAAATTAAGTAACCTTTGTCGAAGGTCTTTGTTTTCATCGATTAATCTTTGATTGGTTTCTCTTAATCCGAAGTATTTTTCAATGTTATTGGAGATATTATAAATACCTCCTGTTACAAAATTGGCAGAACTGATAAATTTACTTTTTTGGTAAGAATGTGCTTGTACGGTTAAGATTAGAGAAAACAAGAATAAAATAAGAAAGAGCAGGGTGTTTTTATACCGAATAAAAAAGTCTATAATATTTGACATTGCTCAACCATTTCTATTTTCTCAAAACGCTCTTATAGGCCTCAATATTTTTCAGACAAATTCCCGTTCCACGCACCACGGCTCTCAATGGATCTTCAGCAATAAAAACGGGAAGATCGGTTTTCTGAGATAACCTTTTGTCCAAGCCTTTTAACATAGAACCACCTCCGGCCAAATAAATTCCGGTGTTGTAAATATCCGCCGCTAATTCAGGAGGGGTTTCAGAAAGTGTTTCCAAGACAGCATCTTCAATTCTCATAATTGATTTATCCAGTGCCTTGGCAATTTCTCTATAGGATATTTCAACTTGTTTGGGTTTTCCGGTCAATAAATCCCTTCCCTGAACCGGCATGTTTTCCGGTGGGGTTTCTAAATCTTCGGTTGCTGCACCAATTTGAATTTTAATTTTCTCAGCAGTTCTTTCTCCAACGTATAAGTTGTGCTGAGTTCTCATATAATAGACAATATCGGCAGTAAATTGATCTCCGGCAACTTTTACAGATTTATCACAGACAATTCCACCCAGAGCAAGTACAGCAATTTCAGTTGTTCCTCCACCGATATCGACAATCATATTTCCTTTAGGCTGTTTGATATCTACACCGATTCCAATGGCAGCTGCCATCGGTTCGTGAATTAAATATACTTCTTTTCCATTAACTCGTTCTGCACTTTCTTTAACCGCTCTCATTTCGACCTCTGTAATTCCGGAAGGAATACAAATCACCATTAATAAAGAAGGGGTGAATAATTTTCGTTTTAATGCTGGGATTTCTTTGATAAACATGGTCAACATTTGCTCACTTGCTTCAAAATCTGCAATCACCCCGTCTTTTAACGGACGAATCGTTTCAATATCCTTGTGTGTTTTTCCTTGCATCAAAGCCGCTTCTTTTCCGGCAGCAATTATTTTGCCGGTTATACGATCTCGGGCAACAATAGACGGACTATCCACTACTACTTTATCTTTATGAACCACTAATGTGTTAGCAGTTCCCAGATCAATTGCAATATGTTCGGTTAAAAAATCAAAAAATCCCATAAGTCATCTAAAAGCTTTTAGCTAAAATTAAAATTTACCGCAGACAAGTTAATGTTTAAAATGTCTACTTCCTGTGAATACCATCGCCATATTATTTTCATTGCAATATTCTATACTCAAATTATCCTTTTTAGAACCTCCGGGTTGTAATACTGCTTTTACGCCAACTTTATCTGCGATTTCCACACAGTCAGGAAAAGGGAAAAAAGCATCACTTGCCATGACAGCTCCTTTCAGATCAAAATCAAATCTTTCCGCTTTTTCTATGGCTTGTTCTAAAGCATCTACTCGAGAAGTCTGTCCCGTTCCACTTGCGCAAAGTTGTTTGTTTTTGGCCAGTACGATGGTATTAGACTTGGTGTGTTTAGATATTTTAGAAGCGAAAAGCAAATCTTCAATTTGAGCGTTTGTCGCTTTTTCAGTGGTCACGGTTTTCAAATCTTCAACTTGATCAGTTTTCGTGTCTCTTTCCTGTACTAAAACTCCATTTAAACAAGTGCGAATAACTTCTTTATTAAATTCAACAGGTTTTTGCTCCAGCATGATTCTATTCTTTTTGGATTTCAAGGTCTCCAAAGCTGATTCCTCAAAAGATGGCGCTATCACCACTTCGCAAAATAATTTATCTATCGCCGTTGCAGTTTCCTGATCAATTTCCATGTTGGCTATTAAAACCCCTCCGAAAGCCGAAGTCGGATCTCCGGCTAAAGCATCTCGATAAGCTTCAGCCAAAGTTTCTCGCTGAGCCAAACCACAAGCATTGTTGTGTTTTAAAATAGCGAAAGTTGGTGCTTCCCCTTGAAATTCATTCATCAAATTGACAGCCGCGTCGACATCTAATAAGTTATTATAAGAAAGTGCTTTCCCGTGAAGTTGGGTGAAGGCTTCTTCAAAATCTCCATAAAACGCTCCTTTTTGATGCGGATTTTCTCCATAGCGCAAAGTTTTACGGTGATTTAAACTAAGTTTAAAAGTTTCTTCTTCGGTATTTAAATAATTAAAAATCGCTGAATCGTAATGCGAGGAAATGTTGAAAGCTTTCGCTGCAAAACGTTTTTTATCGGTTAAAGTAAAATCACCTCTTGCTTCGGATAACAATTCCAAAAATTCAGGATAATCTTTTTGCGAGGAAACACAGAGCACATCTTTATAATTTTTAGCTGCTGCGCGAATTAATGAAATTCCACCAATATCTATTTTTTCAATAACCTCTTGCTCTTCGGCTCCTGAAGCTACGGTCTTTTCAAACGGATACAAATCTACAATAACCACATCCAAGTTTGGGATTTCATAATTCTTAACCTCTTTCTGATCGCTTTGGTTATTACGACGATTTAAAATTCCCCCAAAAATCTTGGGGTGTAAAGTTTTAACTCTTCCGCCTAATATCGAAGGGTAATCGGTAACCGATTCTACAGGAATCACCGGCAAATCTAATTCTTCAATAAATTTTTGTGTTCCGCCGGTAGAGTAGATTTTATAATTGAGTTCGTGTAATTTCTTTGCGATATCTGCAATTCCTTCTTTATCGAATACAGAGATTAAGGCTGCTTTTTCCATGTTTTAACTTATCGGGATGGTTCTAAAATTTTAATTGCAAAAATAGTATTTTAAAAATGATTATTGACCTGATGCCTGTTTAAAGTTTGTAAATTTACAAGAAGTTTATTTTATTATCTTTGACAAAGATTTTTCACCTGATTTATTATGAAAAGAATACTGCCCTTATTTATATTTTTTATTTCTTTTTCAACTATCGCCCAAAATTTTAATCAGGCAAAATTGGATAGCTTGATCACCTATCTAAGCGATAAAAATCAAATCATGGGAAATGTTTCCATATATCAAAATGGTTCTGATGTGTATCGCAAGGCATTTGGTTATAGAGATGTAGAATCGCGAATCTTTGCTACCAGCCATACACTTTACAGAATAGGTTCTGTCACAAAAACTTATACTTCTGCTGTAATAATGCAATTAATTGAAGAAAACAAATTACAACTCGATACCAAGTTGGAGGAATATTTTCCCAAAATCCCGACTGCCTCTGATATTAACATAGAACAATTATTATCGCACCAGAGTGGATTAGTTAATTTCACAGATCATCCTGATTATTTAAATTGGTCAAAAGAATCCAAAACCAGACAAGAACTTCTCGATGTATTTATAGAAAATGGAAGTTCTTTTGAACCGGGAACAAAATCGCAATATTCCAACACCAATTATGTTTTACTGACCTTTATCGCGGAGGATATAGAAGATAAAGACTTTGGAGAAATTCTTAAAAAGCGAATATTTGATCCACTTCAATTAAAGCGCAGCAAGTATGGTGAAAAAATTCATTCAAGAGATGATGAAGCTTTTTCTTATTATCCTGAAAAAATCTGGGAATTAAGTCCGGAGACCAATCTCAGTATTCCTTTGGGTGCGGGTGCTATTTCAGCCGAAGCTTCTGAAGTCTCCGGTTTTTATCACGCTTTATTTGCAGGGGAAATAGTAAAAGACTCCTCTCTACAAGAAATGACAAAAATCAGAGGAAATTATGGTTTGGGATTGTTACAACTCCCTTATCGAGATAAAACCGTCTATGGTCATACCGGTGGAATAGATGGTTTTCAATCTTTAGCAGTTTATTTTCCGGAAGAAAAAACTGCTGTTACGCTGCTATTAAACGCTTCAAAAATGGACATCAACGAAGTGTTTTTAGGAGTTTTAGATATTTACTTTGGCTACGATTATCAACTTCCGGTCATCAAAAAAGTTAAGGATGCGCAAGAATATATCGGTACTTATTCAAGTCCAACTTTCCCTTTAAAGCTTGAAGTATTTACCGTTGACAATCTTTTATTCGGCCAAGCTACCGGGCAACCTTCTTTCAGATTAACACAGAAATCCGGACATGAATTTGAATTTAAACCCGCCGGATTGTACATTGAATTTAATCCTGAAGAGAATAATTTAAAGTTGACCCAACAAGGTCATACTTTTGAATTACAAAGAGAAGAACAATGATTTTCTCTGATGAATTATTAATCCAGATCAAAAGACAATTTGTCTCCGATTTCCAAATCCCATTTATCAGCCATTCCGGCAGAGATCTCTAAAACATATTTTGCCGGTGCCTCGGAATGCAACGTAGTTTCATCTAAAGGTTTAGCATCCCTATTGATATCGACAATTTTCTTATCGGCAGAAATATAAATCAAATCCAATCCGATATAAGTGTTTTTCATGTAGAAATAAGGGCGAGGGCGTTCATCATCATATATAAAAAGCATGCCTTGATTTTCTTCCATGTCGTGTCGATACATCAATCCGGTTTGCTGTTCATATTCGGAAATAGCGGTTTCTATATCTATGGTTTTCAGCGGTTCCCCATCCTTATCAAAAAAAGTAAGCTCTCCATTTTTTGTAAACTTTATTGCCTCTGTTTCAATAGATTGATGTTTTGAACCTTCTTCTTTACAAGAGGCAAGTACACCGACTAACAAAAGAAAAACCAATATTTTTTTCATGACATTCAAAATTTATTGCGCAACAGGTTCAGGTCTGTTTTTCGCTGTAAATATAAAGTAAAATCCTAATATGATAAATGGAATACTCAGTAGTTGACCGGTATTTAAAATCCAAGTTGCTCGTTCTTCAACTTGAGGTTCCTTGACAAATTCGATGATAAAACGCACTGTCCATAACATCACCAAAAACCAGCCAAAGAGATACACCATTTGTTTAGACTTGTTTGTTTTGGCATAAACAAACCATAAAATAAAGAAGATAAACAAATAACAACCCGCCTCATACAATTGCGCCGGATGTCTTGGAACGGCCGGTCCTAAAGATCCTATCTTAGCTGGATATTCTTTGAAAATCACACCAAAATTAGATCCGGTCGGTTTTCCTACGATTTCAGAATTGACAAAATTGCCCAGTCGAATAAACATACCGCCAATAGAAACGGGGATGACCACTCTGTCTAAAATCCACAAATAAGGTTTATCTAATATCTTTTTCTTGTAGAGATACATCGCCACCACAATTCCTATAGCCGCACCGTGACTGGCCAATCCTTGAAAACCCGTAAACTCAAATTCCGGCACGAATTTAAACGGCAAAAAGACAGATAAAGGATCTTCTAAAAACAACTCAGATTGATAAAAAATCACGTGCCCCAATCGGGCTCCAATCAATGTACCTATCAAAGAATAGATAAATATAGGATCTACTTTATCTTCGCCAATATTATCTTTTTGGTAGATATATTTCATAATATACCATCCCAAACCGAAAGCAATCAGGTAGGACAGGCTGTAATATCTTAAAGTGAAAAAACCCAAATCAAGTCCCAATGGCGGATCCCAAACTATGGCAGAAAATAGCATAAATGATGTTTTGAAAGTTGCAAAGGTAATGAATTCAAGATAGAGAGACTTGGGGCTGAATTATTTATTCTTATCGATTTTTAAGGGAGGCACCGGATCATAACCTGTGCTTCCCCAAGGATGACATTTCGTTATTCGACGAATAGCCAGTCCCATTCCCTTCCATAGTCCGTGAACTTTTAAAGCTTCAATAGTATAGTGCGAACACGTAGGTTCAAATCGACAAGATTTAGGCAATAAAGGAGAAATAACCCATTGATAAATCCTTACCAGCAAAACAAAAGGGGCTATTAATACTTTTTTCAACATAATCTTTACAGCACGTAAGTGGTTGTTTCTTTCTCGTCTTTCAACTCTATTCCTATTTCGGCTAATTCATCTCGGATTTTATCACTGGTTTCAAAATCTCGATTGTCTCGGGCTCTTTTACGCAGACTGATTAACAATTCCACTACTTGCTCTAAACGTTGGCGATCTTGCGAACTTCCTTTGACAACATCTAAGGGTTCTAATCCCAAAATATCAAAACTGAAAGCTTTTAAAGATTCGTCTAACAATTCTTGATCAGCTTTATTAATCGTCGCTTTACCTGCTTTTACGGAATTGATATACCGCACAGCTTCAAAAAGTTTCGCCACCAACTCGGGACTGTTAAAATCATCATTCATCGCATCATAGCATTCCTGTTTCCAGTCTTTAACTGAAAGAGAAGACTTTTCCGAAACGGTTAACTTTGGCAAAAGCGCCATCGCATCCATCAAGCGTTTAAATCCTTTTTCTGCTCCTTGAAGGGCTTCATCAGAAAAGTCTAAAACACTTCTATAGTTTGCTTGCATCATAAAGAATCGAGCAACACTTGGGGAATAACCTTTACTTAGATTTTTATTTTCCCCAGAAAACAATTCTTCCGGCAAAATGTTATTCCCTGTACTCTTGGCCATTTTCTGACCGTTTAAGGTAAGCAGATTGGCATGCATCCAGTAATTAACCGGAGCTACTCCATTAGCCGCTTGTCCCTGAGCGATTTCACATTCGTGGTGTGGAAATTTTAAATCCATACCACCACCGTGAATATCAAATGTTTCTCCAAGATATTTAGAACTCATCACGGTACACTCCAAATGCCAACCGGGAAATCCAACCCCCCAAGGCGATGACCATCTCATAATATGCTCGGGTTCAGCTTTTTTCCACAAAGCAAAATCTTGCGGATTCTTTTTATCTGATTGTGCGGCTAAATCTCTGGTATTTGGAATCATATCTTCCAATTTCCTACCGCTAAGAATACCATAGTGCTCCGTCTCGTTATACTTCATCACATCGAAATATACAGATCCATTGGCTTCATAAGCTAATCCTTTATCGATGATTGCTTTTGTAGCTTCAATTTGCTCTACAATATGACCCGTAGCAGTGGGTTCAATACTCGGCGGCAAATTGTTAAACTTCCGTAAAGTTTCTCTAAAGTCAACGGTATATTTCTGCACAATTTCCATCGGCTCGAGTTGTTCTAATCGCGCTTTTTTCGCAATACGATCTTCTCCGGTCTCCCCATCATTTTCTAAGTGACCAACATCAGTAATGTTCCGAACATACCTAATTTTATAACCTAAATGTTTCAAATAGCGAAACACCAAATCAAAAGAAATAAAAGTACGACAGTTTCCCAAGTGCACATTGCTATAGACCGTTGGTCCACAAACATACATACCTACATATCCGGGAGTTTGACTTTTAAAAACTTCTTTTTTTCCTGAAAGGGAATTATAAATTTTCAGTTCCTGCGTTTGGTATAATTTCATACAGTAGTTAATGATTTATTTTTTGAAGATAAATTATGTTGTTGTTATCGTACTAAAATGTAGTATCCAATTTAATGTAATCCAAAAATTCTCTTTTCACTCTTGGGTCTTTAAATTCTCCACTAAATTCCGAAGTCACGGTGCTACTTTCAATATCGCGTACCCCTCGACTGTTTACACAAAGATGTTTAGCATCAATCAAACAAGCAACATCATCCGTTCCCAAAGCTTTTTTAAGCTCTTCTACTACCTGTAAAGTGAGTCGCTCCTGCACTTGTGGGCGCTTGGCATAATAATCTACAATTCTGTTCATTTTGGAAAGCCCAATAACAGTTCCGTTAGATATGTAAGCGACATGCGCACGACCTACTATCGGCAGGAAGTGATGTTCACAAGTTGAATAAACGGTGATGTTTTTTTCCACCAACATTTCACCATATTTATACCTATTCTCAAAAACAGACATTTTCGGCTTTCTTTTGGGATGTAACCCACCAAAAATTTCAGTGACATAAGCTTTGGCAATTCGTTTTGGAGTTCCTTTTAAACTATCATCGGTCAAATCCAAGCCCAAAGTTTTCATAATCTGGAACATGTTATCCTCAATTGCCGCTATTTTCTCCTCATCTGTCATCTCAAATGCTCCGGGACGAATCGGCGTTTCTCTTGAATTACTCACATGATTATCTCCTACTTCGTCTGTTGTATTTATTAAAATTTCCTCTTTCATCAAAAATTACTCAATTATTTTTAGAGCGCAAAGATAATGAAATTGTTGTTTTAAATAGAAGATTTAACAAGGTTCGTAAATTGAAATCAAATGACTTTGGTTAAATTGGGAGAATCGCAATTAAAATAAAGATAGAAATACATCAGAAATAAGATGATTTATGATTTTACAATTAAGCCTTTCATCTTTGTTTTGTTTATTTTTAATGAATTATTGAAACCAATTCTCTTTTACAAATCTCTTTTAATATTAATAAAAAGATGAAGCATTATCAAATATTTTACGATAAATTACAATAAAAACCAAATACAAACACAATCAAACGAATAATCAACAGCGCCGCCATTCGCCGCAATTACTTAATATTCAGCAACTTAACAAACAGAAACGAAGTGAGGGGTTTTTCATAGTTTTAAAATAAACAAAAACTCTATTTCGATAATTAATAAAGATATTGTAAGTTTAGCGACTTAAATTTTAATGATGGATTTTAGACATATATTATTAGCGACTATAAGTATATTCTTGTCTTCTTTTTTGTGGGCACAAGATGACATTAATATGCAAGATGGAGAATTTTCTCAGTGTTCCGGAATGCTTTATGATTCGGGTGGACCGGACGAAGATTATGAAAACGACGAAAATTACACCCTTACGCTCTGCCCGGATAATGATGAAGAGTTTAGCCAACTTGAATTTACCGAATTTGACTTAAGTCCGGGAGATCAATTAGAAATTTATAATGCTGATTCGGCTGATCCCGATTATTTAATCGGAACTTATACCTCCGGAAATAACACTGACGATCTCGGAACCATCAAAGCCACAACCGAAAGTCCATCTTCTTGCTTGACACTTGTTTTCACTTCCAATGCAAGTGGAACCTCCTACGGATTTGCAGCTGAGATATCTTGTACAAGCAATGATATCTTCCTTGATGAAGAAACTGACTATACTACCTATAACCAATGTTCAGGAAAACTCTACGACCATGATCCGGACGGTTCAACTATCTATAATTTTAATGGAACTCGGATTACAACTATTTGTTCTGATGATCCGAGTTTGGTTACACAAATTGATTTTCTCGACTTTAGATTACCCGGCGGTTACAGTCTAAAAATCTACGATGGAAACAACCTCGGTGCTCCGCTTATAGGTACCTATACCGGAAATAACAGCCCAGGAATAATTGCTGCTTCAGGTGATAATTTTTCTGGTTGTCTCACGTTTGAATATACCGGAGCAGGAGCGGTTGTTCCACCAAATTTTGGATGGGAGGCAGATATTAATTGTGTCGAACCTTGTCAACAAATAGACGTTTCACTCTCAAGCGTTAGTCCGTCAATTGAAGATAATGGAAACTATAAAGTGCCAAAAAATCAATTCTTAAATTTCGTACTGGATGTTGATTTTGAAGAATCGGGTGACGGCGCTACTTATAATTGGGATTTTGATGGAACCCCCAGCGGACCATTTTCTAACCCTATGGCGAATCACTCCTTCACTTCCGAAGGAATTAAAGTAATCACCGTAACCGTTACCGACGCCAATGGCTGTACGAAAACTTTCACTTTTCATGTGGAAGTAATGCCCAATGTCATTTCGGTTTATGATGATTTATACACTATAGAAGAATTAGTAAGAGATGTTTTAATTGGTAGCGATTGTGCGCAAGTTTCAAACATTGTCGGGATAACTGGAACTGATTTTGGTGATGTCAACGGAATAGGATATTTCGAAGGACCTTTTACTGATTTTCCGATAACCGAAGGAGTATTGTTGTCTTCCGGAATGGCAACAGCCGCAGAAGGACCGGAAACAGGAAACCAAAACAATGGAGGTTACGGCTGGCCGGGAGATTCAGATTTGGAAGCAGAAATCTCAGGTTTAAGTTCCAACAACGCCAGTATTATTGAATTTGATTTTGTGTCGCTCTCCAATCAATTAACGTTTAATTTTTTATTTGCTTCGGAAGAATATGGAACTTTCCAATGTACATATTCTGATGCATTTGCTTTCTTATTAACTGATTCTGATGGAAACACGACAAATTTAGCTGTTGTGCCCAACACCACCCCGCCTGTACCTGTGGCTGTTACCACCATTAGGGATAATCAATATAATACGGGATGTCCTTCTGAAAATATCGAATATTTCGGTAATTATTACGGAGGTGGCGGACTTTCTCCAGCCGATTCTCCCACAAACTTCTTAGGACATACGGTAAGAATGACCGCCTCTTCACCAATCAACCCGGGAGAAGAATACCATATTAAATTAGTTATCGCGGACCACGGTGACACGAATTATGATTCCGGTGTATTCTTAGAAGCGGGAAGTTTTGATATCGGTGAAATAGATTTAGGGCCGGACATTAGTTATGAAAATGAAAACACGGAATGTGACGGAGAAACGATCTTTTTAGATTCAGGTATTGAACCATTTGATGGAGCTGAATTTATATGGTATAAAGACGGAGTAGTGATTCCCGGAGCTGATGGACCTACGCTTGAAGTTACTGAACCCGGAAACTATACTGTAGAAGTTGATGTAGATTTCTTAGCTGATGATTCCGATTGTTTGCTTACGGATACAATTATAGTGGAATTTTCTCCCACTCCGGTTTTGGCAAATTTAGGTGAACCTGAAGATTTATTTGCCTGTACAGCTGAAGGAGTTTCTTATGAATTCAACTTAACAGATAATGAAGAAACCATCTTAAATGAATACGATTCGGAAGATTTCGTATTTAGCTATTACACCTCCGAAGCAGATGCTGAAGCATTGGTAAATCAAATTGATGACCCTGAACACTATGATGTAGAATGTGAAGAGGTTTGGGTACGTATTGAAGGAATCATCAACGACGAATTAACCGGCTGCTTTGCGATACTTAGTTTTGAAGTTTGTACCGATGGAATTGATATCGGTGAAATGGATGACTTAGAAGCTTGTTATGACGAAGTAACGGAAAATGCGTTTTTTGACCTCACCTTAAATGAGGATAACGCTTTAGACGAATTTAGCGGTGATGATTTTTCCATAAGCTATTACACAGATCAGGATGATGCTACACAAGGAGATAACGCAATAGTCAATCCTGAAAACTATGAACATTTAACCGATCAACCAGGAACTATTTATGTCCGTATTCAGGACGATGAGGATGAGGACTGCTATGATGTAGGTGAATTTGAAATTAGCACCTACTCATCTGGTTATCCACACCAACCGGAAGATTTGGAAATTTGTTTTGATCCTGATGAAGATTTGATCTACGACCTCACCCAAGTCATCCCCGAAGTCTTAGACGACCAAGACCCTGACGACTTTGATATTACTTTTTATCCAACAGAGCCGGAAGCGGTGAATGGAGATAATCCCATCCAAAACCCTGATGAATATCTTGCTCAAAACGAAAATCAAACGATATGGGTAAGAATTGAAAATGCAGAGCACGAAGAGTGCTTCAACTTGACGAGCTTCGATTTATTGACTACCACGGTTACAGTAGGAGAAGACATCCCAAAATTAGAAGTGTGTTATGATGAAACCATGACAGAAATCACTTTTGATTTGACTGAAAACCAAAACCCAATTTTGGATGGTCAGTCTCCTTTAGATTATAATGTTACCTATTATAACTCGCAAAACGATGCTTTAGACGATCTCAATCCTATTGATGATCCAAGTAACTATACCACTTCTCCCGAATTGGAAACGATTTGGGTACGTGTAG
>Ga0079225_10000395_pt1 | contig 23488 bp, 21 predicted proteins | sample Poulit2012_FD_76344 | JGI IMG/M metagenome (GOLD analysis project Ga0079225, IMG submission 76344) | Agricultural soil microbial communities from Georgia to study Nitrogen management - Poultry litter 2012 | ecosystem: Environmental > Terrestrial > Soil > Agricultural land | place: USA: Georgia... | reverse complement strand
TCAGAACACCACGGCAAGAAACTTCAATTCTGTATCGCCGGTATTCCTGATGCCGTGTGACTGCCCTTTTGTTATCAGACAGAGTTCCCCGGCACCGACTGCCTTTACCGAGCCGTCGGCATCTGTGAATTCGGCGTCTCCCGAGAGAATGTAGTACCCTTCCGAATCGCTCTGGTGACGATGATATCCGATGCCGGCGCCGACCGGTACGGTTACGACTGCGAAAAGATCCAGTCCTTCTGTCACACCTTTATCAAGCAGTCTGCTGATGGTGACTTCGCCTTCACCGCCGTGAAGATTATTGTATCTGTCTGTTTCTTTTATATTAAGTATCATTTTGAACACCTCTTATTTGAACAATCCAGGCAGGAATGTGGAAACTGCCGGGAAGAATATGATGATCAGCACCACGATACCCACGATGGCCAGGACATGCAGTACATAGGGCAGTGTTTCCTCTATCCCCATCTTCCTGTCGGTGATACTGCACCCTGCTATCAGTGAGAGTCCAATCGGCGGTGTGATGTTTGCCAGGGCAAAGTTCATGATGAGCACCATCCCGAAATGGACTGGGTCAATGCCGAATTCTGTGGCTATCGGCATGAATATCGGACTGAGCAATATGATCAGTGAGGTCACTTCGGTGAGTGTTCCCAGTATCAGCAGTATCAATGATACAATCAGCAGAAACTTGAGCGGTGAGTTCGCAAATCCGAGGAAGAAATCTGTGATCATCGCCGGGATATGATTGACCGTCAGCACGTATGTAAATGCGTTTGCTGCAGATATTATGATCAGTATGGTTGCTGATGTCATGGCCGAAGTGGCCATGATGTCCCTGTATTTCCTGAAATCGAGTTCCCTGTAGATCATTGCCAGCACCAGACCGTATGCAACCGCAATGACAGCCGCTTCTGTGGCCGTGGCAAGTCCGCTGAATATGCTGCCGATGATGAATATCGGAGTGAGGAGCGGAAAGAACGCCGCACGTCCTGTTCTCCATATTTCCCTGCCTGTCACCTTTTTTGTCCTTGTTTCCCCGTAACCTTCTTTTTTAGCGATGATTGCCACATAAAGACAGAGTGCGGCAGTCAGCAGTATTCCAGGGATGACACCGGCGATAAACAGACTGCCGATTGAAATATTCGCTGTAATCCCGAGTATGACCATCGTAATGCTCGGCGGGATGATCAGACCAAGCACTCCGGCCGGTCCGATGACACTTGCGATGAATGAATTACTGTATTTCTCCTCCTGCAGCCTCGGCACCATCACAGAACCCACAGCGTACGTTGTCGCCACTGTCGAGCCTGAAACGGCACCGAATAAAGCGGTGGTTACGACGGTGGTTATCGCTGTGCCGCCGGAAAGCCTGCCGACCAGGGCGCTGGAAAATGCCATTAGCCGCCTGGTCAATCCGCCTTTGCCCATGATGTTTCCGGCAAGTATGAACAGCGGCAGAGCCAGATAGGAGAAGTTGTTGACACCGGCGAACATCCGCTGTACGAGTATCTCAAGCGGCACACCGCTCATGAGCAGCATCGCTATGGCCACAATGCCGATGACATACCCGATCGGCATCCCCAGAAAAAGCAGTCCAAAGAATATGACCAATATTCCGAGTATCATCATATCGCTCCCCCTCCTTCATCTTCCGTAGGAGAGCTTGTCATCCCGGTCAGGATGAAATAAAGCGAGAACAGTCCGCTGACAGGCAGCGCGAGATAGAAAATACCCATCGGCAGCTGCAGTGCCGGTGACGATGATGACATGGAATCAGCCGCCAGTTTGAACCCATACACGGTAAGTACCGTGTAAAACAGGGCGAGCAGTATGTTGACGGATAAATGGACATACTTCCTTTTATCCTCCCCGGCTTTCCTTACAAAATAATTGACCGCAAGGTGCATCTTTTCATATATAGCGAGACTGCTGCCAAGAAACGTCAACCATACAATCAGCAGCCTGGCCAGCTCTTCTGTACCGGGCACGAAGATGTTCGACACCCTTGAGACCACCTGCAGCAGGACAATCGCCGTAAGCAGAGTGATGGAGATGATACAAAGCCACGTCAGTGTACTGACAAGTATTTTTGTGAATTGCATATGTACGACTCTCCTTATTGTAAAAGGAAAGGAAGAATGTTCATTCTCCCCAACCAGATGCATCATTATAAATTTTCATTAATTCCTCTCCGAATACTTCTTTCTCCCATTCATCATAAATGGGCAGCATCTCTTCCCTGAACGCTTCAGTATCCACATTATCGTTGATATGTACCCCGTACTCTTCAAGTTCAGCCAGATACTCTGCTTCAGCTGCATCATTTTCCTCAATCACTTTATCCGAGGCCTTCTCTGTTTCATCCAGGATGACCTGCCTGTCCGCTTCTGAAATCTGTTCCCAAGTATCTGTATCCACCGCAAGCATTACAGTGTTGTAGAAATGACCGGTCAGGGATAGATAATCCTGGACTTCATAGAGTCTCGGAGCAACTATATTCGCAAGCGGATTTTCCTGGGCATCAAGAGCGCCCTGCTGCAGTGCACCGTATACTTCACTGAAAGCCATCACAGTCGGCAGTGCTCCGAGCTGTTCGAAGGCGTCGACTCTGAGAGCCGTTTCGGCCACCCTGATTTTCATGCCTTCCAGGTCTTCGGGTTTTTCAATCGGTCCTTTATTGTTAGTAATATGGCGGTTTCACCACTCCATATAGCCGATTTTGGTCATGCCTTCCTCTGCCATTATATCCGCCAGGCAGTCACCGAATTCCCCTTTATATGCCTGTCTTGCATGATCTGCATCCTTCCACATGTAGGGCAGGTCTTCAATGGCCATCCTCAGATCCAGATACTGCATGGAACCCACCATGATCGCCCCAGCCTGCATGGAGCCGATCTGCATCTGTTCCAGCATTTCAGTTTCGGAACCCAACTGCCCGTTGCCGTAAATTTCGAACTTGACCCTTCCGTCCGTCCTCTCCTCGATCACCCGGGCAAGTTCATCGATATTATCGGAAGCCGGAGTGCCGGGCGAAAGCGCATGCCCCAGCTGCAGCGTTACAGTTTCCTGCCCGGCGGCCTTCTCTTCATTGCTGCATCCGGATAAAACAATCGCCAGAACCAGGAATACAGCCAGTGCCAAACATTTCTTCATCAGGTCCCAGTCCTCCATTTTCTCAAGATTATGTATATTTCATACAAAAAGGTTACAGAATACTTTAGAGTATGTCAATATAGTTATAGATAAATATAAATATGAATGCATTATTATACAATAAGTCGAACATTTTGTTCATACTTTATACCAAAGGCTACAGTAACAATTTTCAACCGTCAATAATTTATCTGAAAAAGGATACAATTCTGATTTCAATATCAGAACTTCCTGATATGGTTTGATTTTTAGAATTTTCAGTTTTATACTTGCTTTGTGTATACTGTATACAGGAAATGAGGTGCAGAATTTGATTCATCATATAAACCCCGCTGCAGCTTCGCTGACAGTACCCGGCATACGGATTTTTGCCAACAAGGTTGCTGAATTTGAGGATGGAATCAATCTGACGATCGGACAGCCGGATTTCCCCACTCCGGAGAATGTCAAAGAGGCAGGAATATCAGCCATCAGGGAAAACAGGACAGGGTACTCACACAATGCAGGCCTGCCCGCTCTAAGGGAGAGTGTCTCCAATTTTTTCAGGGACGCCTACAGATGCTGCTATGACCCGGACAGCGAAATCGTCATCACCAACGGAGCCAGTGAGGCTCTGGACTCTGTCCTCAGGACAATCATGGTGGAGGGCGATGAAGTCATACTTCCCTCCCCAAGCTACTCCGGCTATGAACCGCTTATCCGGCTGAACGGCGGCACACCGGTGCATCTTGATACAACTGAGAGCGGCTTCATACCGGATCCGGATGCGCTCTCGGCTCTGATCAATGACAATACCAAAGCGGTCTTATTCAATTATCCATCCAATCCGACCGGTGTATCTCTGCCTTACGGCCGGATGGAAAAACTTGCAGATATGCTCGCTGAAAAAGATATCTTCATCATATCCGATGAAATATACAGCGAGAATACATTCATGAATAAACACATTTCATTCGGCACCTTTGAAAATATTCACAACAGGCTGTTCATCATTCACGGACTGTCGAAATCCCATGCAATGACCGGCTGGAGAATTGGCTATGTCCTCGGACCGAAAACAGTCATGGAACACGTGCTGAAAGTGCATCTCAACAACTCGATCTGTGCTTCGCTGCCAAGCCAGTACGCAGCCATCGAAGCACTGGACCATACGCGCGGGTTTCCCCATGAAATGAACATACAGTATGTTGAACGCCGGGACTACACATACAGGCGCCTTGAGAACATGGGGCTTACTTCCAAAAAGCCGGCAGGTGCCTTCTATATTTTCCCGGACATTTCCGCAACCGGGATGGATGATGTTTCATTCACAACAAAACTGCTGGAAGAAGAACATGTTGCGGTCGTTCCGGGTTCGACATTTTCCAAAAATGACCACAGCCGTATAAGGATCTCCTATGCCAGTTCATTGGATAATCTGGCGAATGGAATGGACAGGATGGAACATTTCATAGCACGGCAGAAACCTTGAATGACGTCAGATGGATGCGGACGGAGGTGATTTTATGATGCGGAAGATACCAAAAAGCACAAGCCTGTCAGATCAGGCGTATGAAATTCTGAAGGAATCCATATTGCTTGGCGAACTGAAAGGCGGAGATGCTCTGCCTGAAGAGAAATATTCAAAGCAGCTGGGCATCAGCCGGACACCCTTCAGGGACACACTGGCCCGGCTTGCTTCCGAAGGGCTCATCATCCAGAAGGCGGGGGCGCCGGCGGTCGTGGCCACATTCACCAGGGAAATGTCGCTTGAACACATGGAACTGAGAAATCTGCTCGAAGTGCATAATATGGAAAAAGTGATTACGAAGATGGATGAGACATTGATAAAGCGGCTGAAAGAGAACCTGGAAATGCAGAAAAAGGCGATCGATGACAACCGCTATGCAGAATTCATGAAGCATGATAAGGATTTCCATCTTACTTTGACAACTCCAAACATGAATTCCGAGTTCAGGAGAATGGTTGAAAAGCTCAATGCTGACCTCAGCCGGGCCTTCCTGTTCCTGTCCAGGACCGTGGAGCAGAGTGCGGCTGATGCCTACGCAGAACACTGCGAAATTGTGGAAGCCATCGAAAGAAAGGAGGTTGAGTTGTCCAGGGATAAAATGATAGTACATTTGAACAACGTGGAAGAACGCTTCCTGCAGTATTATCAGGAAGAAGAACAATAGACTTATCAAGGGGAGTTTTTTATCATGAATTGGAATACAAAGAGTCAACTGGAGGATCTTTTATGCCAGCTTGTTTCATGGGACAGCAGGACCGGCACCGAAGGGGAGGTGCTTTTCCCGTATAAGCTCAAGAATGAACTGTTCAAGCTGGATTATTTCCTGGATAACCCTGGATTTCTTGAACTCCATGATGCCGGCAAAGAACGGAATGCCTTATCCGCCCTGTACAAATCCGGGCAGACTGAGAGCACGGTCGTACTGATCAGCCACTTCGACACTGTACATACGAAAGAGTTCGGCACCATAAGCCGGCTTGCGTTCTCACCGCGTGAACTGACCCAGCACATCCGGGAAAATACGGATGATTTCTCCGGGGAGGTACAAAAAGACATAATCTCCGGAGAATATCTTTTCGGGCGCGGGACGATGGACATGAAGATGGGGCTCGCCCTCCATATCCACCTGCTTGAAAAGGCAGTCCGGGAACGATGGCCGGTCAATCTGCTTCTCCTCACAGTACCTGATGAGGAGGTGGATTCCGCCGGTATGCGGGCAGCTGTTGAAAACCTCGATGGGATAAAGAAAAAGCACAGTCTGGATATATCCCTCTTCCTGAACAGTGAACCGAGCTTCACCCAGCGGCCGGAAGATCCAAACTACTATATATACTCAGGCTCCATCGGGAAAATCATGCCTTCCGCCCTCTTCTATGGAATCGAGACCCACGCAGGGGAGCCGCTCCGTGGTTTGAATGCCTATTACATGGCGTCATTCCTCAACCGGAAGATGGAATTCACAGATGCTTTCTCCGAAGAGGAATACGGTGAAAAAACACCGCTGCCCCTCACACTGAAAAACTATGATTTGAAAGAAGACTACTCCACCCAGACATCGCATCATGTCGCTTCTCTGTACAATGTCTTCACCATGAGACAGAATGCGGAGGATATTTTCGTCAAATACAACTTCCTGGCCAGGGAAGCCATGAAGGAATGCCAGGAACAATATGAAACGATCTGCGGGCGGGAGAACATACGCCCCGTCGGACAGATCAGAACGATGAGCTACCGCGAGCTCTATGCCTATACCCTGGAAAAACTCGGTGCTGAGAAGATGGATGAAATCCACGATATCTATGAGGACAGGGACGATTTGGACGACCGGGAGAAATCCATGAGGATCGCCAACCGGATGGTCACCTGCTGCAAGGAGCTCGTACCGCTTGCTGTAACTTTATATGCACCGCCCTACTATCCTTCAGTGAATGCTTCTGAAGATGAGCTGATCAGGGATATCGTCGGTTACACGAAGCGTTATATGGCGGAAAACCATTCAATCGACCCGGTTGAAATCCATTACTTCAACGGCATATCCGATCTCAGCTATGTAACGTACGACAGTCACGATGACAGCTGGGAAACCTACCGGAACAATACGCCGGTATGGGATCGGACATATACTGTTCCGTTCGAGGAGATGCAGAAGCTCCAGGCACCATTCATCAATATCGGTCCGTTCGGCAAGGATCCACATAAGCTGACAGAACGGCTCCATAAAGAAAGCGCCTTCGAAATAACGCCGAAGCTGCTTGAAAATATATTGAAAAAATTCTTTTGGGAAATATGACAGGATCAGCAACTAAAATTGTAAAGGGGACTTATTATGGAATTTATCACAGCAGTATCAGATTTTCTGTGGGGATATCCGGTTGTAATCATTCTATTCCTGACGAGTATGTACCTTACCATCAAACTGAAGTTTTTCCAATTCAGATATCCGGTTCACATATTCAAACAGACTGTCGGGCAGATCGGCAAGAAAACCAAGGGGGACGGCACGGTCACTCCTTTCCAGACGCTGACTACCGCACTCAGTTCAACAATCGGTGCAGCCAACATCGTCGGGGTGCCCGTAGCCATCATGCTTGGGGGGCCGGGGGCTGTATTCTGGATGTGGGTCATCGCCATTCTCGGCATGGGACTCAAATTCGGTGAGATCACTCTCGGTGTACACTACAGGGAAAAGAATGCAATCGGCGAATATGTCGGAGGTCCGACCTACTATATGAAGAACGGCATCAAATGGCCGCTGATCGGTAAAATACTCGCCGGCTGGTATGCCATCTTCCTGATCCTCGAACTGATACCGAGCATCATGGTACAGAGTAATTCAGTCGCCAGTACGATTGATGACACATTCACCCTCAGCCCGCTGATTACAGGAATTGTCGTTGCAGCCTTCGTCGGGCTTGTCGTATTCGGCGGCATCAAACGCATCGGTGCAGTCAGCTCGATACTCGTACCTGTAATGGCATTGTTATATATCATCGCCGGGCTCATCATCATCCTTATGAATGTGCAGGCGATACCCGAAGCATTCATTCTGATCTTCACAGAAGCATTCAATCCGAGCGCAGCACTTGGCGGCGGTGCCGGCGCCGTGCTTGCAGAAACCATCCGCTGGGGGTTCGCGCGCGGCATCTACAGCAACGAAGCCGGACTCGGTACATCACCGATCGCCCATTCCGCTGCCGAGACAGACCACCCTGTCAGACAGGCCTTGTGGGGCGTCATTGAAATCCTCGTGGATACGCTGATCATCTGTACAATTACGGGTCTTGTAATCATCATTTCCGGCGTATGGCAGCATGAGGACGCTGCAGATGGAAGTGTGAGGGAAGCACTCACAGCCCGCGCCTTCGGTGAAGCATTCGGATCCGCCGGCAGCACGATGGTTTCCATAGCACTGGTCCTGTTCGTATTCTCCACCATCACAGTCGTCGTATTCTACGGTTCAAGACAGGCCGAGTATCTCTTCGGACTGTGGGCTGGTACCGCGATGAAAACAGTGTATGTCATTTCAATCATCATCGGAGCCATTGGAGGCGCCACTACACTCTGGACATTCCTCGACATCATGCTGTTCATGATCCTCGTGCCGAATATACTTGCAATTGTATTGATGTCTCCGAAAATAATCGAACTCAAGAATGAATACTTCAAGTCCGATCACTATTACAAAAAGGACATCAGAGAAGAAAAAGAATTGAAGGCAGGCAAATAGTCAAAAGCCCGGCACCAGATGTTCTGGTACCGGGCTTCTTTATGACTATATTTGCCGATGCCTCAAATTCCTCAAAAACACAGAAAGCCCGGAACTTCCGTCCCCGGCTTTCGTATATCCGGCTAATCCATCTTATAATCCTGCACTGCCTCATGCGTATCATTGATCTTCTCAAAAATATCGTCACCCGATTTGATCGCCGTCCTCATGAACAGCACATCAACCAGGTAGAGCTGTGAAATCCTTGCCGTCATCGTTCCGATACGGATGTTGTTCTCTTCAAGCGATGTACTCATGACGATGCTTGCGATATTTCTCGCAGGTGAGCTGATGGACTGTGTAATGAGTATGGTTTTTACACCATTGCTGCGGCACTGCTTCAGAATGTCGATAATCTCTTTTGTCCTTCCTGACGTTGAGAAGAGGACAACTACCGATCCTTCTTTAAGCACCGGAATCTTTGTCAGCAATACGTGATTATCAAATGGAACAACCGACTTGATGCCGATTCTTGAGAGCTTGAGATAAAGGTCCTCACTCGGTATTCTTGACGCTCCGATTCCGAACAGTACAACTTCACTGGCGGAGGCGAGTGTCTCGGCCGCTTCCTCGACCGACCTGTAGTTCACCGTCTTATGTGTGCCGTATAATGCACTTACTGTATTATTCAGCGCTTTGTCCATCGTAATATTGACATCGTCCTCCGGAGACAGTGATTTACTGTAGACTTCCTGCTCCGATTTCGTATGCTCTTTTGCAAGTTCAACTTTAAGTGATCGCAGACCCTTCAGTCCGATCTTCTTTGAAAACTTGGTGATGCTTGCCTGACTTACCCCTATACTGTCTGCATTTTCGGCGATGCTCGCAGTCAGAAAATCCTCACTGTGTTCAAGGACGTATTTCGCGATCAATCTCTCTTTTCTGCTGAAAGCATCCATCTGACCCCGGATTTGTTTTGTTACTGAATACATGATCTACTCCCATTCAATTGGACGGTGTACTCTGGCCCGACCCCATGCAAACGCACATCCGTACAATTCTGTTATACTTATTTCTTACTTTAGCATACTCATAAACCAATTGTAATCGTCAACGTCCGATCTTTTAAAATTTTATTTACAGTCACATCCGCGTATTATTTATCCAGATTTTCGACCATCTTTTCATTGAATCCGAACATATAGGTGAATAAAAATCCGCCGGCATATCCGAGTATGAGCCCGATGATATAGTGGATATATTTGCCCTCAGCGATAAGCGGCACGAGCGAGATGCCCGAAACACCGATATTGATGGCACCCGTTGTCATCAGCGCCTGGTATGCACCGCCGAAAGCCGCCCCGAGGCATGCGGTCAGAAATGGTCTGCCCAGCGGCAGCGTCACGCCGTAGAGAAGCGGTTCGCCGATACCGAGGAAGCCGACCGGCAGCGTTCCTTTGATGATATTTTTCAGGCGTTTTGATTTCGTTTTGACGAAAACCGCCACGGCGGCACCGACCTGTCCGGCTCCGGCCATGCCGAGGATGGTAAATATCGGTGTATAACCGATGTCCTGTATAAATTCAAGATGGATCGGCGTCAGACCGTGATGCAGCCCGACCAGTACCAGCGGCAGGAATGTTGCTGCCAGGACGGCTCCTGCGAATACGCCGCCGACTTCAAGCACCCAGTTGATGGATACGATGATCCCCTCGGACAGTACTGCCCCGAGCGGTTGCAGGCCGATTACTGTGAGGAGCCCGACGATGAATACCGTGAGTGTGGACGTCACGATCAGATCGAGTGAATTGGGCACCACTTTCCTTATCTGCTGCTCCAATATCGCCATGAGGAAGGCAGACATCATCACTGCGAACAACCCCCCGCGTCCGGACACGAGTGATTCACCGAAAAGCTCCATTTCATCCAATGCCGGGTTAAATATGAGTGCACCGCTTATTGCCCCAAGGGCAGGAGTACCTCCGAATTCCTTTGCCGTATTGAAACCGACGAGCACACCTATGATCGTAAAGAAGGCGCCCCCGATGAACTGCAGTACCTGGACCCAGAAAAGTTCAGTATCCACACCTGAGTTTATCGCAAAATTCACGACACCGTTGATAAGTCCGGAAGCCACCAGAGCCGGAATCAGCGGTATGAAAATATTGCCGATTTTCTTGAGCAGGTACTTTATCCCTTTTTTCTTCGGCGTGGAACCGTTCGTTTCAATTTCCCCTATCTGCTTTTCCATTTCTCTCCGGGTCTTCTCTGCAGCACCCGGTCCCAGTATGATCTGGAATTCATCGTCGTCGACCACCCCATTGACACCGTCGAGATTTTTGATATTTTCTACATCAATCTTGCTGTGATCTTTAGCCACCACCCTCACACGTGTCATGCAATTGTATATGCTTGCTATATTCTCTTTGCCGCCCAACAGATCGAGCAGCTGTGAAGCCAAAATTTTAGACATACTATTTACCCCTTGTCTGTAGTCAATATTTTCCTGATATGCGACTGCTCTGACAGCAGTGATTCCGCCTCTGTTCTGTCCACATCCAGCATGATCATCAGCACAGCCGTCTTCACATGTCTCCCTGACCCATTGAAAGCCTCCGCGGCTGTGCCTTCATCAGTATCCGTAATTTCCCGGATCATATTGATCGCACGCCTTTCAAGCTTCCGGTTGCTCGGATTGACATCCACCATGTAATTTCCGTAAACCTTTCCCCTTTTGATGTTGATGATCGTCGAAATCATGTTGAGGACCAGCTTTTGCGTCGTGCCTGCTTTCAGACGTGTAGATCCTGTAAGTATTTCAGGGCCGGAGGCCACTTCCACCGGAAAATCAGCAAAATCCGATATGTCACTCTCCTTATTATTGGAGATGCTGCCGGTCAGGGCCCCCGCCTCCTCAGCTGCCTTGAGTGCCCCTTTGACGTAGGGCGTCCGGCCGCTCGCTGCAATGCCGATGACGCAGTCCTGCGGCCCCACTTCGAGATCCAGGACATCCGATTTCCCGAGTGACTCGGAATCCTCCGCCCCTTCAACTGCGAACCTGAGCGCCTTATCGCCTCCGGCTATGATTCCGATGAATTCATCCGGGTCCGTATTGAAAGTCGGAGGACATTCGGATGCATCCAGAACACCCAGCCTGCCGCTCGTACCCGCTCCGGCATAGATGACCCTGCCTGCATCCTGCTCAAGAATCGCAGTAATCAGACGTTCGATACTTCCCTTCTCCGCTTCCACGGCCTTCAGAGCATCCACCGTCTCCGCATTCATGAGAGTAATGATCTCACCCACACCCAGTAAATCCAGTTCCTTTGATTTTTCGTTTCTGTTCTCAGTACCCATAGATTTTCACTCCCTTAAAAGCAGTATAAGGGAAAGCGCTATCAAAGTAAATAATATTTCTATATAAATATTATAATATATAAACATATTATTAATTGCAGTAAAAAAGTCCAGGCGACACCGATGATCCAATCTTCCTGTCCGCCGACTGCACCCGCGCCTGTAATACCCGCATCCACCCTGTCGGCATCTTCTTCGATTGCAGCGATTGAATTCGTCACGTCATATGATCTCCTTTTGACAAGCCAACGTTCAGAAATTCATTTAATGTAAAAAACCGGGACTTTTGTCCCGGCAGTATTATATTCCGATCAGGTATAGGAAGAACGGTATGGTCAAAAGACTCAGCAGTGTTGTGACCAGCGTCGAGAATGATACCAGATTCGGCTTTACATTGAATTGTACGGCAAGCATGGTGGAATTGGCGGCCACCGGCATTGCGTTCAGTATGATGAAGACCATCTTCATTGTCTCGTCCACAGGCATGAATATGACGAGCACCATCGCAACGAGTGGTGAAACGACCATGCGGATGAGGACGACAGTGTTGATGTTCCTCAGCTCAAAGTTCTCTTTTCTGATCTCGGCGAGCTGCATGCCGAGGATAAGCATGACGACAGGAATGGCCGCATTCCCTGTCATCTGCAGGATATCCATCAGCTTGTCATCGATTGTGATGTGCGTGAGCTGGAGCAATAACCCTGCTGCGGCACCGTATATCACCGGTATCCTGAATATGCTCAAGATGGCATCCTTCACGGAAATCGTCCCCCCACTGCCGAACGATGCGATGAAGATGCCGACCGTGCTGATGATGAATCCGTGCAGCACCATTAATACGATGGCATAGTCGAAAGCCACAGCACCAAGCGCAAACAGCATGACCGGCGCGCCGTAGTTCCCGCTGTTCGGGAATAAAGTCCCGAGCAAAATGGCTGAAACATCCTCTTTGGTGGATTTCATAAACCATCCGATGAGGATCGTTATTCCGATGAGGATCACTGTAATGATCACCGAGAATATGAACAGATACAGATAGTCCACTGTCAGCTCATTACGGTAAAACGTATCGAATGTCAGAAGCGGCAGCAGTATGTATAGAGACATGGCGGATATCGATTTGATATCCATCTTCAAAAGTTTCTGGGAGGCATAGCCGATGCCGAAGATGAGGAACACCGGCAGTACAATCATCAATAATTCCATGCTGTTCAACTTCCTTTGAAAAGATTTGAATCTCTCCTACATGATAGACGAAAAAGGTACATAAAGGTAGCCATTGAAACAAAACAGAAGCACCGACCTGTGTCAGAGCTTCTGCCATGCAGTTATTATTTCTTCCTTTTCCATATCAGTATTGCCGCGATGATTGCCAGGATAACCAGTACAGCGGACAGCAAAATCATGAACGTATTGTCTTTTGACGCTTCTGCCTGTGAACTTCCCGTCTCGGATTCGGCTTCCGTTTCCTCTATGGATTGCTCTTCCTTCGATTCTTCAGTCTCTTCTGAGGCAGGTTCTTCGGTCGTTTCTTCTTCTTGTGAAGATTCCTCCGCCGCTTCCCCGGTCGTCTCTTCTTCCATGGATTCTTCAGTAGACTCTTCTTCTGACTCTTCCCCGGCAGCTTCCATCTCTTCTTCGTTTGACTTGATTGCAGAAGATAATGCTGCCTCGGCCTCATCCATCTGCTGCTGGTCTGCATCATCGTTTTCGATTGTGCTTTTTGCATTTTCAAGTGCGGACTGCAGACCCGGACTGCGGTCTTCCTCACTGACCGCTTCGGCCTCTTCAATCACACTCCCGAGTTCACCTGTATCCACTTCCGGGGCATCATCTTCAGCCTGTGTGGTCGTTGAACGGAAGTATGATGTCAGAAGCGGATCGCCGGATGAATCCACCGGTTTGATATAATAGTTATAGTTTGTGGAAGTCTTGAGATCCTCATCCGTGAAACTTGTCCCGGTGGTTTCATCGATTTTCTCGTCATTCCGGTAGATTTCATACTTGGCTGCGCCATCCATCTCATCCCATGAAATTTTTGCAGTGTTCCCCGTCACTTCATCGACCGTGACAAGCCTGTTGTGGAGATGGCTGATGAATTCATACGTTTCAGGTGCGCGGTTCTGGAGTTTGCTGCGGGCATCTCCGCCAAGATAGTACATCGCAAATACTTCAGCAAAGTATTCTCCCGGTTCATCAAAATATTCCGGCACTTTATGGTCACCGAATAATGCACCCTTTTCCCGGTTCATGATCTGGCGGAATTCATCCGACCCGCTCACTGTGAAACCGGCAGCATATGAATCGACTGCGTGACCGTATTCATGCAGTTCGAGATTGATCGTAGAATGGTCGTTTCCCGGGTCGCTGTAACCAATTCTGGCAGCGGTTGTGTGACCGCCTGCCCCCGGCACTTCATCCCATGTGGAATTGGTGTTTTCCCAGCCTCGCGGCACCTTGCCGGAAAGGTAGTCGAACTCAGGCAGTTCTGTGAGCGGCATATCCATAAGTATGATGCTCACCCCTGCACTGTCTGTATGCTGCAGTATGCGGTCGTCCACTCTCTGAAGCCTGTCGATCATCGCCTGTGCCTCCGCCGAGTCGTACTCTCCGTCATCTGACCTGATCTCGATCATGCTGTCCAATGCACTGTTCGCTGATGCCTGTTCTGTGTTTGCTGTTAATAATGAAAGGAAAAGAACAGCCAGGATTACCAGACCGAACTTCCAGAGGGAGCTGCCTTTCATAAAATTCCCTTCTTTCTTTTTGCTGATCAATATTCATATTTTTCCCGCACTCGGAAAAAATAGTCATGCATTAATCACCTTTTAGCAAACGTATCGCTATTGAGAAATAAAGTCAATTAATTCACTGTCATATAAAAAGCCCGTTTTTGGAAAACAGCCTCAAAAAAGCCTCCATTATTCACATCCAGCCTTTATATTTGAAGAATCCGAGCATGGCTGTACTGATGACCAGCATCAATGCCAGTGACAGATAGTACCCGATATCCCATTTCAGTTCAGGCATGATTTCGAAGTTCATCCCGTATATGCCGGTAATCAGCGTAAGTGGAAGGAACACTGCCGAAATGAGCGTCAGGACACTGATGATTTTATTCATCCGATAGGTATTATAGGATATATAATTATCCTTCAGCTCATCTATCATCTCTTCGGAGAACCGGATGATCAGTTTCTGCCTGTCTATCTTGGAATTCACCCTGTCCAGAAGAACTTCACTCCGTGTACTGGTAATTATATCGTCCTGCTCTTCAAATTTCTCCGCCAGTTCCTCCATCGGGATGATCACACGTTTGACCCGGAACACTTTCCTTTTCACATCAAATATTCTCGGGGACAGGTCCCTCCCCTTTTTCTCATCCGCATGCTTCTCCTCAAAAGATATGACTTCATCCTCGATATCATGCACGATATCGAAATACTGATCCACTGTCGCAAGCAGGATGTGAAGGGCGATATCGATTTCCAGACCGTCATTTTTATTTTTTATGATCCTGGCGATATCGATGAATTCATCAAGGACCCCGTTATGGAAAGTGATGATGATATCCTGCATGACGCATATGTTCACTGCATGCGCCTCAAGTGTATCCTGGTCTATGACATGACAGATCAGAAGCTGATAATCTTCATTATTGAAATAGGCCGGCCGGTAATTTTTAATCACTTCATCTTCGAGTCTTATACCTTCAAATCCGAAATCATCGATCAGCTCCTCCTTATCATCGAAGCTGTTGTAGTCATACCATGTGAATGTTACGTCATCCGGCACATTCCCGCTGCGGGATGCTTTTTCTATAGTGTCATCTTTCGTTATGTACTGTATGGAAAGACTCATCTCATCACCCCTTTATCCCTAATACCCGAATTTTTAAATGTAAAGCCGAAAAAGGCAGTGAAACCGTGAGGTCCCACTGCCTATCAGGGTTGAATATATGATTCGGATCAGACTTTTCCCGCCCGGAGCAGCAGCCATACGAAGTACGGGCCGCCGATCAGGGAGACGACGATACCTGCCGGTATGATCATCGGTGCAAGGAGAAGCTTGCCCAGGAGATCCGCTGTGGTGAGCAGAAGTGCGCCCATCACAAATGATGCAAAGAACAGAAGCTTCGTGTTATGCCCGAACATCATCCGGGAAATGTGCGGTGCAATCAGTCCGATGAAGCTGATGGCACCACATACGCTGACTGCGAGGCTCGACAACATCGCTGCCAGCACAATGAGGATGATTTTTTCCCTATTGACGTTCATGCCGAATCCTGTGAGCATTTCATCGTCCAGGTTGAGCATTTCCATCTCACGGAGCCTCGAATAGACGAAGACCAGGATGATCAGAATATAAGGGACTGAAACGAGGACAAAGGCCCATGTGTCCCCCCATATATTCCCTGCAAAATAGCGGTTGAGCATTTCCATCTGTTCGGTATCGAACATCGATGTGAATACATAGACGAAGCCGGTGACACCCATCGCAGTCGCAATACCGATCAGAATGAAGATATTGCTCTTGAACTCCCCGCTCATGAAGGACAGGGAGAAGATGATGAGTACCGTCAGCAGCCCGCCTGCGAAACTCATGATCGGTAGTGCATATAGGTGCTGGGAGAGCGAACCGCTGATGAAAGTGATGAATAGGACCACACCAAAGCCGCTGCCGGCGTTCACTCCGATGATACCCGGATCAGCCAGGGCGTTTCTCGAGATCGCCTGAAGTATGAGGCCGCTGACTGCAAGTGCCGCCCCGCAGACGAGCGTGATGATGATCCTCGGCATCCTGAAATCAAAGAATACGGTCATTACATTCTCGTCCGCACTGCCCGTCAATAGAGCCGCGAGGTCCTGGAAAGTAAGGTTGAATGTTCCTGTCACAAGGCTTGCAATGACGACAGCAGCGAGCAGGAAGACCGCAGCAGCCAGTTTGTATGAATTACGCATACTGTCCACCCCGCTTCTTGATGATATAGATGAAGAAAGGCAGACCAATCATTGCAATAACTGCATTAACCGGCGCTTCATTGAACATCCTTGCGAACATATCGGACAAAGCAAAGATGATCGCACCGAACAGCCCGGTATAGATGATCGTATACTTGTGCATATTACCGTATATCATCTTGACGATATGCGGCACCAGGAGACCGAGGAAGACGACGTTGCCCACCATCGCAACGGCAATGCTTGAGAGCATCACGGCAATGACGAGCGTCAGCCATTTGTACAGTCCACGGTTCTGCCCGAGGGAGACCGCCATTTCATCACCGAACAGCAGCACATCCAGTTCCTTTGCCATTATATAAAGCGCGAGGACGAGTACGGCCGCCAGCGGAACGACAATTGCGAGATTCCCTATGGACTGGCCGCTGGCGCCGCCGGCAGTGAAGAACGTCATATACTGTCCGAGATCATTCGTAATCACAAGGAAATCCGTGATTGCATACAGGAACAGGGAAATCCCCGCGCCTGCAAGAATCAGATGGAGCGGGGACCGCGTCCGGGTGACCGACAGGATGACCAGCCCGACGATCATGCCGCCGGCAAAGCCGCTCACCATGATGGCCACGAAGGATAATGACGGAATGAGCAGTGCCGCCAGTATGATTGCGAGGTTCGCCCCGGCGTTTATGCCGAGAATGCTCGGCTCACTCAGATCATTATGCGTCACGGACTGGAGCACCAGACCCGCGATGCTGATCATGAACCCTGAAACAAGTGCTGCAAGTACGCGCGGCATGCGGATTTCATACAGGATCTGATGCGTCTTATCCGTCATATCAAGGTTCGTGATGACATTCCACACCTCACTGAAGGTATAGTGGCTTGCCCCGAACATCATCGCAAGGATGAATGAAATAAGAACGCCCATCACAATGATGGGCAGTGTATACCATCTACGATCCATATTTGACACCTTTTACCGTTTCACAGAACAGATCATAATCTGCAAGAATCGGTTTTTTAGTGATGGGATCGATAGATATCTTTCCGTTGATATTGAAAACGTCATTCAGGATTTCGTTGGTCAGGACTTCTGCAGGATGGCCGCTTGTGATGATGTCCCCGTCTTTCATGACGACAAGGTTGTCAGAGTACTTGATTGCATGATTGATGTCATGCAGCACCATGACAACCGTCTGACGCGACTGTTCATTGAGCTCTTTGACGATATTCAGTGTTTCAAGCTGATGGTGGATGTCGAGATAGGTCGTCGGCTCATCCAGCAGCAGTACGTCCGCTTCCTGTGCAAGCAGTAGGCTGATCCATACGCGCTGCGCCTGGCCGCCCGAAAGCTCGCTCATCATGCGTTTGCGGAATTCATCCGCACCTGTTTCCTCCATCGCCCAGTTGATGATTTCTATATCATGCTCCTTCAGGCTCTGGAACCTCTTCAGGTGCGGATATCTGCTGAAGCTGACAAGATCTTCCACTTTGACATCATACTGCAGCTTGTTGCGCTGTGACAGTATGCTGATTTTTTTGGCAACGTCCTTCGATTTCATCTGGCGGATGTTGATATCATTGATGTAGACACCGCCCTCTTTTGCGGAAATGATGCGGGATATCGTCTTCAGCATCGTCGACTTGCCGCAGCCATTCGGCCCGATGATCGTAGTCACTTTTCCTTCCATCAGTTCCATGTTTATATTGTGCAAAATCGCTCTGTCGTTCAGTTCCACTTTTATATCTTTAAGAGCCACACTCGTCATTATTAGACACCTGCCTGATTTATTTCGTTAAAGCATCGACCAGGAATTCCTTCTGATGCTCAAGGGAGTAGGGATCATTGTAGTAGAAAGTCGGCGAATCGAATTCAATCACCCGGTCGTTTTTCACTGCATCGAGACTCTGCCACACCTCTGTATCCTTATAGGCATTATCTGCACCGCCATCACCGGTTCCAACGAACATGAAATCACCGGCATATTTTTCAATCTCTTCTGCAGATATGCTCTTCCATCCTGTTTCCACGACTTCATTCTGAATTTCTTCCGGTACTCCGAGTCCGAGTCCCTGATACAGTATTTCTGTACCGCGGCCCCAGTTCGTACCATATACATATATATCTTTTGAGTATTGTTCCATTACTGTTGCGGTGGCATCTTCACCAACCGCATCTTCCACTGCTTTTTTGTCTTCGGCTAGTTCAGCTTCAAATCCTTCAACCCACTCAGCTGCTTTCTCTTCCTTGCCGACTATCCGGCCCATCTCCTCATGGACATCAAGATAGTTCCATTTGTCATACTCCACCGGAATCGTCGGGGCAATCGCTTTCAGCTTATCCAGATTTTCATCCGTCGAGAAAGTGATGATGAGGTCGGGGTCCAGGTTCATGACCTGCTCCACATTGCCGACTTCAAGCAATTCTACATTACCATCTTCGGCCATTGGCTTCAATACTTCACTGCCTTCAATATCGTTCGAAACACCCGCAACATTCGCATCAAGCTGCATCAGGTTGCCGAAATAGCTCGAAGCCAGCACCACGATGCGCTGTGGGTCTTCAGGGATCTCAATCTCTTCCCCGCCATCTGTAGTATACGGTACCATCTCCGGTTCCCCGCCGGAAGCTTCTTCATTTTCTGTATCCTCTGTGTTGCCGCATGCTGCGAGAGCCAGCATCATCACTGCTGTAATCATCCATATGTACTTTTTCATTCCCTTTTCCTCATTCCTGTTCCTTAAATTATATTTCTCATTGATAATCATTATCATTGATTATATAATAAATGAGAAACCACCCAATTTCAATAGAAAAGAGGATGGACCATGAAAATTTCTGATACGCTGATCATCGGCGGCGGCCCTGCAGGCCTTTACGCAAGCTTCTACGCCGGGCTCCGCGGCATGAGTGTCCAGATTATTGAACATCATCCGGAGCTTGGCGGCAAACTCAATATATACCCTGAAAAGATCATCTGGGACATCGGCGGCATTCCGCCTGCCCCGGCTCAAGACATAAAGAACGACATGGTTGAACAGGCAAAAACCTTCAACCCAGGCATTTCCGTTTCCACAACGTGCGAAACGATCACAAAACATGAAGACTGTTTCGAGGTTATCACGGATAATGGTGTCTTTTACAGTAAAACCATCATCATCGCATCCGGCCGTGGCATTTTCACTCCGACACGGCTCGAAATCGAGGGCGCGGACAAGTTCGAAATGTCCAACCTTCATTACACAGTCAGACGCTTCGCCCGCTTCAAGGGCAGGCATGTGCTCATTTCAGGCGGCGGCAATACCGCTATCGACTGGGCCTGCGAGCTCTCCGATATTGCAGCCAGTGTTACGATGGTGTGCCGCAGTGATGCCATGCGCGGCCACGAAGCGATGGTCGAAGAACTCCACAGAAAGGAAGTCAGCATACATTTCAACAGATGTATCGATCACCTGACCCCGAATGAGGACGGAGACCGGATCGAGTACGTTGTGCTCGATGACAGCAGCCATGTTGCAGTCGATGATGTCCTCATCAGCCATGGATACGAATCCAACTGTGCATTCCTTGAAGCCATGGAAGACCAGTTCGATTTCAATGAATACCAGATGATGAAAACAGAGCACATGGTGGATACACCGGTACCGGGCATCTTCGCCTGCGGCGATCAGGTCGAATACGACAACAAAGTCAGGCTCATTGCCGGGTGCTTTACAGAAGCCGCTCAGGCAGCAAACCACGCAAAACTCTTCCTCGATGAAGATGCACTAGCAGAAGGCATGGTGTCTTCGCATAACGAAGTATTTGCAGAGAAGAACAGGGAACTGATGAAAAAGATGTAGTTGAATTCGAAGACGCCTGAAGGCGTCTTTTTTTGACAATAATAAAAGCCGGGACACATATCCCGGCAGAAATCAATCATATCAGAGCTGTTATGAATACGAAGAGTATGATCACAGGCAACAGGTACCTTATGATGAACACCCATGTCCTGAATATCAATCCCTGTTTCACATTCAGTGCTTCTGAGACTCTGTCGAGATCGACCTTCCAGCCGAGGAAGAGTGTGGTGAGCAGTGCTCCGAGCGGCATGAATATGTTGGATACGAGCATGTCCATGGTGTCGAATATGGACCTTGAGAAGATTTCCACATCCGACAGTATGCTCATGGACAATGTACTCGGTACACCGAACAGGAAGATGAGCACTGCGAAGATCCACGTGGCTTTATTCCGCTTTTCCTGACGTCCTCTGATGACGTTGCTGACGTTGATCTCGATCATCGAAATGGAAGAAGTGAGGGTCGCGAAAAGGAAGAGCAGTATGAACAGCAGGTAGAACCATGAACCGCCGGTGATCTCTGCAAATACCTTCGGCAGTATGATGAACAGGAGTCCCGGTCCCTGGGCCTCGTCCTGCATGCCGAATGATGCGACGGCCGGGAAGACCGCAAGCCCTGCAAATATCGTGATGATGATCGTCGTGAGGACGATATATCCCGCACTGTGGGAGAGGTTTACATCATCTTTCACATATGATGCATAGGTAAGCATCCCCATTGTACCGATGGACAGTGCGAAAAATGACTGGCCGAGTGCGAACAGCACCGCTTCACTGGTTAGCGCACCAAAATCCGGCATGAGGAGGAATTCCACGCCCTCCATTGCGCCGGGAAGCGTCAGGCTGCGTGCAATCAGCAGTATGAATGTCAGGAACAAAAGCGGCATCATGATTTTCGATGCACGCTCTATTCCCTTCTCGATTCCTCCTGTCACAATCCATGCCGTAACGAGCATGAAAGCCGCCTGGCCTGAGATGACCATCCATGGGGTTCCTGTCACCACATCGAACAGTCCCGGCGCTGTGACATCAGCTTTGCCGAAAATATTCCCGGTTGCCAGCACAAAATACACCATGATCCAGCCGCCGACTACGCTGTAGAAACTGAGCAGTATGAAGGCGGCGATGTTGCCGAGCAGTCCGATCAGCCCATACGCCCGGTGGCCTCCGAGATGTTTGAATGTCTCGATGGACGGCCGTCTGCCGAGTCGGCCCAGTGTGAATTCCACCATCAGCATCGGCAGGCCGACGAGCAGTGTGAATATAAGAAATATCAGGAGGAATGCGCCTCCGCCAAACTGTGCCACCATGTACGGGAACTTCCATACGGCGCCCAGACCGACCGCCGAACCGGCTGCTGCCAGTATGAACCCGAGCCTGGAACCCCATTGTACCTGTTGTTCTTTCATTGTATGAATCACCTTACCTCTCATTTTCCATTCCAATAAAAAAAGCCACCCGGTCCGCCCGGATAGCCTGGTAAAGTGAGCCATCCGGAAAGAACAGATGGCCGATTCCAATTCCTCAGCCATCGCAAGTACAGAACTTCGGGACCTGTACTTACGATGTGTAAATACAGGTCTACCTGCGATAGCTATACCAGATGTTTGTGCTGATGATGCGGAACATGGAAATCATCCTTTTCAGGAAATATTAGAATGCCACTATTCTACTCACATGTGAACGGCTTGTCAAACATCAGATAATTCTGTATTCTATAACTGTTTTGCATTATTATTTCATAGCAGGGGAGTAAAGTTTCCCGCTTATCTATTGACACAGACGGTTTCACGCGTTAAAGTGGATGAATTAAATAAACATTGATCTTATCAAGAGAGGTGGAGGGACTGGCCCTTTGAAGCCTCGGCAACAGCTCGTTTGAGCCAGTGCCAATTCCAGCAGCCGTCAAGGCTGGAAAGATGAGAAGAGATACAGTCTTTTTATGACCTCTTCTATATCTGAAGAGGTCTTTTATCGTCCCGAAAACTAACCAAAGGAGTATTATCATGAAATCTGAACAATCCAGGGGGAATCCGCTCGCCCTGCTGCCGCTGTTGGTCTTCGTGTTGCTGTTCATCGGTACGGGCATCATTACGGGTGACTTTACAGCCATGCCGATTCCCGTCGCACTCGTCATGGCAATCATCGCGGCTCTGCTCATCAAACCCAAGGACCGTCTGAGTGAAAAAATCGGCATCGTCACAAGAGGTGCCGGCAAGGAAAACATCATGCTCATGGTGCTCATCTTCCTTTTGGCCGGTGCATTTTCCAAAGTTGCCGAGGGTATGGGAGCGGTGGACTCCACCGTCAATCTTGGTCTGACACTGCTGCCGGGCAGCCTGCTGCTCGTCGGTATGTTCATCATCTGCTGTTTCATCTCCATCTCTATGGGGACTTCCACAGGCACTGTTGTCGCCCTTGCACCTATTGCGGTCGGAATCGCCGACCAGACGGAAATCGGCCTGGCGCTTGCATTGGCGACGGTCATCGGCGGTGCAATGTTCGGTGACAATCTGTCAGTCATTTCCGATACGACGATTGTCGCGACGCAGTCCCAGGAAGTGAAGATGGTGGACAAGTTCAAAGTGAACTTCTTCATCATACTCCCGGGTGCAATCACAACAGCCTTTATCCTTTATTTCATATCCACTGGATTTTCGACAAATGTCGGGGAAGGTCTGGAGTATGACCTGGTCAAAGTCATCCCGTACCTTGCGGTGCTCATCATCGCCCTCTGCGGAGTCAATGTCCTGACCGTCCTTGTCGGCGGCACCCTGCTTGCCGGACTCATCGGACTCATCGACGGTTCATATAATTTCATATCATTTACCGGTGCTGCGGGTGAAGGCATCACAAGCATGATTGAAATTTCCATCATTGCCATATTGATCGGCGGCATGATCGGTCTCATAGAACACTACGGTGGCATCGACTACCTGCTGCATTTCATCACGAG